>CEVN01365329.1_pt1 | contig 18914 bp, 19 predicted proteins | sample 427041 | NCBI WGS metagenome assembly CEVN01 (sample SAMEA2623463, study PRJEB7988) | marine metagenome | biome: marine biome (ENVO:00000447); feature: surface water layer (ENVO:00002042); material: "saline water (ENVO:00002010), including plankton (ENVO:xxxxxxxx)" | depth 5 m
AACCTTATAGACTATGAAGAAGAACAGAACAAAACCATAGAAGTTGAGGATTTAATTAGCTATGAAAACACTGAAGATCATAAAAAAGATAAGAATGATCAAGAATATTTCATTCAAGTAAAAACATCATCATCATTAAATAAAATTGAAGAAAACAAAAAATATCTTGAATCATATGGTTACAATCCATTCATACAGAAAACTGAAGGTAGGAATAATAGAATATGGTATAAACTGAAATTAGGGCCATATAATTTTGATAAAGCAGATAGTATTAGTAATGAAATTTTTGAAAACTTAGGACTTGAGACTAGGATTAATAATGAATAAGTTAAAAAAAACGCTTTACTTTAAATATATCTTGTTTAAATTACTTGGCTGTAATTATTAATTAGAGAGAGATAAAATGTCTAGAGTTTGCAAAATAACAGGTAAAAGACCCCGTGTTGGAAACAATGTTTCTAAAGCTAACAATAAAACAAAGCGGAGACAGTATCCTAATCTACAAAGCAAGAGGGTTTTTATTCCAGAAACTGGTAGAACTGTTAAATTAAAACTATCAACAAAAGCTATCAAAACTCTTGACAAAGTTGGATTACAATCTTTTTTAAATAAAAATAACTTAAAATTAAGCGATATAATGTAATGGCTGTACCAAAGCGTAAGATATCAAAAACTAGAGGAAGAAAAAGAAGAACTCATTGGAAACTTAAAAATTCCAATTCAATCTCAGTTTGTTCTAAATCAGGACAATCTCATTTAAGGCACAGAGCCTACTATGTTGATGGAGTTTTGCACTACAAGGGCGAAATACTTCAAAACAATAAATAAAAAAACTTTTCCATGTTTAAAATAGCCATAGATCTTATGGGTGGAGATCATAGTTCTAAAGAACCTATTAAAGGGGTTGAGCATTTTATAAAATCTAATCCCAAAAAAGGTATATTTTTTTACCTAATCGGCAAAGAGCGAGACATTCTAAAAAACATAAATCATAATGTATTTAATAAGAATTTTAAAATTATAGACACCAATGAGATTGTTGAAATGAGTGACAATCCTATTAAAGTCATAAAGCAAAAACCTAACTCCTCAATGTTGATAGCTCTAAAACTACTTAAAGAGAAAAAAGTTAATGCAGTAATAAGCTCTGGAAATACTGGTGCCCTAATATTATCCTCTACAATTTTGATAAATAAAATACCTGGAGTAAAAAAAGTCATACTAGCTCCAAAAATCCCTAATAAGCATGGAAACTTTATTTTGGCAGATGTGGGTGCAAATATTAACATTAATCCAGCAAATTATATAAATATGGCTGAATTATGCTCAATATATTCAAGCATAATAAATGGTAATAGAAATCCATCTGTTCATCTTTTAAATATAGGTCATGAACAAAATAAAGGAACGCCTACTTTAATTGATGCATTTAAAGAACTTTCAAAAAAGTGTATAAACTTTAAAGGAAATTTAGAGCCTAGATATCTTATGGATCAAAAAATTGATATTGTATTATGTGATGGATTTGTTGGTAATATCGTTTTGAAACTAACTGAAGGTCTTTCACATTATCTTTTAAATGTTTTGAAAGAATCTTCAAAAAATCCAATTAAAGACGATATTGAAAGTTTGAAAAATATTTTTAATTATGAACTTTCAACAATTTTATTAGGATTAAATGGAATAGTATTAAAATGTCATGGATCATCCAGCTATAAATCTTTTAAATACGCAATCAAGGAAGCTGAAGAATTACATAATTTAAGACTTATTAAGAAAATAGATAATTTTTTCAAAGGTATGCTAAAAGTATGAAAACAGCTTTAATTTTCTCTGGCCAAGGCTCACAATATATTGGAATGAATAATATATTCGTCAAAAATCACATTGAGATTGCTCAAAAGTTTTTTGATTTATCTAGTCAAATACTAAGATACGATATAGAAGATGTGATTTCAAATGGACCAGCTGAAAAATTAAATAATACAAAATTTACTCAACCTTCTATTTTCATTATTAGTGCTATTGCATATGAGATATGCAAGAAAAAAGGTATTAAAGCAGATTTTTATGCAGGCCATAGTGTTGGAGAAATTACCGCATTATATGCAGCTAAGTCTCTTACGTTTAAAGATGCTTTATTGTTTATTCAGAAAAGAGCTGAATACATGGAAATCGCAAGCAAAAATAATCCTGGCAAAATGCTGGCGATAATCAATTCTAGAAGCGAAGATATCAAAAGTATTTTACAAAAAGATAAAACTATTAGTATCGCTAATATAAATTCTAGCAATCAAATAATTTTATCAGGTACGGCTATATCAATTGATAAAATTATCCCTTTTTGTAAACGAGAAAAAATAAAATGTATCCCATTACCTGTTTCAGGTGCATTTCACTGCAATCTAATGAAATCTGCATCTGATTCTTTGTTAAAAACATTAAATCAATTAAATTTAGAAGACTCAATGATGCCAATATATCAAAATATTAATGCATTACCAGAAAGTTCTAATGAAAAGTTAAGGGAGAACCTTAAAAAGCAAATTATTTCCACTGTCAAATGGAAGCAAACTATCGATAACATGGTAAAAGATAAAGCGCTTAAGTTTATTGAAGTAGGTCCAAAGAAAATCCTGACAAATTTGTTAAAAAAATCACATCCTGATATAACATGCTTATCTTTTGAGGAATTAATACAAGATGAATAAATACGATTTAAATCATAAAATAGCTGTTGTAACTGGTGCATCTAGAGGAATAGGAAAGCAAATAGCTAGGGATTTAATTATTTCTGGAGCTAAAGTAGCTCTTATAAGTAGGAGCGAAAAAGAATTAAATATCGTTTCTCAAGAATTTTCAAAATTAGGTAAAACAATACCATTGCCATTGGATATAAAAAATATTGAAGATGTGAAAAATGCCATAAAGACTATAATTGATAAATGGGGCAAAATAGACATTCTAGTTAATAATGCAGGTGTTACTAGTGATAATTTATTAATAAAAATGAAAGAGAGCGAATGGAATCATGTAATTGATATAAACTTGAAAGGAACATTCAATTGTATAAAATCTGTAATACCTCATATGCTCAAGAAAAGAAGTGGAAAAATTATCAACATAACCTCAGTTGTAGGAATATCTGGAAATGCTGGTCAAAGTAATTATTGCGCTTCAAAAGCTGGTGTAATAGGCTTAACAAAAAGTATTGGGAAAGAATATGGAGTCAAAGGTATAAATGTTAATGCAATTGCTCCAGGCTTCATAGAAACAGACATGGTTCAAGATCTTGATTCTGATTCATTTATAAAAAATATAACCTTAGGAAGAAAAGGAAAACCAAATGATATTTCAACTTTAGTTTGCTTTCTAAGCTCTAACGATGGAGATTATATAGCAAACCAAGTTATTAAAGTCGATGGTGGATTAACAATTTAATAAAAGGAGAAAAAATATGTCAGATTTAAATAAAAAAGTAACTGATATAATAGTTGATAAATTAGGAGTAGATGAGTCTAAGGTCACTCCAGAAGCTCATTTCGTGAATGATTTAGGTGCAGACTCATTAGATCAAGTTGAACTAATCATGCAATTAGAAGAAGAGTTTGATTTAGAAATTTCTGATGAAGAAGCTGAAAGCTTAACAGATGTATCTAAAGTAATAGCATATTTAGACAAAAAGTAAATTATGATAAATAGAGTGGCTGTAACCGGAATGGGGATCATATCTCCATTAGGAAATACTATTAATGATTTTTGGAAGTCTCTTAAAATTGGCAAAAATGGAATAAGAAAAATAACCCAATTTGATACATCAGAATATCAAGTGCATATTGCTGGAGAATGCGATATTGATTTAGATGATTACTTAGATTCAAAGCAACTAAATAAAATTGACAGATTTACAGCTTTTGCAATCATTGCAGCTGAAGAAGCAATTAAAGACTCTGGATTTAATCTAGAACATATAAATCAAGATAAAGCTGGCGTAATTGTAGGCTCTGGTATAGGTGGTATGCATACTTTTGAAGCACAGCATTCTCGATTATTAAAAAATCCAAGGCGAGTTAGTCCTTTTTTCATACCTTCAATGATACCTGATATTGCCTCAGGATATATTGCTTTAAATAATAGCTTAAAAGGAATCAATTATTCTGTTGTTTCTGCATGTGCATCAGGGACGCATTCAATTGGAGATGCATTTAGGAGTATAAAGCACGGATATTCAGATATAGTAGTGGCAGGAGGAACTGAAGCATCAATTACACCAATGGCAATTGCTGGCTTTTCTAATATGAAAGCACTTTCTAAAAACCCTGACCCAAATACTGCCTCAAGACCATTTGATTTAAATAGAGATGGCTTTGTTATTAGTGAAGGTGCAGGTATCCTTGTTTTAGAGAATTTAGAACATGCACTTAACAGAAATGCTAATATTTATGCTGAGATAAAAGGTTTTGGAGCAAGCGCAGATGCTTATCATATAACATCTCCTCATCCTGAGGCATTTGGAGCTATTCAATCTATGCAACAAGCTCTAAATGAAAGCAACTTAAATTATAGAGATGTTGAATATATAAATGCACATGGCACATCAACAAAGTATAATGATATGACTGAAACTAAAGCTATTAAAGCAATATTTAAAGAACATAGCAAAAATCTATCTATTAGTTCAACAAAATCTATGATTGGCCATTGTTTAGGCGCATCAGGAGCATTAGAAGCAATAGCAACAATTTTATCTATAAATCAATCCATAATACCTCCTACAATTAATTATTCTGATTTTGACCCTGAATGTGACTTAGATTATACTCCAAATAAAAGCGTTGATAAAGAAATCAATAACGCATTGAGTAATTCATTTGGTTTTGGTGGCCACAATGGTACGTTAGCTTTTGGAAAATACAATAGAACTTAAATTACTAGAAAAGCAAATAAATTATACCTTTATAGATAAACATCTAGGTGAATGTGCACTTACTCATCCCTCAATTAATAAATATAAAATTAAAAATCAGTACCAAAGATTAGAGTTTTTAGGGGATAGTGTTTTAAGTTTTATTGTTTCTAAATATCTAATAGAATATTTTCCAGATATTAACGAAGGAGAACTTTCAATTAGAAGATCTAATATTATAAATAAAAAATCTTTATCTATGTGCGCTAAAAGCATCAAATTAAATAACTACTTAATTAAAGGACAGTCAGTAAGCAAGATTACTGAAAAAATGCTTTGTGACACATATGAGGCAATAATTGGCGCAATAATCTTAGATTCAGATATAGAAATTGCAACCACTTTTGTTAAGGGAACACTTTTAAAAAATATATGCAAATTCAAAACTCAAACAAACTTTAAGGGAAAGCTAATTGAATTTTGCATTAAGAAAAACATATCGATTCCTCAATATATAACAAAACAAAAAGACAATTTCTTCAGAACAACAGTAGTTTTAGAAAAAGACAGAAAACCTATTTATGCAGATGGCTTCACGAAAAAAGAAGCTGAAAATAACATATCTGAAAAATTATTACTTATAATGAAATAAGTTATGAACTACTATCTTTCTTTAAACTATTGATTTGATCCCTTAATTTTGCAGCTTTTTCATATTCTTCAAATTCAATAGCTTTATCTAAATTTTGATTTAATTTCTTTAACATTAAATTATTATTTTCATAAACCTCAGAATCAGATTCTATTACATTAAGGTTATTCTGCTTATTGTTGTCAGATATACTCATATTAAATAAATCTTCATTTACATATAGACTACAGTTTGCTCTTAAACTAAGCGTAATTGCATCACTGGGCCTGCCGTCAATTACTACTTCACCGTAGTTTCTATTAAAAAAGATAATTTTTGCAAAAAATGTTGACAACTTATATTCTGTAATAATAATTTTTTTTATTTTAATTTCAAAATTATCAATTATATCTACTAAAAGTTCATGAGTTGATGGTCGGGGGAAAGTAACACCTTCTTTTGCAAGAGAGATCTCTTTAGCAGCCTTTGTTCCTACTAATATATTCAAAAAATGTTCCGATTCTGTAGATTTAAGCGAAACCAAATACCCTTTTTGCTCTGGGTCATAAGATATTTTATTTATATTAACAGGTATTTCAAACATGCATATAATTTACTTAATCATTAATGATTTTAGTTTAGATATATTTTTGACAGGAGAAGGATTAACCTCATATTGATTAGCCAAATAATAGCTTACCCAATCTATCATATTTATTATCGTAAATACTCGTTCTAATAAGCTCTCACTAGAAACTTCAATTGTTAATTGGCAGCCTGGATACTGATCGATAATTTCTTTCACAATTCCCATTCTTTTATTAACATAAATGCTATCACTTGCATCCTTAATCCACACAACTGCTAAATTTGAGTTAATTTTTTCTAAATTTTTGCTCCAACCCTCAATCTCATTATGGTTATGTTCTGGGAAAACACTCTGATATGACAAGATTTTAGAATTTTCAGCAAGCTGTCCCCTTAGCCTATTAGATAATACCTCCATATACCCGCCTCCTGAATAAATTATAGGAAAATGGTTATATAATTTTTCAGATATTTTTAAAGCTTTACTCATATATTCGTTACCCAATTGATTTTGAGAAACTATTTTCAAATCCTTTAAAATCTTTTTGTCAATTAAACCAATTTCTACAAATAAAAGCAATAAAATAGTTATAGAATACCCTACAGCTGCTCTAGGCTGAAAACCTTTAGGCAATTTTATGATACCAACATTTTTATCTTTAGCTATTTGAGTCAGATGCCCTCCAGTAGAAATAGCAATTGAAAAACATTTTTTTTCTAAACACTGATTATATGCTGTCAAAGTTTCCTCTGTATTCCCTGAATAAGATGATACAATTATAAATGTTTTTTTATCTACCCAATTAGGAATCAAATAATCTCTAACAACATGAATTGGAATGTCTAAATCTTCTTCCACTAAAGTTCTAGCAAAATCTGCACCAATAGCAGATCCCCCCATACCTATAATTAAAATTTTATCATATTTATGAATAATATTTTTATACGATTGATTTGTATTTTTAAAACTCTCAAAGATATCCATAGATTGTTTGATCTGTTCATATAAAGAACCTATTTGTTTTTTCATATTATCGGTATCAAGCTTATTTACTATATCTACATCTGGTTTCATAACTAGTTTCCTCTATTCTTTAAATAATTATTTAATTTCAATAAATGATTTTTTTTAAAATCTATACTTTCTAACGTTCTATCTGCTTTATTAAAAGAATCATTAATTTCATCCATAGCTCTTTCTTTTATTTTCGTTTCATTAAAGTAATTTCTAAGTAAAATTAATTTCTCTGTAGAGTTTTTATTAGAATTTACAATACGTTCAAATCCTTGAGGATCTATATCAAAAGCCAAGCAAACCATGTATGTTTTTTTGTTAAGTTCAATATCGCTTTTTAAACTTTTTTTCATAATTTCTTCAGTAGAAAATACCTCCATATAATCATCCTGAATTTGATAAGCTTTTCCAATTTCTAAACCATATTGCTTCATACATTGCTGGACATCATTATCAGCTTTAGCACAAATAGAGCCTAAATGACTACAAAGGCCAATCATATATCCTGTTTTCAAGCTTATCATTTTTTCATACTCATCAATGCTAACGTATTTTTTATTTTCAAACATTTTGTCATATGCTTGACCTTCACATACAAGTTTAATAGCATCAATAAAATGCAAAATAACATCTTCCCTTTTACATTCTGTTTTTTTTAGCATATCTAAAGATAACCATAGCAAAGAATCACCTGTTAGGACTGCAGTACTAATATCCCATTTATTATGAACAGTTGGCTGGCCATGTCTCAAATTATCCTGATCCATTATATCATCATGAACTAGTGTGAAATTATGCAGTAATTCAATAGCAATTGCTACGTTTATAGAATCATCGATTTTTCCACCAAGTGCATCACATGAAAGCATTGTTAATATAGGTCTTATTCTTTTTCCTTTAGCCGACATTACAAAATTAGCTGTTTCAACCATATTTTCTGGTCCATCTAAGTAAACATGTCTTAACTTTGAATCAACAATGTTTCTAAATTGATTAATCTTAGTATTAAAATTCAATTTTAATATCCTCATATTCATTTAATTTCATGAAAATTATATTTTTAATCTTATCAAGCTCTAGCTTGTCCTTACCTTCAACTCTACAAACAATAACTGGCTGGGTATTTGATGCTCTTAAAAGTCCCCAACCATTATCAATATAAATTTTTATACCGTCAATTGTAGTACATTTATATAGATTTTCAAAATACGCTCGTAACTCTGACATTATTTGAAACTTAATTTCATCTGTGCTACATTCAAATCTTAGCTCTGGAGTTGAGCAATATTGGGGGATTAACTTAACCATATCTTTTAAAGATTTACTGCTATTAGATAAAATTTCAATTAATCTTAAAGAAACATATATAGCATCATCATATCCATAAAACTTATCAGCAAAAATAATGTGCCCACTCATTTCTCCTCCAAACACAGATTTTTCAATTTTCATTCTATTTTTAATTAATGAATGCCCCGTTTTATACTCAATAGGATGCCCACCTAACTCAAGAATAACTTCTTTAAGAGAACTAGAGCATTTAACATCATAAACTATTTTATTGTGTTTAGAAGAAGTACTTAATATATCCTTTGCAAAAAGACTCATTAAAATATCAGATCGAACAATATCGCCCTTTGAATCAATACAGATTACTCGATCAGCATCGCCATCATAGGCAATTCCAACATCATAATCTCCTAATTTAATTTTTTTAATAATTTCCTCTAGATTAGAATCTACAGTAGGGTCAGGGTGATGATTTGGGAAATTTCCATCTACTTCACAAAACAACTGATCCAACTCTATATTTAATTTTTTAAAAATCTTAGGCGCTACAATACAACCAGCAGCATTTGCACAATCCATTATTACCTTTATAGGTTTGGCAATAGAGATTTTACTTACAGTATCATTGATATAATCCTCAATAATATTATATGAAGAACAATGGCCCTCCCCTTTTAAGTAATCCTTACTATTCATTATCTTAAATAATTTTTGAATGTCTTTACCAAAAAATGGACTCCTAAGGAATGTAAATTTAAATCCATTATAATCAGATGGATTGTGACTACCAGTAATTTGAACGGATCCATCTATATCCAGCTTAAAATTTGCAAAATAATTTGCTGGGGTGGGTACTATTCCTATATCAACAACTTGAATTCCCGTACTTGTTAAGCCTGAAATAAGACCTTCTTTTAACTTATTTGTACTTTTTCTAACATCACCACTTACTGCAATTCTTCTTTTATTTTGCTTTTTAACATATGTGCCAAATGCCTTTCCTAGATTAATAGAAAAATCTCCTGAAAAATCAGAATCAACAATACCTCTTATATCATATTCTCTAAATACATCTTTATTTATCACGATATATTTCTCCCAACACAATACTTTCTTTTGAACCGGTCACACTTGGCATGTTACTTTTAATATCCTTTATTTTAGCATATCCTAAAACAGTCATCAAAAAACTCTCTTTAAATTTAGATTCTATACCGTAATCTATTATATTCATTTGAGGAAAATCTAAATCTTTTTTTATATCAGCCATTAAAAGTGGATGATTAGCTCCTCCACCAGTAATCATAACATTATCAATATTATGCTTATCTTTTACAAATCTATCAATATTTAACTTTAAAGATAATGATGTGAATTTTACTAAAGTCCTTAAAATATCATTCTCATTCAAATGTCCATAATGTTTTAAAAAATCATTTATAAATGACAAACCAAAATCTTCTCTAGTAGTTGATTTTGGCGGAGTAACCGAAATAAAGCTTGAATTATTAATTAAATAATTTAGAAAACACTCTTCAACCTGTCCGTTTACACTATATCTTCCGTTAAAATCACAATCCTTTTTCCATACTTTAAAAACATATTCATCAATCAAACTCATACCTGGGCCTGTATCAAATCCGATAACATCAGATTTTACCGATTTTTTTTTTATAAACGAAATATTTGAAATCCCTCCAAGATTAACAGTTAGGATATTCTTATCATATTTTTTTAATAATAACCAATCTAGAAAAGGCATAAGAGGCGCACCATTGCCACCTAAATCAATGTCTTTTTGCCTAAAGTTATAGATGACTGGGACTTTAAAAAATGAAGCTAAATAACAAGGGTTTCCAACTTGTATACTTTTTACTTTATCACGATGATGAATTGTCTGACCGTGTATAGAAATAGCATCAAATTTATAAGAAGATAAAAAGTCTTTAGCAAAATCAAAAAAAGTTTTTCCAATAAAATCATCTAAGTGTGCTAGTGTCGGCAGAGCTGTCTCTCCTAAATACTTCCTGATTTTGGATTTGATATTAATATTAAAATCATAACTTTTGGTTGCAATAATCTCATAACTAAAGTCCCATTTTTTGTTAATATTAATTTTTGCAATACAGCAATCTAATCCATCCATAGAGGTTCCAGACATAAAACCTGCAATAGTAAGAGATTTATTTTTCATTTAAAGAATTTGCAAGTGAGCCATTGTTATCTGAAATTAGTTTATTAGCTTCATCAAAAGTCAAGCCTTTCTTACCCATTAAAATCGCAATTTTTAAATTATTTCCAGCTGAAGCATATATTTCTTTAGCTTCAGTTATAGTAATATTTAATTCTTCAGATAAAATATTTAAAGCACGTTTAACTAATTTTTTATTATTTGGTTTTAAATCAATCATTAGATTCCCATATGTTCTATTTAGTTTCATCATAGTTGTAGTTGAAATCATATTAAGGACCATCTTAGTTGCAGTGCCTGATTTTAATCTAGTGGAACCAGTTAAAATTTCAGGCCCGACCAATACTTTAATTAAAAAATCAACATAATCTAAAGATTTAATATCATTACAAGTTAAAAATCCAGTTAATGCTCCAACCTGCTTAGCATAACTCAAGGCAGAAAGCACGTACGGAGTTGTTCCACTTGCAGAAATACCTAGCAGGATATCATTATTATTTAAGGAAATCTTATTTAAATCGTGAATACTATTCCGATAAGAATCTTCCGCATTTTCGATAGATTCTCTTAATGCTCTATCGCCTCCAGATATAATTCCTAGAACTAAATCACTAGAAACACCAAATGTAGGAGGACACTCTGAGGCATCTAATACCCCTAATCGTCCACTTGTTCCTGATCCAATATAAATTAAACGTCCTGTTTTTTTTATTTGACTAACTGCATGATCTACAAAAGCAGATATATTAGGGATTGCTTTTTCAACTTGTTTTCCTATTAATTTATCTTCATCGTTAATTGATTTTAAGATATCTTCAATAGGAAACTGATCTATGTTTTTTGTTCTAGAATTAATTTGTTCTGTGATTTTATTGATTTTCATAATATTTATTGTTTAATTTTAAATATATCTATGTCAGATTTTCTATTATTATATTCACTAATTGGTGTTTTTTTATCAGTTTTATTCTCAGCTGCTGAGATTTCATTGATAAAATCAAATCCTATCCAAATCAATGTATGGAAAAAACAAAAAAGATTTGTTGCTAGCTATACATCAAAACTAATTGATAAAAAAGATGAAACTCTAATATTAATATTAATTGGAATAAATTTTTCAAATGTACTTGCTTCATCATTTTTAACCATTCTATTTGTTGAACAGGATATTATTTCTGAAGCAATGATTATTCCTACAATCTCTATTTTGATTTTAATTTTTGCTGAGGTGCTACCAAAAACTATATCGAAGGAATATTCTAATACATCTCTGTTATTTTTAACACCTATTATTTATTTTTTTAAGTTTTTATTCTATCCCCTTATTCTAATATTAAATTCTTTTAACTTTGATATTGGTAATAATGAAAAAAATGATGAAGAACAAGAAGAAGAAAGAGAAGACTTAGAACATGTATACAAAGAAGCAAGTGAAACAGATATCGTTGAAAAAGATCAAAAAGAAATGATATCTAATATATTTGACTTTGGCGAAGATACAATTGAAGAAATAATGACCCCTAAATCAGATATTAGCTCAGTTTCTGTAAATGATGATTTAGAAAAGATACTACATTTCTTCATTGATAGTGGGCACTCTAAATTGTGTGTGTATGATAAAAGACCAGATAATATAATAGGCATGATATCTTTATATGACTTATTTGATTCACCATCGGATATAAAACAAATCATTAAAGATGTTTTATACATTCCTTCAGATACAAAAGTCATTGATGTTGTCAGACAACTTCAATCATCAAATCATAGCATAGGAATCATTTTAGATAAAAGCAAAAAACCAAAAGGAATTGTCACGGCTGAAGATATATTTGAAGAAGTTTTCGGTGACTTTGAAGATGAATATGATATAAAAGATGAAGTAATTCATACTAAAAAAGATGGTTCATATATAATCAACACATCAATAAGTATCACTAAGTTCAACCAACGTTTTGATAATATTATTCAATCTGAATATGAATCCTTAGCAGGATACATAATTAATGAAATTGGACGAATCCCAAAGAATAGAGAGGTATTCTTTTTAAGTATTGGACAGGTTAAAATTATAAAGGCCTCTCTAAGAAAAATCGAAATTATTCAATTATTCTTAAACAATTAATAATTAAGGCTATGGAGGAAACTTAATTAAATGGCTTGCTTTGCAAGCTTACCCATAGCAGCAAGGCTATTATTTTTTGCTCTTTCTAAAAATGAAGACTGGCCGGCTTCTCTATTTTCACCTTTCCAACTATTTAAAGCGTCTTGCTGAAGCGCCCTACCATAAGAAAAAGTTAAATTCCATGGCAAGCTACCGCCCATAGCATTCATTGCATTTAAATGCGCTGTAGCAGCATTGCTACTTTGACCACCAGATAAAAATGCAATACCAGTTACCTCAGTTGGAACATTTGTTTTTAAGCATTTCAAGGTTAATTCAGCAACTTTTTCAACAGTAGCTTGTTCTGGACAATCTATTGCCGAAATAACCATATTTGGTTTTAGCACAATTCCCTCTAATGAAACATTTTGTTTTTTTAGCTGATCAAAAGTTATTTTTAAAGCCATATCAGTAACCTCATAACATTTCTCAATTGTATGAGTTCCATCCATTAACACTTCTGGCTCTACAATAGGAACTAAACCAGATTCTTGACACAAAGCAGCATAACGTGCAAGTGCATGAGCGTTAGCTTCATAGCAAGCTAAAGAAGGAATACCATCTCCTATTGTTATCACTGCTCTCCACTTTGCGAATCGTGCGCCCATTTCATAATATTCATTAAGTCTTTCTCGAAGACCATCAAGACCCTCTGTAACTTTTTCACTACTGAAACCCGCCAATTCTTTAGCACCTTTATCTACTTTTATTCCAGGAATAACACCTTTAGAGATAAGATGGTCAGCAAATGGAGTTTTATTATCGCAAGTTGTAGATTGACGCAAAGTTTCATCAAACATAATAACACCTCCTATGTACTTTTCCATTCCACTAGCTGTGATTAATAAATCTCTATATTCATTTCGATTTTCAAATGTTGATTCAACTCCAATGGAATCAAATCTTTTTTTACAAGTAGGAGTACTCTCATCTGCAGCCAATATACCTTTGCCTGATCCAGTCATTTGATTTGCAATTTCTTTTAAATTTGTCATTTTTTATCCTTTTTTTTGTCCTATTTCATTTAACATTTCTATATACCAGGGTTGATTATAATCAAAAGGCTTGCCACCTTTAATTTTTGTAAAATCTATACATCTTATCTCTTGATTATGATCATCACTTAACCCTGCAACACCACTTCTTTTTTCCAACGCATATTCAACGGCTTTCTCTGAAATTTTATCAATTAATGATAAGTCATTTTGGTTTGGAGCAGCAGAACGTGCAAAGTAACCACTTTTTTGAACTAATATTTTTTTAGCGTTAGTCCAATCTGCAATTTTATTAGCATACCATTTACCGGGATTAATTTCATCTAGCCTAACATGACCAAAAGCATCACGCTTTACATGTCCTCCATTTGATTCTATATCAGTTATAATATTATCTACACCTGCACCTTCACTTAAAAATACGTTAACACAATCGTAACGGTCCATAATTTCACGTAAACGGATAGACTCTTCAGATACATCAATTCTATTTTCAGGAATATAAATCGCATGAACATCCCAGCACTCTTTATTTAAACCATTTTGATTATAAAAATTTCTTAATTGCAATCTTGCTCTATATTTTTGCGCAGTTGCTGCTGTTAACCATCCACAGTTTCTACCCATCACTTCGTGAATTATAAGTTGTCTTCGACTTGTGGTATTTTCATTAACAATATTTTCAAAAAAAATCGCACCTTGTTCAGCTGCAGTATCAGCACCCAGTGTTTGAGATATAGGATAAACATCATTATCAATTGTTTTTGGTAGACCAACAACAGTTAAATCGTACCCCTTATCTTTTAAAAACATAGCTAAATCACAAGCCGTGGTATTAGTATCATCTCCACCAATCGTATGTAAAACATTAACATTATCCTCAAGAAGTTGATTTGCAGCAACTTCCAATGGAATCTCATTCTTTTTAATATAGCCATTTTGAATACAATCCTCAGTGTTAGTAAGCTTTACCCTACTATTTCCTAAAATTGTTCCACCAAATTTTTTCAAATTATGAAGTTCTTCATTCGAATTAAAATTTAAAGAAATGCTTTTACCCTTTAAAAGGCCATAGTAACCATTCAGATAGCCAATAAATTCATTATTACTAGTCTTATTGTTATAATTTTGAATAAGAGAAGCTACTGATGACGATAAACACGGAGCAATTCCGCCTGAAGTTAAAAACGCTATTTTCATAAAAATATTTTGTAAATTATATTCTTAATTTAATAACATGTACAAGATATTTACTTCATATATTTCATTTTTTTTAATTTGTATATCAAATTTTTTACTGTCACATGATACAAGCATTGAATGTTCTATTTGTGAATCTAAAATAAATGAACAAAAATATCTTGTAGATATATGGGGTAATCCATTTCATATTCAACATAAGAATAAAGGTCAATTCTGTGAATGTTGTTCAAGAATTATATCTGAAAAAATCACTGGTGGAGGCTATATTCTAAACGATGGAAGACATATTTGCAGTCTTTGTGATATTTCTATTATAAAAAATTCTAACGTTGAAAAATCTTTAAAATCCATCATTAATATGCTAGATAAGAATGGAGTTAAAGGATTACATGTAAGTGAAATTGATATTTTTTTGATCAATAGAGATGAGATGAAAAAACTATATGGATATAACGCCTCAGACCATTTGAAAGGTTTAACAAAAATATCAATCCAAGACAATAAAATCTTTAAAATCTATATATTAAATAATATTCCTGAAATACAATTTCAAGCTATTCTGGCCCATGAATTATTGCATGTATGGTTATACAAAAATAGTATTAACTTAGAATATGATAAAATGGAGGCCTTTTGCAATTTAGGCAGCTTTCTAGTTTATAAAAATGATGGCACTAAATTTTCAAATATTCATTTACTAAGTTTTGAAAAAAACAATAAACAAAAGAAACAAACCAAGATATACAATATTTTGACAGCATTAATGGAAAAAAAATCTTTTAATCATATCTTAAAAAATATTAGTACAATTAATTTTGAATGAGTAAAAACGAGCAAAACATAGATACGGATCAGCAAGAAACCCTTGAATGGATTGAATCGATTGATTCAGTCATTGCAAGTCAAGGTATTGAGCGTGCGCATTATATACTTGAAAGATTAATTGAATTTTCTCGACGAAATGGAGTAAGGCTCCCCTATTCTCCAAATACCGCTTATTCAAATACTATTCCACTACATCAGCAACAACCATACCCTGGAAATCGTAATCTTGAGAGAAAAATTAAGTCTATAATACGATGGAATGCAATGGTAATGGTAGCCAAGGCAAACAAGCTTAAAGATGGTATTGGTGGACACATATCAAGTTTTGCATCATCTGCAACTCTATATGAGGTAGGGTTTAATCATTTCTTTAGAGGGCCAAATTACCATGGAGGTGACCTTGTTTTCTTTCAAGGACACGTAACACCTGGAATTTATGCAAGATCTTTTATGGAAGGAAGAATAACTGAAGAACATTTGCATAACTTTAGACAAGAAATATCAAATGAAAAAGGCCTAACATCTTACCCTCATCCCTGGCTGATGCCCGATTATTGGGAGTTTGCTACAGTTTCAATGGGCTTAGGCCCTCTTATGGCTATTTATCAAGCAAGATTTATGAAGTATTTACAAAATCGTAATCTCATAGATGATACAGATAAAAAGGTATGGGCATTTTTAGGAGATGGAGAGATGGATGAGCCTGAATCTCTAGGTGCATTAACCTTAGCAAGTAGAGAAAATTTAAATAATTTAATCTTTGTCATAAATTGTAATCTTCAACGTTTAGATGGGCCTGTAAGAGGTAACGGAAATATCATCCAAGAATTAGAAGGAGCATTTAGAGGTGCGGGGTGGAATGTAATAAAAGTAATTTGGGGATCCAATTGGGATCCACTATTTGAAAAAGATATTAATGGAATCCTAGCAAAAAGAATTTCTGAAGTTGTTGATGGAGATTTCTTAAAATACGTCGTAGAAGGGGGAGCCTATACTCGTGAACATTTTTGGGGGAAATATCCTGAGTTAGAAAAAATGGTTGAAGATTTATCTGATCAAGAAATTGAAAACTTACGATTTGGGGGTCATGATCCTGCAAAAGTTTATGCAGCATATTATGAAGCGACGAATCAAACAAGTCAGCCAACAGTTATTTTAGCCCGAACTATAAAGGGGTATGGCCTTGGTGAGGCTGGAGAAGGTAAAAATATAACCCACCAGCAAAAAAAACTGAACGAACAAGAACTATTACAATTTAAAACAAACTTTGATATACCCTTAACCGATGAAGAGTGTATAAAAGCACCATTCTTAAAGCCCGCAGAAGAAAGTGATGAAATTAAGTATTTAAAAGACCAAAGAAAAAAACTCTACGGATATATTCCAAATAGAAAGGACTCTTCAGATGATATTATGATTCCTGACTTATCATTATTTCAAGATTTGTTAAATGGATCTGATGGTAGAGATATATCAACAACGATGGCTTTTGTTAAAATGCTTCGCTTATTATGCAAGGATAAAAATATAGGAAAAAGAATTGTACCAATCATACCTGATGAAGCCAGAACTTTTGGCATTGATCCATTATTCAGAGAAATAGGAATTTATTCTAGTAAAGGTCAAAAATATGACCCTGTTGATTCTGAACAATTTTTATATTACAAAGAAGCGAAAGATGGGCAAATACTTGAAGAAGGCATAACTGAAGCTGGATCTATATCTAGTTTTGTAGCTGCTGGAACATCACATATAACGAACGAGATAAAAATGATTCCTTTTTTCATATACTATTCGATGTTCGGCTTTCAAAGAATTGGAGATTCAATTTGGGCCGCTGCGGATATGCGAACAAAGGGTTTTTTAATTGGCGGGACTGCTGGAAAAACCACACTTTCTGGAGAGGGGCTACAGCATCAAGATGGACATAGTCTTTTGATTGCTAGTACTGTTCCAAACCTAAAGTCATATGACCCAGCTTTTTCATATGAGATAGCAGTTATTATTCAGGACGGATTAAAAAGAATGTATCAAAACAATGAGGATATTTTTTATTATTTAACTGTAGAGAATGAAAATTATATTCATCCTAAAATGCCAAAAAATGTTGAGGAGGGTATAATCAAAGGGATGTATCTTTATGAAAAATCAAAAAATAAACATAAAAATTGTGTCAACTTGCTCGCAAGCGGCTCTATATTAAATGAAGCAATTGCAGCATCTAAAATCCTAAGAGATGACTGGAAAATAGATTCTAACTTATGGTCTGTCACAAGTTTTAGCGAAATTCGTAGAGATGCAGAAGATGTAGAACGCTGGAATAATTTAAATCCATTATCTACAGCAAAAAAATCTCATGTAGGTATCTGTTTAAATTTAAAAACACCTGTTATTGCAGTATCTGATTATGTGAAACTGGTAGCAGAGCAAATTGCACCTTATATTAGCTCATCATTTACGGCACTTGGAACTGATGGCTTTGGCAGGAGTGATACTCGAGAAAATTTACGTGATTTTTTTGAAATCAATAGATACTATATTACATTAGCAGCAATAAATTCATTAATAAAAGAAGGTAAATTAAAAAAGGAAGTTTTATCTAAGGCAATCAAACAGTATGGTATTGACCCTAATAAAATCAATCCTCTAAAAAAATAAATATGAAGATTACTTTACCAGAGCTTGGAGAAGGAATAAACGATGTAGAAATCACTGAATTATTAGTTGAACAAAATTCTACTATAAAAAAAGATGATATTCTAATGGTTGTAGAGTCAGATAAAGCTTCTATGGAGATTCCGTCAGATATATCGGGTACGATAAAGGAGATTTTGGTAAGTAAGGGAGACACTATTAATCCGGGTGACAATCTTTTTGAAATCACAACAGACTCAAGCCTCAATTCAAATACTTCTACTACAAAAGATTCCGCTAAAGATAGTACGCCCAAAGATAAAAAAAACAAACAATCCCACGAACAAACTATTTTAGATGAACAAGAAAACACAAATGATTCCATGAATAGCAAAAATCAATCAAACCTTCGCATGGAAAAGAAATCAGATTTTAGTGAGGATCAAATAAACAATGTATTAAATGAAAT
>CEVN01365328.1_pt1 | contig 18885 bp, 15 predicted proteins | sample 427041 | NCBI WGS metagenome assembly CEVN01 (sample SAMEA2623463, study PRJEB7988) | marine metagenome | biome: marine biome (ENVO:00000447); feature: surface water layer (ENVO:00002042); material: "saline water (ENVO:00002010), including plankton (ENVO:xxxxxxxx)" | depth 5 m
AGAAAATTTTAAAAATAAAACTCTATTGAACGATGAAACTTGGGAAGATAAATTTTATAGCATTTTAATAAATGAGCTTAATGTACCAAGTCTATCAAATGAGGTAGATAACAGTATCATTTTGATTGTTGGAGTTAACGGTACAGGTAAAACTACTACATCAGCTAAACTAGCTAACTACTATAAAAATATGGGTAATAAAGTTTTCTTAGTTGGCGCTGATACTTATAGAGCCGCCGCTGTTGAGCAGTTGAGAATATGGAGCGAAAAACTTAATGTTAGGTATATTTCTAATTCAGCTACTAATGATCCAGCTTCAATAGTTTATGATGGTATTAATGCAGGTATTAAAGATAATGCTGATAAAATAATTATTGATACGGCTGGTAGATTGCATAATTCAGTAAACTTGATGGAAGAATTAAAAAAAATTCATAAAATTGCTTTAAAATTTGATAAAAAAATGAAAATAACCTTAGTAGTTGATAGTAACGTTGGCCAAAATGGTATGAATCAAGCATTAGAATTTAGTAAGTTCATTCCATTAAATTCTTTAATTTTAACGAAAATGGATGGAACTGCAAAAGGTGGTATAGCTGTATCTATGATGAATAAATTACAACTACCAATTGAATTTATGGGTATAGGTGAAAAAATTGATGATTTAATTCCATTTGATTTAGATACATTTATCAAGGGTCTAGTTAAAGATGAGTAAACAAGCAAGTCTTATTACACTTGGGTGTGCAAAAAATTTAGTTGATTCAGAATATTTGATAACTGGGTTAAAACATGTTGGTTTTAATATAAATCCAAAAGTTGAAGAATCTGATGTTGCAATAATTAATACATGTGGGTTTTTAGATATTGCTAGAGAAGAAAGTATTGATAAAATTTTAGAGATTGAAGAACTTAAGAAAAAGGGAATTATAGATAAAATAGTTGTTATGGGATGTTTATCGGAACGCTACGGTACTGAACTTCAAAAAGAATTACCCAACATTGATAAGTTTTTTGGTTCAGAAGAGCATGAAGCTGTAATTAAATTTTTAACCGGTAAATCTTTCAATCTAGATGATCCAGATATTATCAGAGCTTCTTTAACTCCTAAGCATTATTCTTATTTAAAAATTGCTGAAGGATGTGATAATGCATGTTCATTTTGCTCTATACCACTAATGAGAGGTTTTCAAAAAAGTCAGCCCCTGAGGTGGAATATTGAAGAAGCAAAAAGACTTGCATCTAGAGGAGTAAAAGAATTATTGGTTATAGCTCAAGATTCAACATCTTATGGCTGGGATGCTAATCCTAAAACATCTTTACATGAATTATTTCATGAATTAAATAAAATTGATAGTATTGAATGGTTACGATTGCACTATGCTCATCCTTCAAATCTTCATAGAGATATGATTAAATCTTTTAAAAGTCTTGATAAACTTATCCCATATATAGATATGCCAATACAACATGGGTCAGATAAAATGATAAAAATTATGAAAAGAGGTTTAAAATCTGATGGTATTAAGAAAAAAATACATGCCCTTAGAAAAGCAAATGATAAAATAGCAATTAGAACATCTATTATCGTAGGTCATCCAGGTGAGACTGATAAGGAGTTTAACGAATTGCTAGATTTTATTTCAGATATACAGTTTGATAGATTAGGTGTTTTTCAATATTCACATGAAGAAAATACTTTTGCTGCAGACACAATGCTTGATGAGGTACCAAAAGAAGTAAAACAAGAAAGGTTTGATCAGGTTATGGCTTTGCAGCAAGGAATAAATTATAAAAAAAATAAAGATTTGATTAACTCTACTCAAAAAGTTTTAATTGATATTTCGAAAGATAATTTTTCCTTAGGAAGAACATTTAGAGATTCTCCAACTATTGATAATTATGTCAAAATTAATAGAAATCTCGAAATTGGAGAGTTTTATAATGTTAAAATCACTGATGCTATGGAGTATGATTTAATTGGAAAGGTTATAGATTAATGAATTTTAAAATATTAGGTATAGATCATATAGGTATAGCAACAAATGATAACTCTACTGTACTTTCAAATTTTTTTGAAAACATCTTAAATATTCCATTAAAGAAAGAAATTGTTGAAGAGCAAATGGTATTAACTAAAATTTTCAATACAGGAGCAGGCAAAATAGAGCTTTTATCAGCAACCAAGCAAGAATCTGTAATAAATAAATTTTTACTTAAAAAAGGTGAATCAATGCATCATTTAGCCATTTTAGTTGATAATATAGATAACGCGTTAGAATATTTAAAAGAAAATGATATTAAACTAATTAACGAAAAGCCAGAATATGGTGCAGATAATATGAAGATTGCTTTTGTTCATCCGCATTCAACTCCAGGAATTCTTCTTGAATTTTGTCAAAAAATATAAATCTATTTATGTCCTCAAAGATAAAAGATAAACTTTCTTCTATACCTAAGAATCCAGGAGTTTATTTTTTTAGAAATAAAAAAAATGATATCATATATATAGGCAAAGCTAAATCTTTAAATAAAAGAGTAAGAAGTTACTTTAATAAAAGTAATCATGATATTAAAACATCGGTTTTAGTAAAACATATTGATGATATTGATTTTTTAGTGGTTAAAAATGAAGCTGAGGCTTTAATCACTGAATCAAATCTTATAAAAGTTAATAAGCCAAGATACAATGTTTTTCTTAAAGATGATAAAACATATCCATATATGAGAATTACAAATGAAGATTATCCCAAACTTGAGATTGTAAGATTTAAACATTTTAATAAAGATAATCATACTTATTATGGGCCTTACACAAAATCAAGAGATCTCAGGAATATATTAAAATTATTAAATAAGATCTTTCCAATAAAAACTTGCGACTCGAATAAAAATGTATCCTGTTTTTGTGGTTTTTGCTTAAGTGATCAAGTTATTACTAAAGAACAATATAATCAAATTATTAAGAAAGTTAATGATTTTCTAAAAGGTAAAACCGAAAATGTTGCTAAATACCTATCAAAAATAATGGATTATCATAGTAATAAAATGGAATTCGAGAAAGCTGCTGATATTAGAGATCAAATTTCATTAATTAAGAATTTCTATAAAACTGAAAATCATCGTAAAACTGATTTAATTAACCGTGATATAATAGGAGTTTCAAACGAAGAAGAATTAGGTGTGGTTACACTTATAAAGTATAGAAACTCAAAATTAATATCTAATCAAACTTTTGAAATAAATACTTTCAATGCAAGTAACGATAATATTGTTGGATTTCTTAAACAATACTATTTATCAACAAATGATATCCCAAAAGAGATTATTGTTCAAAAAAATATAGTTAAACAATCAGACATAAACGATTGGATGGAAGCGTTAGGTAAGAAAAAACCAAAAATTTTAGTACCAAGAATAGGAGAAAAGAAAAAAAACTTAGAATTATGCATTAAAAATTCAAAACTTCAAATCAAAAGAATATTAAATAAAAAGAAAAGAAGAAGAGAATTTGTATCTAAAATGGTAACAGCACTGCAAAAAGATTTACTTCTTGATGTTCCACCTAGAAGAATTGAAGGATTTGATAACTCTAATTTAAATGGTAGCTATCCAGTATCAAGTATGGTTTGTTTCATAGACGGTAAACCAAAAAAAAGTCAATATAGAAAATTTAAAATTAAAGAAGTTAAAGGAATTGATGATTTTGCATCAATGAGAGAGGTTGTAAGAAGGAGGTATGAAAGAGTAATAAATGAAAATCTACCTTTGCCAGATTTAATTGTTATAGATGGTGGAAAGGGGCAATTGTCATCAGCAAAAAATGTTCTTGATAATTTAGGTTTATCATTTATTCCAATTATTGGATTAGCAAAAAAAATGGAAGAAGTATTTAAACCAGAATTCTCAGAACCTCAAAGTATAAGTAAAACCTCGCCTGGATTGGTACTTTTAAAGCAGATAAGAGATGAGTCTCATCGCTTTGCAATAGCCTTTCATAGGCATCTTAGAGATAAGGGATTATTCAAATAAATATAATATTTAAAAACTTTTTATAAAGTAATACTTTAAACTAATAATTAAGATTGAAGGATGAATAGCTAGATAGATTAGAGATATTTTGAAATAAGTATGTGAAAGTGGTGAGTTCCCTTTTCATGTTGAGCTGAATATCTACCTCTATCGTAGAACTTAGATTTGATACCTTTCTGAACATTTAAAACTACTCTTTGATCTTCGAGCTCTATATGGTCAACGCTATTATTATTGCCAGAGCTTTGCTTGTAGCCTTTAATAGGTAAAGAGATGAATCTTATTTTTGTTTGTTCCTTACCTAAAGGTTCAATGATATTAACTGAAATACCCCATTTATAGAAATTGAGCATAATATTTGGAAACAGCCAGAAATAAAGTGCATAGATATCATTTGTGGAAATATTATTAATTTTTGCTGTTCCACCTAATGAATCTTCTTTATTTGAGGATTCAGCTATCTGAAGTACTGCATGATCCATGAGTATGGTTTCATAGGATTGATTTTCTATATCTGCTGATAGTCCATCATGAACATAAGGAATATGAAATCCCTCAAGATAATTCTCGCAATAAAGTGCCCAATGGGCATCAATCGTATATGTGTTAGATGCGTCTTCATCAAAGGATAGTTTTTCAAATGGGTACCAATCAACCATACTACTAATTTCATTTAAACCATTTAGTATGGATTTATTCTGACCAGCATTGATAAACAATAAACCGTTCCAGTTAATCAGATTAATATTCTTGTTTAAACTATCATTCTTTGAAGGAAAATTCTTAGTTTCTTTAAATCCAGGAGCGTGATTAAAGCTTCCATCTAAATTAAAGCTTCTACCATGATAATTGCATACCAGCTTATTTTTGTAATTTTTTTTATTGCAAATAATATTGCCTCTATGAGTACATACATTGCTAAGGCAAAAGATTTTATTGTTTTGATTCGTTATAATTAAGGGGATATTAAGCCAATCTTTAAATAAATTGAATGGAATAGATGTTGATTTTAGTAATTCTGATTGATGACATGCAAATTGATATGAATTCTCAAAGATAGATTTACTTTTTTCAAATATTGATTCTGATGTATAGAATGAAGACGGGGGAGTTTTTGCGATTTCTATATTTTTATCGATATCCATTAACACTCCGTTACATTCACCGCAAGTCCACCATTGGATGTTTCCTTGTAAATACTTTGCATATCTCTACCTGTCTGCATCATGGTTTTTATAACATCATCTAGACTTACTTTATGTTTGCCTTTACCAATCATTGCAAGTCTTGCAGCATTAATTGCTTTTACAGCACCCATTGCATTTCTTTCAATGCAAGGAATTTGAACTAGACCTCCAACAGGATCACAAGTTAGACCAAGATTATGTTCCATTGCTATTTCTGCTGCATTTTCAATTTCATCATTGGTTCCATTAAGTGCTGCAACGAGACCTGCTGCAGCCATTGAACATGCAACACCAACCTCGCCTTGACATCCTACTTCAGCACCAGAAATAGAGGCATTTTCTTTGTAAAGAATACCTATAGCTCCAGCAGTAAGAAAGAAGCGTTTTAAACCTCTTTCATTACCATTTCTTGTAAATTCTAAATAATATTTAATAACAGCAGGAATAATGCCTGCAGCTCCGTTCGTAGGAGCAGTTACAACTTTTCCACCGTTAGCATTTTCTTCGTTAACAGCAATGGCATACACACTAACCCAGTCCATAGCCTTTAAGGGATCTTTAAACTTATCTTTTTTCAGAGCTATAAACATTTTATTCGCTCTTTTCTTAACTTTAAGAGAACCATTAAGCGTACCTTTTGCATTTATACCAGACTCTATGCAATTATTCATCGTTTTCCAAATCTTAAGAATGTTTTTTTCAACATTAACCTTGGTTGTCAATGAGCGTTCATTTTTCATCATTAACTCATGTATTCTTAAGCCATGTTTTTTGCATTGTTTAAGCATATCGTTACATGAATTGAAATTATACGGAAAATCATGTAGTTTTTTTTGATTACTTTTATTTTTCTCTTTAATGAATCCTCCACCAGTAGAGTAATAAGTTTTACTTAAAATTTTTTCATTTTTATTAAAAGCGGTCAAAATTATCACATTGTTATATGTTTTGGTCTTTGTTTTATAATCAAATAAGATATTATTTTTAATATTAAATGGAATAGTATAGTTTTTATCAAGTTTTAAAATTTCTTTTTTAGTAACCTGATTGATAATCTTTTGTTTTATTGTATTTTCTATTTGATCTGGAATTTGGCCGGTTAAACCTAATATTAAACCTAAATCAGTTCCATGGCCTTTCCCTGTAAAAGCCAGAGATCCTTGCAATATAATATTAATTTTGGTGAGTTTTTTAATTTTTGTATTAGATAAGAGATCATCTCTGAACATTTTACCTGCCTTCATAGGAGCTACTGTATGAGAGCTTGATGGTCCTATTCCAATTTTAAATATTTCGAAAATACTATGCATTTATATTTTAGAATCATCAACAATTTGTTTAAAAACTGGTACAGATTTTTGTTTATCAAAATCGAAGCAGACAATAACAACTTTTGATGTTGCAATAGGATTATTTTTGTTTGCATTAGTAAATAATCCTGACTCAATATCAAAGCTAGTATTACCTATTCTAGATATAATTTGACCGACAATAATTTCTGATGGATGTTTTAACTGTTGATGATAATTAATTGTTATCGAAGCAACTATTAGTGATTGTCCAGTCCCATTAAAAGGTAAATTCCATTTCTTAAAAAGAGTTCCTCTAGCATTTTCTATGTATGTTGCAAATACAGCATTATTAACATGACCAAATGCATCTAAATCTCTCCATCTTGTTTCTATTTTTTTATAAATAGGATAATCTTTTAATTTTCTATTTTTGCTCATTTAAAAATTTTTCAATTTTTGGCTTAATTACAAAATTACAATACGGGGCATACTTATTATTATTATAATAATTTTGATGATAATCTTCAGCAACATAAAATTTTTCGAACGCTGTAATTTCAGTAACAATATTATTATTATATATTTTCTGAAAATTAGCTTTAACTTTATCTGCAATTTCTTTTTGAGTTGTATCGTGGTAAAATATGGATGATCTATATTGAGTTCCAACATCATTACCTTGCCTATTCAGTGTTGTAGGGTCATGAATTTCAAAAAAGATAGTTAATAGTTCTTCATATGTTATTATTTTTCTGTCAAATTTAACTTGAGCAACTTCTGCATGACCTGTATTGCCTTCACATATCATCTTATAAGTTGGGTTCTCAATTTGTCCTCCAGTATATCCTACTTCTATTGAGTTTATACCAGAAACATTAAGAAGTATAGCTTCTATGCACCAAAAGCAGCCTGCACCTAATGTAGCAATATCCATAAGTACCTCATTATTATTACTTAAATTTAACTATAATTTAAAAAAATTAAAAATGTTTATAACATGACTAAAGTGCATAATTTATTTATTTTATTATTGGATTCCGTTTTATAAATTATAAGTCATTATGGCAGACTTTAAATTAGTATCAGACTTCAAACCAGCTGGAGATCAAGCTCAGGCAATCAATTCTTTAGTTGCAGGTATTAATAATAATGAAAAACATCAAACATTATTAGGTATAACTGGTTCAGGAAAAACTTTTACTATGGCAAATGTTATAGAAAAGGTTCAAAAGCCAACATTAATTATTTCTCATAACAAAACACTTGCAGCTCAACTATTTGGTGAATTTAAATCTTTATTTCCTGATAATGCAGTTGAATTATTTATATCATATTATGATTATTATCAACCTGAAGCTTATATGCCTGTTACAGACACCTTCATAGAGAAAGATTCGTCTATCGATGAAGAAATTGACAAATTAAGAATCAAAGCTACGGCTTCATTATCCTCAAGAAAAGATGTGATTATCATAGCAAGTGTGAGTTGCATTTATGGTATTGGTTCTCCATCATCATACAAAAGTTTATTTGTTTTTGTTAAACAAAATCAGGAAATAGATATTAAGCTTTTTTTTAAACAGCTAGTTAATATTCATTATAATCGTAATGATATGATACTTGAACCTGGAACATTTCGATTAAGAGGTGATGTAATTGAGCTTTTCCCAAGATATGAAGATTATCCTATTAGAATTGAGTTATTTGGAGATGAAATTGAAAAAATATATAGTTTTGATCCACTAAAAATGAATACTTTAAATACTTTCGATAGTATATCAATTTTCCCTGCGAAGCATTTTGTTGTTTCAAGAGATAAACTTGAAAAGGCTATGGAAGATATAAGAACTGAACTCAGTGAAAGATTAATTTATTTTAGAGAAAATGGAATGTTACTAGAAGCACAGAGATTAGAACAGAGAACTCTATTTGATTTAGAAATGATGATGGAGTTAGGTTACTGTTCAGGTATTGAAAATTATTCAAGACATATTGATGGTAGAAAAAAAGGTGAAAGGCCTTATTCTTTAATAGATTTTTTTCCAAAAGACTTTTTAATTTTTGCTGATGAATCACATGTCAGTATTCCACAATTAAATGCAATGTATAATGGTGATCGTTCAAGAAAAGAAACTCTTGTCGAATATGGGTTTAGGTTACCTTCAGCAATGGATAACAGACCAATGAAATTCAAAGAATTTTCAAAATTAATTAACAAAATAATTTATGTTTCTGCTACACCTGCTGATTATGAGTTAGAAAAAAGTAAAGGTATATTTGTTGAACAAATAATAAGGCCAACTGGATTATTAGACCCTAAAATTGAAGTCAAGCCAACAAAAGGTCAAATTGATGACTTAATTTTAAACATAAAAAAAATTATTAAAAGAAACGAAAAAATATTAATAACCACTTTAACAAAGAAATCTTCTGAAAAATTAACTGATTACCTTAAAAGTGTTAATTTAAAAGCTGAATACATGCATAGTGATATAGACACTATTCAAAGAATTAAAATTTTAACATCTTTAAAAAACAATGAATTTGATATATTGGTTGGAATAAATTTATTAAGAGAGGGTTTAGATTTACCTGAAGTATCATTGATAGCGGTAATTGATGCAGATAAGGAAGGTTTTTTAAGATCTAGAACCTCACTACTTCAAGTTGCTGGAAGAGCTGCTAGAAATGTTAATGGTAAGGTAATTATGTATGCTGACAAAGTAACTAAATCAATGCAACACTTAATTGACGAAACAGAAAGAAGAAGAAAAATTCAATCTGCTCATAATAGAAAAAATAACATAATACCAAAAACAATAAAGAAATCTGGTAAGAATCTTCTTCAAAACATGATTGCCAATAATGATTCATCAAGTTCAAAGAAAATTGATTTAAAAGAAATAAATTATAAAGTTGAAGATTTAGATAACATTGAAATATTAGATTTAATTGAAAAAACTAAAAGAAAAATGAAGAATTACGCTAAAAATTTTCAATTTGAAGAAGCTGCAATCATGAGAGATCAAATTATAAAACTAAATGAAAAGATAAAAAAATGAAAAAAAATATTTTAATTTTAGGTTCTGGTGGAAGAGAATATGCTTTCACATGGAAATTATTCAATGAAAAAAATGTGAATAACATATATTGTATTCCAGGTAATGCAGGCACCGCATCCATAGCAAACAATGTTAATATTTCAATAAACGACTTTAAATCAATTGTTGATTTTGTGAAAGATAAAAATATCGATTTTACTATTGTGGGCCCAGAAGATCCATTAGATAATGGTATAGTTGATTATTTTGAAGCTCACAACTGTAAGATATTAGGCCCTAACAAGGATTGTGCTAAATTAGAATCAAGCAAAATTTATGCAAGAGATATTATGAAAAAATATAATATACCTCATCCAAACTATGTAAGTTGTAAAACCAAAGAAGAGGTTATATCAGCTCAAAATAAGTTAGGTTTCCCAATTGTTTTAAAAGCAGATGGTTTAGCTGCAGGTAAGGGCGTTATAATCTGTAATGATCAAAAAGAATTTAGTAGAGGTTTAAGTAATTTTTTTGAAAATAATAACTTTGGAAAAGCGTCAAATAAAATTTCTGTTGAAGAATGTATCTCAGGTCCAGAAATTTCAATATTTACAATTTGTGATGGTGATGAGTATATAATTTTAAATAATGCGCAAGATCATAAAAGAATTTATGATGGTGATATAGGACCAAATACTGGCGGTATGGGCGCTTATTGTCCTACTCCATTGTATGATAAATTTTTAGAATCTAAAATAAAAGAGAAGATTATTGAACCTACTCTAAATGCGATGATAAGTGAAGGTCATCCATACAGTGGTTTTTTATATTTTGGTTTAATGTTAGTTAAAAATGAACCATATATCATAGAATATAATGTGAGAATGGGAGATCCTGAAACTCAAGTTGTACTACCAATGATGGATACTTCATTATCTGATTTAGTAAATTCAACAATAAATCATAAATTAAAAACATTTGACTACAAAAATAAGTCAGGATCATGTGTAACTGTCGTGCTTGCTGCTGATGGGTATCCTGGTGATTACAAGAAAGGTTATAAAATTGAGGGTTTGAATAAACTTAATAAAAATTTAGTTTTTCATGCTGGTACGTCATTAGATGATAAAAATAATTTTATTACATCAGGTGGACGTATTCTTAATGTATTAGGATATGGAAAAAATCTTAATGACGCAATAAAAGATGTTTACGAAAATGTTGAAAAAGTAAACTTTAAAAATAAATACTTTAGAAAAGATATAGCAAAAAAGGGATTAAACTATTAATTACTAGGAGTTACTATGATAGTTGATGTTAATAAAATTAAAAAATCAGTAGGAATAATTGGTGAATCTTCTAAAATTGAGGAGATGTGTACATTAATTGGTCAAGTTGCAAATACTGATATATCAGTTCTTGTAACGGGGGAGTCAGGATCTGGTAAGGAAATGGTTGCTAAAGCTCTTCATAAAAATAGCAAACGTAAATTTGAATCCTTAATTACAGTAAACTGCGCAGCAATACCTTCAGGAATCATTGAAAGTGAATTATTTGGTCATAAGAAAGGTGCGTTTACAGGGGCTAATGAAAATAGAAAAGGATATTTTGAAGCAGCTAACAAGGGTACTATATTTCTTGATGAAATTGGAGAATTACCAATAGAAACGCAAGCAAAACTTTTAAGAGTTATTGAGCAAGGAGAATTTATTAAAGTTGGCGAGACAAAAACCGAAAAAGTAGATGTCAGAATTATCGCTGCAACTAATAGGAATCTACATGAAGAAGTAGTTAATAAAAAATTTAGACAAGATCTATTTTTTAGATTAAAAACAGTTTCTATAAACGCTGCACCATTAAGGGAACACATTACAGATTTATTTTTATATATTGAAAGATTTGGTTTAGAGTTTACTGCAAAAAATGATATACCATTTAAAGGGTTTTCCCCTGAATCAATTAATTTAATGAAACAATATAATTGGCCTGGAAATATTAGAGAATTAAAAAATACAATTGAAAGTTTATTGGCAATAAATAGAGGAGAAAGAATTAAAGAAGATATGGTACAAAATTATTTAAAAATGGATACATACACATCTAATGATAATCTTCCAGTACCAATGAATAATGATTCAGATACTTTGGAAAGAGAATTAATTCTCAAACAACTTCTTTTTTTAAGGCAAGATATTAATGAGTTAAAGCAGCTTTATATGTCTAAAACTGATTCATCGACACTACCTAGCAATAAATCACTATTTGTATTACCTGAAAATAAAAATTTATCAGCAGATAAGAATATTTCAAATATAGATGATGGACTTTTAAAAGGTATTAAGGATGATGTTATTGGTGAAATTACAATGGATGAATTAGAAAAAGAGGTGATTGAGAGAACACTTAAAAATTGTAAAGGAAATAGAAGAAAAACAGCTAAAATATTAGATATTTCTGAAAGAACATTATATAGAAAGCTAAAAGAATATGAAATTAATTAATAATATAATACAAACTTTAATATTAATTACACTTTTTTCATGTAGTTTTTATTCAACAAAAGGTACAATTCCAGTTCATATTAGCAATATATATATTCAACCAATTTCAAATCAAACAGCTGATCAAGAAATCAGTGATTTAATTGATGATAAATTAAATGATTTATTAATAAGTCAAAATATATTAGAAATCGTAGATTATGATACTGCTGACAGTAAAATAGAACTAACAATAGTTAAAATTTCTGATATACCATATACATTAAGTAAAGGGCAGTCATTTGAAAATGTTGATGAATGGAAATACTCGGCTAACGTTAGAGTAAAATGGTCAGATTACAAAAAGGGTGAAATAATTTTTGATCTTAACCTTAATGAATGGGCTGTTTATGGTGATTCAATTGATATATCAAATGATGGTATAGATAATGATGGTGATGGTCTTATTGATTCGGAAGATGGAGATGAAAATGGTGCTCCTAGAGATTCTGCTAAATTAATAACAGCGAATAAAGTTGCAGAATTAATTTTAGCTAAAATAACGTCAACTTGGTAAATATACATAGGAATATAAATGAAAGAAATAAGAATTAATCAACTTAAAGAATTTGAAAATAAAGAAGTAACTCTAAATGGTTGGGTTTACAATACTAGAAGAAGTGGAAAAATTGGTTTTTTAACTTTTAGAGATGGTTTTGGTTTAGCACAGTGTATTGTAGCTAAAAATGATGTTGGTGAAGATTCATTTGAGAAATTTAAAAAATTAACACAAGAATCTTCGTTATCTATATCAGGAAAAGTAGTTAAAAATGATAGAGCAATAGGTGGTTATGAAATAATAACTAAGAATTTCAAAATACATCACATAAGCATAGACTATCCAATAACTCCAAAAGAACATGGAACTGAATTTTTAATGTCAAATAGACATTTATGGCTAAGATCTAAAAGACAGCATGCTATATTAAAAATTAGACACCAAATAATAAAAAGTATTCGTGATTTTTTTGATATAAATGATTTTACTTTAGTAGATACTCCTATATTTACACCAAATGCTGCTGAGGGTACATCAACATTATTTAAAACTGAATATTTTGGTAAAGATGCATTTTTAGCTCAAACTGGACAGTTGTATGGTGAAGCTTCTGCTATGTCATTTGGTAGGCATTATAACTTTGGGCCATGTTTTAGGGCTGAAAAAAGTAAAACTAGAAGACATTTAACAGAGTTTTGGATGGTTGAACCTGAAATAGCTTATTGCGATATCGAAGAGGATATGCAATGGGCTGAAAATCTTTTGATTTATATTATTAATGAAGTTCTTGAAAATAGATTATACGAATTAAATACCCTAGAAAGAGATATAGATATACTTAGAAAGGTTAAAGGACCTTTCCCAAGGGTAAGTTATACTGAATGTATTGAAATGTTAAACAAAGCAGGTTTTTCAATTAAATGGGGAGATGATTTTGGTTCTCCAGAAGAAACTCATATAGCTAATCAATATGATTGCCCTGTAATTGTACATCGTTTTCCATCTGAAATTAAAGCATTTTATATGAAAAGAGATCCAGATAATGAGAAAGTAGTACTTGGTATGGATATATTGGCTCCTGAAGGATATGGAGAGATCGTTGGTGGATCAGAGAGAGAAACAGATATAGATATTTTAATTCACAGAATAAAGGAAGAAAATTTGAATCAATCAGATTATGATTGGTTTTTAGATTTAAGAAAATATGGTTCAGTTCCACACTCTGGATTTGGTATGGGATTAGAACGTGTAGTAGCATGGATATGTGGTTTATCTCATATAAGAGAAACAATACCATTTGCTAGAACCATGTCACGCTTAAACCCATGATTCAATTTATAATTAGGTAGCCTATATGATTAGCTTGGAACAAAAAATTTCAAATTGGATTTCTAAATATTTAGAAAACAATAAATTACAAAGTTTAGTCATTGGAATTTCAGGTGGTATTGATTCTGCTGTAACTTCTACATTATGTGCAATGACTGGTTCAAAGACTTATGTTGTGATTATGCCTATTCATCAGAAGTCTGATGAAACAAATAGAGGGATAGAACATTGTAATTGGCTGATAAGTAAATTTCCAAATGTAGAAATGATTAAAGTTGATTTAACAGAATCATTTGAACAATTTAAAACCAATTTCTCTAAAGAATATGATAATAAATTAGCTCTTGCAAATACTAGAGCTAGATTAAGAATGACCACCTTATATCTTATAGCAGGAAATAAAAATGGTATTGTTGCCGGGACTGGTAATAAAGTAGAAGATTTTGGAGTGGGATTTTATACGAAATATGGAGATGGAGGCGTTGATATTTCACCTATTGCTGACTTAATGAAATCTGAAGTTTTTGAACTTGGTAAAAAAATAGGTGTAATTGATTCAATATTAAATGCTAAACCAACAGATGGCTTATGGGATGATGAAAGAACTGATGAGGATCAACTTGGTGTTAGCTATGATGAACTTGAATGGGCTATGAATTTTAAAGGTGATATTTCTTCTTTATCTGAACAACAAAAGTATATTTTAGATACTTATAAAAAACATAGAAATAAAAACATTCATAAAATGATTGATATACCAGTTTATAAAAATGAATAAAATAAAAGATAGATTATTTATAATTGATGGAATGGCTCAAATTTATAGAGCTCATTATGCCATGATAAGCAATCCTTTAACAACGAAAGATGGAAGGCATACATCAGTTATATATGGTTTTTTAAACATGCTTTTTAAAATTATAAAAGAAGAAAAACCTGATTACTTAGCTATAGCAATGGATTCAAAATCTAAAACCTTTAGGCATGATTTGTTTGATGACTATAAAGCTAACCGACCAAAAATGCCAGAGGAAATAGCTTCCCAAATTCCAATATTGAAAGATATAATAAATTGTTTAGGTGTAAAACAAATAGAAATGCCAGGATTTGAAGCTGATGATATAATGGGATCTTTATCAAAAATTGCTGAATCAAATGATATTGAATCATACATAGTTTCTGGAGATAAAGACATGTTACAAATGGTTAATAATAATATTTTTGTTTATTCACCTGGAAACAGATTTAAACCAACCACTAAATTTGAAAAAGACCAAGTCAAATCTAAAATGGGCGTTTTTCCTGAAAAAGTAATTGATTTACTTAGTCTTATTGGGGATTCATCTGATAATATTCCTGGTGTAAAAGGTATTGGCCCTAAAACAGCTGTTAAATTAATTGAAGAATTTGGATCAGTAGATAAAATAATTGAAAGATTAGATGAAATTAAAAACGAAAGAATTAAAAATTTAATAAAAGATAATATTAAATCTTTATGTCTAAGTAAAAAACTAGTTACAATAAAAAGTGATATGGAAATAGTATTTAATCCTGATGAATATCAATTTAATGAAATCAAAGATAAAGATAAGATTTTTAATATTATTGATGAATTTGAACTTTCATCAATTAAATCTTCTTTAGAAAAATTAGAATTCATAGATAAAAAGGTAGAGCCAAAGGAAATAGCTAAAAAAGATTATAAGCTCATTTTAAACGATGAGGATTTAGATGAATTAATCAAATTTCTTTTAGGTTCGAAAACAATATCGTTTGATTTAGAAACAACAAGTGTTAATCCCATGTCTGCAGAAATTGTTGGTTTATCTTTTTCTACTCAGCCTCATCAAGGATTCTATATTCCAGTATTATTTCCAAATAATTTAGATACAGAAATAGTTCCAAAAATTAATTATGAAAATTTTTTTGAAAAAATAAAACCTGTATTTAATTGTCAAAACACTAATTATATTGGCCAAAATATTAAATATGATATTTTAATTTTAAAAAGGTATGGTATTGAAATTTCAGCCAACTTATTTGATACAATGATAGCTGCACATTTGCTTAATCCTGATAGAAGATCTTATAAAATGGATTTATTATCTCAAGATTATCTTGATTATGAAATGGTGCCTATTGAAAAATTGATTGGTTCAAAAGGAAAAAATCAAAAATTAATGTCTGATGTAGAACTAAATTTAATTTCTAATTATGCTTGTGAGGATTCAGATATTGCTCTTCAATTATTTATAATTTTCAACAAAAAGTTAATTGATGAAAAATTAGATAAAATTTTCTATAATATTGAAATTCCAACTATGAAATCATTAATACAGATGGAATATAATGGTATTCATATTGATAAACCTTTTTTTCACCATTTATCAAAAGATATTGCTTTAAAAATTGATACTATTTCTAAAAAAATATTTTCATTTACAGATATTATGTTTAATATAAATTCGCCTAAGCAATTATCTGAAATATTATTTGATCATTTAAAACTTCAACCGATTAAAAAACGAAGTACATCAGTAGATGTTCTTGAAGAGTTAAGGAAACAGCATCCTATTGCAGATGAACTACTTAAATATAGACATTACACCAAACTTAAAAATACATACCTTGATGCAATACCTGAGCATGTTGATAATAAAACTCAAAAAGTCCATACATCATTTAATCAAACTATTGCATCTACTGGAAGACTATCTAGTACAAAACCTAACCTTCAAAATATTCCAATAAGAACGGAAATATCCAGAGAGATTAGAAAAGGTTTTGTATCCAGTAATAAAAATTCTTTTATTTTTTCAGCTGATTATTCCCAAGTTGAATTAAGAATAATGGCTCATTTTTCAAAAGAGAAAGAATTGATTTATTCTTTTAATAATAATATAGATGTTCATACTAGAACTGCTTCAAACATATTTAATGTTAAATCAGATGATGTAACTTTTGAACAGAGAAGAACAGCAAAAGTTGTTAATTTTTCGATTATGTATGGTGCTGGTCCATATAGACTTTCTCAAGAATTAGATATAAAGATGAAAGATGCAAAAAAAATTATAGAATCTTATTTCAATACATATCCTGGAATAAAGATGTATATTGATAATACTTTAAAAAATGCTAGAGAAAATGGATATGTAGAAACGCTTTTAGGTAGAAAGAGGTATGCAGATGGATTATCATCTTCAAATGTAAATATTATTAAAGCAGAAGAAAGAGCATGCATTAATATGCCTATTCAGGGTACTGCAGCTGAATTAATAAAAATTGCTATGATTAATGTATCTAAATCAATTAAAAAAAATAATTTACAATCTAAAATGATCCTTCAAATTCATGATGAACTTTTGTTTGAAGTTCCAAATGATGAATTAGATATTTTAACTAAAATTGTTGTATATGAAATGGAAAATGCAATGAAATTAGATATTCCACTTAAAGTCGATTATGATTATGGTAAAAGCTGGTATGAGGCCCATTAAGTCATGGCTTCTGTAATAAAATTTGATAATATTTGTAAAAAAGTTAATAATATTAATTTATTAGCAAATTTATCATTTGGTGTAGCTCAAAGTGAAAATTTATTTATTTTAGGAAAAAATGGAAGTGGTAAATCTACACTTTTCAAAATCCTTATGAATACTGTAATAAAAAATAAAGGAAGTATCTTCATTAATGGTATGGATTTTGATAAACGAAAAAATGAAATTTTGCCTTTGATTGGGTATTTACCGCAGGAGAATTTATTTGATAAACAGCTTAATATCTATGAAAATTTATACTTTGATTGTGAATTTAAAAAAATACAAAAATCGCAAATAAAAGATAAAATATTAAATCTTGCAATGAAGTTGGATTTTAAAAAATACATATATTATAACCCAAATTCAGTTCCATTTGAAATATTAAGAAAAATCTCTTTTGCTCGTTCAATCATAAATGACCCGGATATTTTATTATTTGATAATCCAACATATGGTTTAAATAATTTTGATAAACAAAAAATATGGGATATCATAACTGAATTTAAATCATCAAAAACTATCATTACTATATCACAAGATTTTAATGAAACAGAACAGTATTCTGATAGAGTAATTATTATGCATAATGGTAAGGCAGCAATTAATAGTAATATGTCAAATATTAATAATTCTATTAATGATACATATAGATATCAATTTACATTTAAAAAAATTGTTCCTAATAACTATTTAAGAGAATTAAAAAGTGATAAAAATATTAATAATATTATATCTAGAGGTGAATTTTTAGAATTTTCTATAAAAAATAAACAATTATTCTTTAAAAAATTCAAAGAAGCACTAGATTATGATTTAATTGACGTAAAATATTCATATTCAAAAATTGATGAATTATTTAAAAAGGTTACTGCTTAAAATATGACTTTGATTTTATTAAAAAGAGAACTTTCAATTATTTTAAAAAATATTAATTCGTACTTATTGTATTTATTTATATTTCCATCATTACTATACCTATTTCTTGTTACACCATTTTATGATATTTTAAGATCAGCATCAGGAATGCATTACATTTACCATGCTTTTCCTGCGATACTGTTTCTTTCTTCATCATTTCTTAGTTTTTGTATACCTTTATTTATCATTAAAAGAGATGTATATGACTCAAATTATTTTACATACCTTCAAACATTAAATATCAACATATACATTTATAAAATATATTTAATAATTGTATCATTATGCTTATCATATATTCAATTTTTTATTTCACTTTTCATACTGACCCAATTAGCATCAAGTATAATCATAACGTTCAATCAAATTTTTATGTTTTCCTTAGCTATTTTCCCTATAATTTTGCTTATGTCTTTAATTGGTATATTATTTTCAAATTTCACAGCATCAAATCATTCAATGATTATGACTCTTATTTTTATTTTTTTATTCTTAGCTTTTGGAGTAG
>CEVN01091223.1_pt1 | contig 18865 bp, 17 predicted proteins | sample 427041 | NCBI WGS metagenome assembly CEVN01 (sample SAMEA2623463, study PRJEB7988) | marine metagenome | biome: marine biome (ENVO:00000447); feature: surface water layer (ENVO:00002042); material: "saline water (ENVO:00002010), including plankton (ENVO:xxxxxxxx)" | depth 5 m
CCAAACATTATTCCTTGATCTCCAGCTCCTTCATCTTTATTTCCAGAAGAGTCTACTCCCATTGCTATATCTGCTGACTGAGAGTGAAGATGGCTTTCTATTTTTGTTGCTTCTTTATAGGTGAAACCGTCCTGATCATAACCAATGTCTTTAATACAATCTCTAACTTTTTGAATTAATTCATCTTTTTTAATTTCTGGTCCTCTTACTTCTCCAGCTAAAACTACTTTATTAGTTGTTGTTAAAGTTTCACATGCAACTCTTGACTGAGGTTCTGCACCTAAATAGGTATCAACTACCATGTCTGAAATTCTATCACACACCTTGTCTGGATGGCCCTCTGATACTGACTCACTTGTAAATAAATAATTTTTTTTCATGATTCTCCCTATATTTTAAAAAAAAAATTAAACTAGTATAAATTAGTAAAAAATAAAAGAAGATCTTGTTGCCATTGGAACCAAAAAACGTTTTTTTTATTAATTTAAAACTTCTTAGCTCAATTACTCCCCTTTCAGTTGATTTAATTTTGTAATTTGCTTCTCCTCTATAATTAATAAATGCAGTTATACCATTATTCGCAGAGCGAATTGAGTTTTTTCCCTCTTCAATGGACCTAAATATTAAATGAGAAAAATGTTGGTATGGTCCAATAGAATCTCCAAACCAACCGTCCTCAGAAATATTCAAAATTAAATCATAATCAATTTTAGAATAATTTAATCTACCAGAATATATTATTTCATAACAAATTAGTGGGAGTAAATTTATACCATTTATTTCAATAATTTGTCTGCTACTACCTTTTGAATATGAACCATATCCTTGAGTTATTTTTTTCAAACCTAATTTTTTTAAAAATCCTTCGTAAGGCAAAAACTCACCAAATGGTACAAGTTTATTTTTATCATATTTGCTTAAAATGTTTGTATCTTTATCAATTACTACTAAAGAATTATAAACATCTTCATTTTCAGACCTATTAATACCTAGTATTAATGTATGCATGTCAGAAAAGTTTTTTGAAAACAAATAACTATATTGATAAAGATCTTCAAGATATACCGATGGGAAAGTTCCTTCTGGAAAAATAAAAATAGTCTTTTCGAATTTGTTCGGGCTACTAAGATCAATTAATTCTTGTATCAATTTATGAGAGTCTTGGTTTTTAAAAAATTTATCAATTTCAATTTTTGGTGAGATAATTTTTATTAAATAATCTAAATTTTTTTCATCAATTGAATAATCTTTTTTAATTACAAAAGAACCATATAAGAAATTTAAAATAATTAATATTAATGATAAAAAAATTAAAATTATTTTTTTTATTTTAGTATATTGAAAAAAAATTACAGAAGGTATTAAAAAAATATTAATTAAAAGTAAGTTTAAAGAGTAGGTTCCAATAAACGACAGAATTTGAATCATTGGCAAATATTCTGTCAAAGAAAATACTATCAGATTCCATGGAAAACCACCTAAAATAAAACCTCTTAAATATTCAACTAATCCAAAAATTAAAGAAAAAATTAGTATTGTAGATATTTTATTATTTAATCTAAATAATGAACAAACTAGTGTTCCAATACCATAAAAAATCCCTAGGAAAGATGGTATCAAAATAAGAGCAAATGGAATTAAGGGTTTAAATATTTCATCAAATGTTAGTGAATGTGTTAACCAATATAAACTAGAAATAAAATAACCAAAACCAAATATCCATCCAATACTAAAAGATATAAATCTACTTTTTTTATAATTTGAAATAAAAAAAATTAATAGTAAAGGGAAAGTAATAAAATTTATAAAGAAAAAACTATACGGTGGAAGACTAAAAGAAGAAATTATTCCAAGAATTAATGGGATAAAGCATATATAAAATTTATTTTCCAGAATCAATTTAAACTTTTTTTTTAAAATAATTAAGAATTAAAACTTCTTTTCTGTTCATTTTGTAAAAATCACTGTTACTTTTGTGATCATAACCTATTAAATGAAGATAACCATGTATCCACATTTTATCAAATTCTATGAAAAAGTTAGAATTTTTCGATCTTTTATTTACTATTTCAAAACTGATTGCAATATCACCAATATATTTTTTATTTTTTAGTAAATTATTAATTGGAAACGATAAAACATCAGTTGGCATATTTTTTTTTCTAAATTTTTTATTTAAATTTTTCATATTCTTATTATCAGTGAGCATGATAGAAAATTCTTTTTGTTTTTTAAAATCCTTAAATTTAGAGAGTTTGTTAAGTTTGTTTTTAATATAGATCGATGGATTTTTTATATATTTTTGCCATTTTTTATTGTCTAAAATAACATTAGCTTTTATCATTTATCGTTTTTTTGATCTGAATATGCTTTGACAATTTTAGATACTAAGGGATGTCTGACTACATCCATGTGATCAAAATCTACAATAGAAATTTCATTTAGATGACGAAGTAATTGTTTTGAACGATTTAATCCTGAAAATGATTTATTTGGTAAATCAATTTGAGAAGGGTCACCGTTTATAACTATTTTTGAATTTTCACCAATACGAGTCAAAAACATTTTTATTTGAGTATCTGTTGCATTTTGAGCCTCGTCTAGAATGGCAAAAGAATTTTTTAGTGTTCTTCCTCTCATGAAAGCGAGAGGAGCAATTTCTATGTCTCCGATTTCAATTTTTTTTTGTATTTTTTCAAAATCCAAAAGGTCGTAAAGTGAATCGTATAATGGCCGAAGATATGGATCTACCTTATCTCTCATATCACCAGGTAAAAAACCTAATCTTTCCCCAGCTTCAACTGCAGGTCTAGATAGAATTATTCTTTCTATTTTTTTTTCCAATAACATTGTTAATGCTACAGCTACAGCTAAAAATGTTTTTCCAGTTCCAGCTGGACCTGAAGAAATAATTATTTCTTTTTCCCTTAAAGCTCTCACATATTTTTTTTGTTTTTCTGATCTTGGAATTACGGATTTTTTTGGGGTTTTAATTATAAATTCTAAATTTTTTTCTGAATTTATTTTTTCTTTAATCATAAAATTATTAATTGATGAAATTATATCTTTTTTTTCAATAGATCCATTTATTATAAATTGATCATTTAAGAATTTAATAGCATTTTTAATAATTTCATTATTTTTTGGACTGCTTTTAACTAAAATTGAGTTTCCTCTTGAATAAATACTAGTATTAGTCAATTTTTCTAATTCTTTTAAATTATTATTGAATTCTCCTACTACACCTAATAAATTTTCATTGTTCTGAAAAATTATACTTAATGTATCATTCTCAGCATATACATACTTTAAATCAGATTTAAATTTTTTTTGAGTGAAGTTACTCAATTCAGCAGCTCTCGTTTTTTGATTGATCCAAATAAACTATTTTGATTTACTTTTTCTACATTTACTTTAACAATTTTACCAATATCTTTATCATTACCTTTAAATATTACTGAATTCATATATTTGTTTCTTCCAAATAATTTATTTTGACCAACTATTTCATTTTCTACGAGCACTTCAATAGATTTATTTATTAAAGATTTGTTAGTATTTAATTGATGATTAAATAGTTGCTCCTGAATTTGAATTAATCTTTCCTTTGAAGTTTGGCTGTCTATAAGTTCTAATCTAGAGGCTTTTGTCCCAGGTCTTGGGCTAAAAATAAACGAAAAAGAATTAATAAATTTATAATTTTTAACAAACTCTAGAGTTTTTTTAAATTCAGTCTCTGTTTCGCCAGGATATGAAATTATAAAATCACTAGAAAATTCAATTTCAGGATTTATCTTCTTAAGCTTTTCATATGTATTAATATAGCTTTCAACTGTATGCTTTCTATTCATAAGTTTTAAAATTTTATTTGAACCACTTTGAATTGGCAAATGTACAAAAGGCATTAGTTTTTTGCTACTTGAATAACAATCAATTAGATCTTCTGTCATGTCTCTAGGATGAGAAGTTGTATATCTAATTCTTTTTAATTCACTAAACTTTTCTAATGTATTAATTAAATTTGAAAGCCTATACTCTTTATTTTGATCCTGAAATGAATAAGCATTTACATTTTGCCCTAGAAGAATAATTTCTTTAGCTCCATTTTTAACTAATTCTTCTGCTTCAGTAATTATTTTATAGAAAGACCTTGAATACTCAGGACCTCTTGTGTAAGGAACTACACAAAAATTACAAAATTTATCACAACCCTCTTGAATAGTTATATAAGCAGAAATATTTGAATCATTATTTTTAATTTGATCTAAAAAATTAAATTTATTTACAACATCAAATTCTGTTTCATCAATTTTTTTTCCGATCTCAAAATTTTTTATTAGACTATTAAGCTTATGATAAGACTGAGGTCCAACGACCATATCTATATATGGTTCTCTTTTTAACATTTCCTCATTTTCAGCTTGAGCTACACAGCCAGTTATAATTGTAATTGGCTTATTTTTTGATTTATAGATTTCTCTTATTCTTCCAACTTCATGATAAACTTTCTCTTTTGCTTTATCTCTTATGTGGCAAGTATTAATAATATAACAATCTACATTTTCTTTATTATCAGTCTTTAAATATCCAATTTTTTTAACAGTGTCATAAATTCTATTGGAGTCGTATTCATTCATTTGACATCCAAAAGTTTTAATAAATATTTTTTTTTCTATCATTTAAGATTTTTTTTTAACACCATATAATTCTAGTTTGTGGTCGACTAAATTATATCCATATTTATCAGCAACTTTTTTTTGTAAAATTTCTATTTCTTCATCAACAAATTCAATAATTTCTCCTGTTTTTATATCTATTAAATGATCATGGTGACTTTCATTTATCTGTTCATATCTAGCTTTTCCGCCTTTAAAATCGTGTTTAGTCAATATGCCTGATTCTTCTAATAATTTAACAGTTCTATAAACTGTTGCTATACTAATCTTTGGATCAAGTTTGGTCACTCTTTTATATAGTTCGTCAACATCAGGATGATCTGACTCTCCATAAACTTCTTTTGATTCTGAAATAACTTTAGCAATAATTTTTCTTTGCTCTGTTAGTTTCACTCCTTTTTTTAAACATTTATCTTCAATAGACGATGACATACTTTATTTTAACTCGAATAGTGTGGTTTAATCAAATTTTTTTTTAGACAACCTTTATTAAATAATTCTATAATTTTTTCAAATCTATTATCGCTGATTTGATGAGAATTATAGCCATATATTTTAATGTTATTAGCAAACCCAAGGCCTTTGACCACAGCCAAAGACGCTCTAATACCAGAAAATTTTCCAATTCCTTGATTAACAAAAACGTTGCTAATTTCATTAATTTTCATATTTTTGGAGTTTAAAAATTCAAACAATAATATAACAAGTTTATCAAAATTTTTTCTATTGTTAATGAATTCAGTGGTATATGATTTATTATTATAGATGATACTAAAAAAAATCTTATCTTTTCCAGCATCAATAATCAAATTTTTCATCATTTTTGTTTTTTCTTTTAATTCTATTTCAGATGATAATATTAGTAAATATTATATTGAAGACAAAGGTACAATTTCACTAATGTACCACAGGTTTAATGAAAATAAGTATCCATCAACAAATATTCAGATGGATATTTTTGAAAAACATATAAATATTATAAAATCTGAAAATTTAAAATTTGAGAATATAGATATGTTTAATGAAAATTTCAGAAAAAATAAAAATAAAAAAAAAATTTTATTAACAATTGATGATGCTTTTTCCTCTTTTTATGATAATGCCTGGCCATTTTTAAAAAAAAATAAAATTCCTTTTATTCTTTTTGTATCGACTGAGCCTGTTGGAAAAAATGGGTACATGACTTGGGATCAAATTATAGAAATAGAAAATTCAGAAATTGGATATATTGGAAATCATTCACATTCTCATGAATATTTAATTAATTATAAATTTCAAGATTTCAAAAAAGATATTAATAAATCAATTGAGATTTTTAAAGACAAGTTAGGATATAATCCAATATATTTTTCCTATCCATTTGGAGAATATAGCAAAGAACAAAGGGATTATATTAGTTCTAAATTCAAATTCGCATTTGGACAACATTCAGGAGTTATTGATTATAATAAAAATGAATATGAGCTACCCAGATTTCCTATTAACGAAAAATATGGTGATTTAGATAGATTTAAGTTTTTAATCAAATTACTTCCGCTGCAATATAAAAAAATTGAACCTGAAGATAAATATATTAGGAAAGATAATAATCCCCCAAATTTAAATATTGAATTTTTTAAGGAACAAAAGAATATTCAAAATATTAATTGCTTTTCAGATGAGGGAGAAAAATGGAAAAAATCCCAAATAAAATTTGAGGAAAATATTTTAAAAATTAATTTTGTAGATAAATTTAAATTTAGAAGGGGAAGAATAAACTGTTCCCTAAATGATAATGATGATTGGAGATGGCTTGGAATTCAATTTTCTATTGAAAATTAAATTATTTTTTTCATTTTTTTGCTACTTGGAAGAAGTTTAGCATCATCGAAATCAGTTAAATTATTTTGTTCAATAATTTTCTTTAAAATTTTAGTATATTCTTTACCTGTTTCTGCATACTTATCTAAGTAATTTACTAATTCTAAACTATTTAAATCACCTGAATTATCTCTTTGTATAGCTCTGATTTTTCTAAAATCTCTATAGCTTGAATGGGTATTGAGATTTCTTTGATATGCTCTCACAGAGGCTTGTAAAACTTTAAACTTCATCACTTTATGAGTGTCCCCAATTTCAGCACCTTTTGGTTTTATTCCTTCACCACTAAATGTCCACTGTCCAAATAATGCATTTCCTTCTAACGCAAACCTAGAAGTTCCCCATCCAGTTTCTTTTGCTGCTTGTGCAATAGCTAATGAGACTGGAATTTCATCCATTCGGATTTTTAAAGTTGTTAAATCTCTATTAACAACCCCATATTGTTTAAATTTTCTTTTTAACCACTTAACTTCAGATTCTGAATTATTATTTTTATTTAATACAGCAAATAGTTTTTTTCGTTCAAGTTTAATTCTAGTATTTTCTTCTAAAATAAGTGGTAAAACTATCTGAATAAATAAGTCTTTTCTTTTTTTTGTATTTTCAATTTGCTTAATTTCTTTAGGTAGTAAATCTATTTTTACTGGTTTTACAGTTTTGTTGTTTCTTATTTCATTTAAATTAAATCCATTTTGCTTATAAACTTCCTCTAGAGTTGATGCACTAAATCTGACTGTATTATCTGGTACATTTTCGAATTCAAATATATCTAAAAATAAATCAGTAACCTTTAATTTATCACTTTCTATTTCACCTTTTTTTAGATCTAATTTTTTTCCATCTAAGACTTTTTCAAAATTTAGTTTTGAATTATTTTCAACAGTCAATGGACTTGAAAAAAATTTTGAGGAAACATTAACAATTGCAGGCATAATACCAAAAGCAAATATTAAAAAGATACTTGAAAGTATTGTATAATTAAGGCTTCGAAATCTATTAAAATTATTAAATGGTGATTTTTTCTGTATTCGGTAACCTTTTTTTAAAAGTATTTTTTTAATTTTTAATAAATCAAAATTTTTAGACCTCATAATTAGAATTATATATGATTCTTATTGAAAATCAGATAGCTATTACCTCTTTTATTTCAGGGATATAATGACACAAAAGATTTTGAACACCCTGCTTTAATGTCATTGCAGAACTTGGACAACCAGAACAGCTACCTTGAAGATTTACAGTAACGACTCCATTTTTAAATTCTTTAAATTTAATATCTCCGCCATCTCTTGCTACAGCTGGTCTTACTTTTGTTTCTAAAATACTTATAATTTTTTTCTCAATTTCAGAAAAATTTTCATTGTCTTTTTTTTCATTATTTTTATCAATTATCAATTTTGCACCATTAGAATAGAAATCGTTGATTAAAGATATTATAATATGCCTTAAGTCCTCCCACTTAATGTTTTGCTGTTTGTTTACAGACAAAAAATCATCAGCTAAGAAAACACCAGTTACACCATTAATAGACAAAATATTTCTTATTAGATCATTATTAGTTAATTCTTTATCAGTTATTTCTACGGGTGAATCATTTGATACTTTCACTCCAGGAAAGAATTTTAATGAATTAGGATTTGGAGTTACTTCAGTTTGTACAAACATAAGTTCTATATATACACTAAAATTTTTATTTAAAGATCATATACTAAAAACCTACTATTTTTTTCAATTCTTGAACCTTTTTTGAAGCTATTTTATTAGCTTTTTCCGCTCCATCATCTAAAATTTTATCAATATACTCTTTATCTTCATTAAGTTTGTTAATTTCAAGTGATATCGGAGATATTTTTTCAATTACCAAATCAGCGAGTTTTGTTTTAAATTCAGAAAAATTTTTTCCCGAAAATTCATTTATAGTAGTTTCTAGTTTTTGATCAGACAAACTTGCATAAATGCCAAGAAGATTTTCGACTTCTGGTCTATTATTTAAGTCTTTACTATTTTCAGGCAAATTTTTATCATCTGTCTTTGCTTTTTTAATTTTATTAATAATTGTATCTTTAGAGTCATTTAAATTAATTCTACTTAAATCTGATGGATCTGATTTGCTCATTTTTTTTGTTCCATCTTTAAGACTCATAATTCTGGAAAAACTTTTTTGTATCAATGGCTCAGGAGGAATTAAAAAATTTGAACTATCAAATTCAATATTAAATTTTTGCGCAATATCTCTAGCTAATTCTAGATGTTGCTTCTGATCTTCACCAACTGGCACATGTGTTGAGTCATATAATAAAATATCAGCTGCCATTAAGATTGGATAAATATATAGACCAACGCTTGCTTTTTCCTTATCTTTACCAGCTTTTTCTTTAAATTGTGTCATACGATTTAACCATCCCATCCTAGCCACACAGCTTAAAATCCATGATCCTTCACTATGAGCTGGGACTGAAGACTGATTAAAAATAATACTTTTTTTATGGTTAAGGCCACTTGCAAGAAATGCTGCGGTCGTCTCTCTAATACTATCTTTTAATTCTATAGGATTTTGTTTAACTGTAATTGCATGTAAATCTACAACGCAATAAATACACTGATTATTGTTTTCGTTTTGAAGGTTTACAAAATTCTTAATTGCTCCTAAATAATTACCAAGGTGCAAATTACCAGAAGGCTGAACTCCAGAAAATATTTTTTTGGCCATTTTAATACTTTAATTTAATATCTGAAATTTTAAAAGCTTTAGTGAATAATGAAGCGATTATGTAGAATAATAATGTTAAAATTACCAAAAAAACAATCGTCAACAACTTAATATTACTTTCATATATTAAAAAATCATAGAAATATTTGATTAGTTGATGAAAAATAAAGGCAGAAAGAATAGATAAAAAAGAAATATTAAAAAGTTTATAAATAAAAGTTTCATTGAAAGAAAAATAATTTTTTTTTATTAGATAAAAAAGAAGTAAAAATGAATTTATCCATGAAGAAATAGTAGTTGCTATAGGGATAATAACAAAACCAACTGATGAGAAAAAATATAAACTTATTGATATATTTATCAAAACTGAAACAATTGAAAAATAAAATGGAACTTTAGTATTATGCCTTGCAAATAAAAAACTTGAAAATACTTTTATAAAAGCAAACGCGGGCATGCCTAAAGCAAAATAAAATAACGCCAAACTTGTATTCTGTACACTTAATTTATCAAAAGTTCCATAACCAAAAAGTGCTGAGGTAATTTCTGTTGGCGCAACTAAAAGAGCTGCGGTTGCTGGCAAACTTAAAAACATACTTAATTCTAAGGATTTGTTTTGTATTAAATTTATTTTTGTAATATTTTTGTTTTCTACATATTTTGATAAATTTGGAAGTAAAACAGTTCCGATAGCAATTCCTGCTACAGCTAGATTAATTTGGTAAATCCGGTCTGCATAATAAAGATAAGACACTGCATTAGCTTGAAAGGATGCAATAATAGTACCAATTAAAATATTAATCTGAGTCACACCAGAAGAAAAAATACTTGGAAATAATTTATTAAAAAAAAGTTTTATTTTTTTGTTAAAATTTAACTTGAATGAAATTTTGGGAACAAAATACTTTTTAACAAAAAAAATTAAAAATATTAATTGAACAAATCCAGCAAAAGTAACAGCATAAGAAAGGTAAAATACTAATTTGTCTGATAAAATTTTTCCGAATAATAAAACTAAAACCAAAATAATATTTAAAATTATAGGTGTTGCTGATGCAACTGCAAATTTATTGTGTGAGTTAAGAATTGCAGAAAAAAAAGATGATAAACTTACTAAAAATAAAAAAGGGAAAGTAATTCTGGTTAACAAAATTGCTAATTCTATTTTTTCTGAATTTATTCTAAAACCTGGTGCAATTATTGAAACAAATAATGGCATAAATATTTCAATAAGGAATACAATTCCTAGAAGGGAAATAACCAAAATATTAAAAACACTATTAGCAAATTTTTCTCCTTTTTTTTTTCCTTTTATTAATTCTGATTTATAACTTGGAACAAATGCTGAATTAAAAGTACCCTCTGAAAATAATCTTCTAAATGTATTTGGAATCCTAAAAGCTACAAAAAAAGCATCTGCAACAGGTCCTGCTCCTAAATAAATAGCTATTAAAAAATCTCTGAAATAACCAGATATTCTGCTAATTAAAGTAAAGAAACTAAACGTACCTGTTGACTTAATTAGGTTCATAAATCATATTAGTCTTAAATTAACCCTATTTGTATATCTAATTTAAGAAAATGAAAAAAAATAAAGTTGAACATTATTCTGATAAAGAAGCATTAGAGTTTCATAATAGCATAAAATCTGGAAAGATTGAGATTATTTCATCTAAACCAATGACGACTAAAAGAGACTTGGCATTAGCTTATTCGCCAGGCGTCGCTGCTCCAGTTAAGGCAATTTCAAAAAATCCAGAACTGGCATATGATTATACAACAAAAGGTAATCTGGTAGCAGTAATCAGCAATGGTTCAGCTATTTTAGGTTTAGGAAATCTTGGGGCTTTAGCATCAAAACCAGTAATGGAAGGAAAAGCAGTTTTATTTAAAAGATTTGCAGATATAGACTCCATTGATTTAGAAATTGATTCTAATAATCCTAATGAGATTATTTCGTCTATAAAAAATTTTTCTAAAAGTTTTGGTGGTATTAATTTAGAGGATATAGCTGCTCCAAACTGTTTCATAATAGAGGAAAAATTAAAAAAAATTTTAGATATTCCTGTTTTTCATGATGATCAGCATGGAACTGCAATTATAACATCAGCCGCTTTAATTAATGCATTACATATAGCAAAAAAAAATATAAAAAATATAAAAGTTGTTGTTAATGGAGCCGGTGCATCAGCTATGGCTTGTTCAAAACTTTTCATTAAATTAGGTGTTCTCTCAAAAAATATAACTATGTTAGATAGAAAGGGCGTTATTTATAAAGGAAGAGATAACTTAAATGAATGGAAAACTTCTTTTGCAATTAAAACGAAAAATAGAACATTAAATGATGCTATTAAAAATGCTGATGTTTTTTTAGGTTTGTCTTCTGCAGGTGTATTGAAAAAAGATATGGTAAAAAAAATGTCAAAAAACCCAATTATTTTTGCTTGTGCTAATCCTGATCCAGAGATTACCCCAGAGGAAATTGAAGAAGTAAGAAAAGATGCAATTATTGCAACTGGAAGATCTGATTATCCAAATCAAGTCAATAACTTAATCGGATTTCCATATATATTTAGAGGTTCTTTGGATGTTAGAGCAAAAACAATTAATGAGGAAATGAAAATTGCAGCAGTGAAATCTATTGCTTCTTTAGCTAGAGAAAGAGTACCAGATGAAGTTGCAGCTGCAATGGGTGGTGACAGACCAGTATACGGTAAAGATTATATTATTCCCTCAACATTTGATCCAAGATTAATAAGTGTTATACCTGTTGCGATAGCAAAAGCTGCTATCAAAAGTGGAGTTGCTAGAAAAAAAATTGAAAATTTTGAAATTTATTCTGATCAATTAAAACAAAGATTAGACCCTTCTGTTACAATTATGCAAGGTATTAATTCACAAATAAAAAGAAATCAAAAAAGAGTTGTATTTGCAGATGGTGAAGATGAAAATACCCTTAAAGCTGCGATTGCTTTTAAAAAAAGTGGATTTGGTATACCAATTTTAGTTGCTAAAGAAAAAGTAGTTAAACAGCGATTAAAAGAAATTGGATATAGTGAAAACTTTGATATTCAAATAGTTAATTCTACAAGTAAAGAAAAAAGAGAAAAATATAAAAAATTTGTATTCGAAAAACTTCATCGAGAAAAGGGTTTCTTAGAAAGAGACTGTGATAGACTCGTTAGAAACGATAGAGTTGTCTGGGGCTCGTGCATGGTTTCATGTGGAGATGCAGATGCAATGGTAACCGGAAATACAAGGAGATATGGACAATCACTTCAAAAAGTTTTAAGGATTGTTAAATCAAGACCTGGGGAAATTATGTTTGGTCTTAATATGGTCGTAAATAAAGGTAGAACAGTATTTATAGGAGATACAACTGTTCATGAATACCCTTCGTCTGAGCAAATGGCTGAAATTGCTCTATCAGCAGCAAGAGTAATCAGGCTTTTTGGTTTTGATCCTAAAGTAGCATTTCTTTCGCATTCAACATTTGGTCAACCTATAACGAGTAGAACAAAGCATATTAGGGATGCGGTTGAAATTTTAAAAAAAAAGAATGTAGATTTTAAATTTGATGGCGACATGCAGCCAGATGTAGCCCTTAGTGATGAGTACAAAGAATTATATCCAATGTCTGAAATTGTAGGTAATGCAAATGTATTAATTATGCCTGGCCAACATAGCGCTGCAATTTCTTATAAAATTATGAAAACACTTGGGGGAGCAAAAGTAATTGGGCCACTATTAATTGGTTTGGGAGAGGCTATAGAAATTGCACCATTGCGATCCTCTACATCAGATATTTTAAATCTAGCATCTGTGGCAGCATATTCAGCTGGAATAATTGATTATAGCAAAAAAAATTAATTTTTTTGTATTCTTAAATCTTCAACTAATAATATACTTGCAATGACATTTTCTACATCAAGGATTTCTTTTGCTTCTTTTATGACTTCTTTTTTTTCTTCTTCACTTTCAGCAATTCCATAAATATATATTTTTTTTTTATATGTATCTATTGAATAGTTTGCTGATTTAATTTTTTTATTAAATATTATTGCAGATCTTAGTTGCGATGTTATTAAAATATCTTTAGCTGATTGTTTGAAATTAAAACTTTCTTTAATTTTTATATCATTTCTTACTGATCTTGCTCCTTCAATTTCCCAAGCAACTTTTGTTATTTTTAATTTTTCTTCAGGTGTATCTACTTTTCCAGTTATGAAAATCCTCCCATCTAATACTTGTGTACTAAGATCTATAAAATATTTTTTATTTACTAATAACAATTTAGCATCTAAATTTTTATCCATTATACCATCATCTATTTGCGTACCTAAAGTTCTTGGATCAAGAGCTACAGTAACACCGGTCCCAAAAACTCCTTTTGATGAAGCTCCAACGCATCCAGATAGAACTAAAAATATAAAAAGAAATTTAAGGTAATTAATTTTCATTTTTTTTTAAACTTAAACAGTAGTTATATATTTTTTTTTTTGGAATTTCTTTTTCGTAGTTTAATAGATTAACTATTTCTTTTGTCGATAGTTTTTTTATTAACATTTTAATTTTTTTTTTATCTGATTCGTTTAGATTATTCGAAGCTTTTTTTTTGTTATTTAATTCAGAAATTACTATAGTAATCTCGCCTTTAAGATTGTTGAAAGGCTTAAGATCTGAAACTTTACATCTAAAAAACTCCTCATAAAATTTTGTTATTTCTTTACATATAACAATATCTCTATCTAAAAAAAATTTTTTAATTATATTTATATTTCTATTTAATTTTTTTGCTGAAATAAAAAAAACAATCGAAGAGTCAAGGTCTTTGATTTCAGAAAGTTTTTTCTCGATTTCTTTAGTTTTTTCAGGAAAAAATCCATAAAAAAAATATTTTTCTGAAAATCCACTAACTGATACAGATGCTGTGACTGCAGATGGGCCAGGTATAGGAAATATATTTATATTTTGACTTATACACTCTTTTATCAGAATTTTTCCTGGGTCTGAAATAGTTGGAGTTCCAGCATCTGAAATCAATGAGATGATTTTTTTTTGCTTAAGTTCAAAACAAATTTTTTCGATATTTTTTTTTTCGTTAAATTTATGATAGGAAATTAATTTTGAATTTATATTATATTTTAATGTTAGTTTTTTTGAAATCCTTGTGTCTTCGCACAAAATTAAATAAGAATTTTTTAAAACATCAATAGCACGATTTGAAATATCTAACATATTGCCAATAGGAGTAGAAACAATGTACAAACCAGTTCTTAGATTGCTTTTATTATCCTTAGAATGTAGATTCATAATTTTATATAAAATATAATAATACCATTAAAATGAAAATTTTTAGTAAATTTATCTTATTAATCTTGTTTATATTGATTATTAATTTTGACAAAGCTTATTCATCTAACCAAATTAAAATAGGATTGATGGTTCCTTTGACTGGTGAATTTAAAGAGGTAGGTAAATCTATTTTAAATGCAACTAAATTAGCAGTAAACAAAATAAATAATAATAAAATTTTAATTGTTCCAAAAGATACAAAAGCAAACCCTGAGATCACTTTAAAAGTTGCAAAAGAGCTAAGTGACAGTGGTATTCAAATTGTTATTGGACCAATATTTAACAAAAATCTTACTTATTTAGATGAATTAGATAAAATAATTTTTTTATCGTTGTCCAATAAAGTTCTTAAAATACCATCAAATGTAATCTCTGCAGGCATTAACGCTGAATCTCAAGTTAATACAATTAAGAAATTTCAAAAAGAATTTAATATAGAGAGAACTATTTTTTTGATACCTCAAACTGATTATAAACCTGAAATAGAAAATGCTATCAAAAAAACTAAAATTAAACTTAAGGAAAAATTTGTTTATGATACAGATCCTACAAAATTGACTTCCCAGATTGAAAATTTAACACGGTACTCGCAGAGAAAACAAAATTTACTTGACGAAATTAAAAGAGTAGAGAATTCTGATGACCTTAACAAAGAAAAAAAAATCGATAATTTAAAAAAAAAAGATACTCTTGGAGGAATTAACTTTGACTCAGTGATAATTGCAGATTTTGATGAAAGTTTAAAAAGCGTTGCGACCTCATTACTTTATACTGATATCTCAGCCAAAAGGATTAGTTATATTGGTCTTAATCAATGGTTCGATATTTCTTTAATTAAAGAAAAATCATTACATCCATTCTATTTTCCTTCAATAAATAAAAAAAATTATGAGGAATTTACAAAAGAATATTCAAATATTTTTGGAGAAGAACCAACCCAAATTTCTTTTCTTAGCTATGATTTAGTTGGACTGGTTTATTTTCTAATCTATAAAAACAATTTTATTGTTGATGAAAAAATATTTTATAAAAAAAATAAGTTTAAAGGAAAAGTTGGTATTTTTGAAATCAATAAAAATAAAATAAATCATATATTAAATTTATATTCTGCAGAAGGAGAGGATTTTAAAAAAATTTTCTAATTTTTTTAAAAGCTATAGATCTATGATCTTGTTTAATTTTTCTTGAATATTTCATTTGACCGTAGGTAATTTTAGATCCATTTGGAATAAATATAGGATCATATCCAAAACCATTTTTTCCTTTTTTTACTTTTGAAATTGATCCTTCAACCTTTCCGGAAACGGTTATAAATTTTTTAGAATTCCAAAAAATAGTAAGAGCACATACAAATCTTGCTTTTGTTTTTTTATTATACCATTTTTTATTTTTTTGATTAAGTTTTTTATAAACTCTATTTATAGCTAAATCAAAGTTTCCTTTTTTTCCACCCCATCTTGCAGAGTAAATTCCAGGAGCTTTATCTAATAAATCTATTTCAATTCCAGAGTCGTCTGCTATACAAATCATCTTTGCTTTTTTTGCGTAGTACTTCGCTTTGATTAACGAATTTTCCTCAAATGTTTTTCCATTTTCTTTAGGGCTTTTTAAATTGAAATCTTTAGTACCTAGAACCTTAACTTTTTTAGGTAGTAAATCACTTATTTCCTTTATTTTTCCTTTATTATTCGAACCAATTAATATTTTATAAATATTTCGTTTTTTAGGCTGGAAATTTTTAGTTTTCATACCATATAAGTATCTATGGAAAAAAAAGAAAATTTTCAAGACAAATCAAATAATACAAATGATGAGATAAATCCAGACAATCAAAAAAATTTAAATCAGGATACTATTGAAGATACTGAAAATGCTAATAATGAAAAGGTAGAAATTTCACCTGAAGAAAAAGTAAAAGAGTTAGAAGATAAGCTGGTTAGAGCTTTTGCAGAAATGGAAAACCAAAGAAGAAGATTTGAGAAAGAAAAGGATGATGCTTTCAATTACGGAGGTTTCAATTTTGCAAAAGAGTCTTTAAATCTTCTAGATAACTTAGAGAGATCAAGAGTATCTCTAGAAAATGACGAGAAATTAAAAAACACAGAAATTTTAAAAAAAACTATCGAACATCTAAATATTATTTACAATGATATGGTGTCAATTTATAAGAAAAATGGTATTGAGGAAATTAAATCAATAGATCAAAAACTAGATCCAAACTTACATCAAGCAATGCTTGAAATAGAGGACAATAACAAAGAGCCTGGTACTGTTGTACAAGAAATTCAAAAGGGTTTTATGATGAAAGATAGATTACTAAGGCCTTCCTTGGTAGCTGTATCAAAAAAATCCAGTGAAAATGAACAAAAAGATGAAAAGTTAAAAAAAAGTCAAGAAAATCAACCAAAAAATGATGAAAAATAATACTTTAGCAACTTGTACAATTAAAATTAGCACATATATGAGATTTAAACAAATTTATGAGTAAAGTAATCGGAATAGATCTAGGTACTACAAATTCGTGTGTATCCATTATGGAAGGTACACAGCCTAAAGTTTTAGAAAATACTGAAGGAGCAAGAACAACCCCTTCAGTAATTGCTTTTACAGATGAAGAAGAAAAATTAGTCGGACAACCTGCAAAAAGACAAGCTGTAACAAATCCTGAAAATACAATTTTTGCAGTTAAAAGATTAATTGGAAGAAACTTTGAAGATCCTACTGTAAAAAAAGATATAGAGACAGCTCCATTTAAGATTGTAGCGTCAGATAGTGGTGATGCATGGATCGAAGCAAAAGGTAAAAAATATTCACCTTCTCAAATCTCCGCATTTGTATTACAAAAAATGAAAGAAACTGCTGAAAAGTATTTAGGGCAAGAGGTATCCAAAGCAGTAATAACTGTGCCAGCTTACTTTAATGATGCTCAAAGACAAGCTACAAAAGATGCTGGTAAAATTGCAGGTCTAGAAGTTTTACGGATCATAAACGAACCAACTGCAGCATCATTAGCTTATGGTTTGGATAAAAAAGCTAACAAAAAAATTGCTGTGTATGATCTTGGTGGTGGAACATTTGACGTATCGATTTTAGAATTAGGCGATGGTGTATTCGAAGTTAAATCTACAAATGGTGACACTTTTCTAGGCGGTGAAGACTTTGACAATTCAATAGTGGAATATTTACTCAGCGAATTTAAAAAGGAAAACGGAATTGATTTAAAGTCAGATAAACTTGCTTTACAAAGATTAAAAGAAGCTGCAGAAAAAGCTAAAATTGAACTTTCTTCAGCAACACAAACTGAAATTAATTTGCCGTTTATAACTGCTGATAAAACTGGGCCAAAACATATTAATCTTAAAATGACAAGAGCTAAATTGGAAGCCCTTGTTGAAGACTTAATATCAAGAACAATTCCACCTTGTAAAACAGCATTAAAGGATGCAGGACTTTCTGCTAGTGAGGTAGATGAAATAATTCTTGTTGGTGGAATGACAAGAATGCCTAAAGTAGTAGAAGAAGTTAAAAATTTTTTTGGAAAAGAACCAAATAAAAGTGTTAACCCTGACGAAGTAGTAGCAATGGGAGCTGCTATACAAGCTGGAGTACTTCAAGGTGATGTTAAAGATGTGTTACTTTTAGACGTAACTCCATTGTCATTAGGTATTGAAACTTTGGGTGGTGTATCAACTAAATTAATCGATAAAAATACAACAATACCAACAAAAAAAAGCCAAGTATTTTCTACAGCAGAAGATAATCAGCCTGCAGTTTCGATTAGAGTTCTTCAAGGTGAAAGGGAGATGGCATCTGATAACAAAATTCTAGGTAATTTTGAATTAGTAGGAATAGCTCCAGCTCCGAGAGGGGTTCCTCAAATTGAGGTAACTTTCGATATTGATGCGAATGGAATTGTTAACGTTTCAGCTAAAGATAAAGGAACGGGGAAAGAGCAAAAAATTCAAATTCAAGCTTCTGGTGGTTTAAGTGATGAAGAAATAAATAAAATGGTAAAAGAAGCTGAAGCAAATAAAGAAGCTGATAAGAAAAAAAGAGAAGCTGTTGATGTGAGAAATCAAGCTGAAACATTACTTCATTCAACTGAAAAAAATTTAAAAGAGCATGGCAGTAAAGTTTCTGATGCTGATAAAAAAGCTATTGAGGATGCATCCGCAAATGTACGAAATGCACTAAAAGGTACTGATGTTGAGGAAATAAAAAAGAAAACTCAAGATTTAGTTCAAGCTTCTATGAAGTTAGGTGA
>CEVN01020199.1_pt1 | contig 18840 bp, 21 predicted proteins | sample 427041 | NCBI WGS metagenome assembly CEVN01 (sample SAMEA2623463, study PRJEB7988) | marine metagenome | biome: marine biome (ENVO:00000447); feature: surface water layer (ENVO:00002042); material: "saline water (ENVO:00002010), including plankton (ENVO:xxxxxxxx)" | depth 5 m
CGTAAGGTGGACTCTCACCAACAACGTAAGGTGGACTCTCACCAACATAAGATGGACTATCGAGACCATATTGTTCCGATAAATTCATATTAGAACCTGGTTTATATCCAGGACTTTCTGGTTCAACATAAGGCGATTCAGACAGTTCCTTTATTTCATTTGTCAAATCAACATCGTCTTGGCTAGTTACTACTCTTCCTTTCAAAGATCTGGCTGCATCTATCGACCTACTCCAGTTATTCGGTTCTTGTAATAACAATAATTGTTGTGATAATATTCGTGATGGTATTGGAGTGCCGTCATCGTAAATAGCCTCGTCAATTTTCCACCCTTTCGGTAATTGATATGGATTTTTATCATCATGTGTCTCGTTATTCCAAAAATCTGTAGGAACACCTTTATTGTCTAATATTAGCGAGCCCCACACCTTAGAATCATCCATATATTTCCAACCTATTTCTTCGGGGTTGGCTTCCGTGTCTTCTTTATCAGCAAGAGGTATATCAATCATAGGCACGTTAGTCTCAGTAACAATATCATCATTAGCAACATAATCACTAACTATTTCCGATGGTGGCAGTTCGCGTTTATTTACTTCGCGTGTTGATTTACTTAGTTCAGACCTAGTCTTTGCTACAATACTAGCTATGGTTGTATTTTCACCCAATAATTTTTCAATATTATTTGATTTAGTCATCGATTCCAATTGATTAATATTATCTTCCGTTATGATTCGCATCTGAATATTCATACATTGTAACTCTTGTATTAGTAATTTCAAAGCATATGGAACTCTTACAATACTAAACGAACGACCATATTTAGAAACATTGTCTATTTTTAAATTTTCTTCTGTTCGTGAATTAGGACCATCTGTAACCTTATCAACCGTTTTTGTAAATTTTAACGGTCCATCCACATATGGACTCAAAAATATGTTTTTGCTTTCATTGTAAATTGCAATCATACCTGAATGATTACAAACGGCCATATAGTAGTCGTCTCCTCTTACCAACATAGATTCTTGTAAAAATTTAGTAGCACCATGTCCCAATACACCGTCACGTTCCATCTCTCCAATACGCAAACCACCATCATTAGCCCGTCCCTGAACAGTTTGGCGCGTTAACAATGTTCTAGGACCACGTGCGCGATAATTAATTTTATCTTTAACCATATGTTTCAGCCTCATATAATAGGTAGGACCTATATATATTTCCGTATCTAATTGTTCGCCCGTTTCTCCATTATATAAGATTTCACAACCACTTGAATTAAATCCATATGTTTTGAGTATATTACCATATTCGTTGTGTTTAGGACCTTTATTTTTAAAAGCAGTACAATCACCAAAACCACCTATAATCGATGACGCCTTTCCCATTAAGGTTTCTACAAGCTGTCCAATAGTCATACGTGATGGAATGGCGTGTGGATTTATAATTAAATCGGGTTTAATACCGTCCTCAGTGAACGGCATACTTTCTTCTGGAATCAATAATCCAATGGTTCCTTTTTGTCCGCAACGCGAACAGAATTTATCACCAATATTTGGAATACGTTCATTACGAACCCTTACTTTTGCTAAGCGAAACCCTTCTTCACCTTCGGTTATAAAAGCCTTGTCCACGTATCCTTTTTGACCTTTCTTAGGAAATACTGAAACATCTAATAATTTATCTGGATTTTCCACATTTGACATTGTCTTTCCGATGAGTACCACATTATCATCTAAGTATGTATTTTCTTTTATTATACCATGTTCATCAAGATAACTATAATCAAAACCTGGTTTTTGACCAATGACATTTTCATTTTCAATATTGGTAAATTTTGAATCGACTTGATTTACTCCAACATTCGAACTTTCCTCATATGACTCATACATATTGAAATATGTAGTTCGAAATAATCCTCGTTTCACAGACCCCTCATTAAATAATATGGAATCTTCTACGTTGTATCCATTATAACACATAATGGCTACTATTACATTTTCACCATATGGATGTTGTTCATTGCTTATTTTATCCAAATACATACTTTTTACTAACGGTATTTGTCCATTATTTAAGACAACGCCCATTTTATCGATTCTAGTTTGATAATTCGAATGATATAGCGAAACGGCTTGCTTCATTTGACCACATGCGAATAAGTCGCGTGGAAGCGGATTATTCTCAGGAAATATAACTTGATTACCCATAACACCCAAGATGCACGAAGGATGGATTTCAATATGTGTATAGTTCTTGCTGGTATTATAATCATGTTTTGTTGATATCAAAGACCCTTCCGCTTCTGAGGTGTCTATATATTCAACAATTGCATTGCTATCAACCAAATCCTCCAAGTTCGTAGTGTTATATAAATCGGCAACTTTCATATAACTTTTTTGTAATACCAAATTAAATCCATCTTTTTTAGGAACAAAACCACTAATCAAATTTTCCCATGAAAAATCATTTTTATCCAACTTTTCTGTAATAAAATCTTTATCATAACTGGCTTTATTGTTAGATATATAAAAAATAGGTCTACATAAACGACCTGCATCAGAATTTATATATATGGTATTATTGGTTATGTCCCAATGAATGCTTGTATAGATTGGGATGATTGCCAAACGTCGATGTGCTTTAAATAAATCAACAGTTTCTTTTGGATTTGAAATAACTCCTACCCAATTACCATTGATAAACACCTTACATAAGAACGATATTTGATATGGAGTATTGTCTGACAAAACCTTTATCTTAGAGTTTGTTTGTAACCATCTAAATAATGGAATACCGGATACACCATTTGTTATAAACGACATTATTGCCAAATGTTTATGAAGTCCAACGTTTCCACCGTCTGGTGTATCTACAGGGTCAATTATACCCCACTGAGACGAATGTAATAAGCGTGGTCCAACGACTTTGGCACTTGCGTCAAGCGGAAGGTTAATTTTACGTAGGTGCGAAAGAGCCGAATTAAAACTGAGACGATTTAGATCTTGGACTACACCCACTTTCTTTGTGTGTTCTTGTGCCCCCCAATTACCTTTAAAAGCCTTTTTAAATCCTGTTTCGAGTACACGCTCGGAAAAGAATTCTTTATAATTCAAAGTTATTAAACCAATAAAATTGGTGCTAGTATTGTAACTACCTTGATGATAGTAATATTCTTTATCTATTTTTTGTGCAATGTTTTTTTGTTGTAAATTATAATATTCTTTAAATAAATCATACATTAGTGAACCTGATAATTCAACACGTTTATATTTGAAACTGTCGCGGTCAGTCGGTTTGGATTCCTTATTATACACCTTTAACATTTCTTTTACCATATGACCAATGAAGTATGCTTTGTCTTTGAAGTTCATCTCACCAATATGTGGTAGCAAATAATTGGATAATATTTCCATAACATGTGGAACAGTTTTACCCTTAGTAAGGGTAGCAATATATTTTAGCGCCACTACTTGATTAAAAACCTTTCCTGCATCGTGCACCGACGGAATAAATAAATCAATATATGATTTATTTTTATTTATATCTAATAAACAGTGTTCAATAATAGCCTTATCTGATTCGACCCCTAATGCCCTCATTAATATAAATAATGGAACTGGTTTACGAACATTAGGAACTTCTACAACAATTTGATTATTGCTATATGTAGATGAAGGCGCTACCATTCTTACGGCCAAGGTTCTACTAGGTTTGGATGCGTCTTCGGAAACCGACCTTATTTCAGCTGAATGACTATATAATTCATTCACTTTATCTCTCACATAAAGCATATTATCTGCAAATTTTTCTTGTGAAACAATACATTTTTCTTTACCATCGATTATAAAATATCCACCTCTGTCGTTACGACATTCACCCAATTCAAAACGAACTGAAGGAGACATCCCACTTAATATACATAAATCAGACATCAACATAATCGGAAATCTTCCCAAGAACATTTTTGATAAAGTTTCTGTATGTGTCGGTGTTTCTTTATCGTCTGTATTCGGTTCTTCTTCGTTTTCATCTGGATTATGAATAAAAAAATCGACTTCAACATCATAATGTACAGTTATACCGTATGTCATATTTCTTAGACGAGCTTCATTTGGATACATAAAGTGAGCTCTGTCATCGTCATATATCATAGGTTTACCATAATATACTTTATCTCCGTTTTTCCCACCTAAATATAAATTACACTTTAAATCAAAGTCTTTTGTTGTATCGTTATACTCTTTGATAATACGAAGTGGATTTTTTTCCTTAAAAATTCTGGTAATACCATTTTTAAAAAAATCATTATATGAATCAATGTGGTGTCCAACTAAAGCATTTGGATTGTCTTCAAAATATTTATCTATTATCTTTTGAATATTTGGTTCATTCATATAATATACATTTAGTATTTTTTTATGCTCTAATATTATCACATATATTAAGGCATCTATACATAAATAATGTTATAGCAAATATTATAACAATTACATTAAATCGTTATAATAGTAACTCTTAATCTACATTATTCTAAATACCCCCATTTAACATTAGTAAACCAATTAAAATAGCCATCAAAATAATTGGAACAAGAACTAAGAACCACGAAAAGTTCTTGTAACCAGCCTTACATATGGCGTTTAATACAAAAGTCCAAAATAGGATGTAAATTGTTTCCGCCAGAAAAATCATAGCTGTATTAGGAACCGGGCATTCAAAGTCACCAACACAATAACTATTTGTATTTCCTGCGTTTTGGAAAATCATAATAATCATAGCAAAAACTGAAATTACTAAATAAAGATGCGCAGGTGTGCATAGATTTCTGAAATCCTTAATTACTTTTTTCATTATATTAATAAAAAAGATATAAATTTTATTAACAAAAAAGTTATTAAAAAACTATAAACAGACAGCTATTGTTGATAAGCTATAAATTATGGCCTTGTGTCGGATCACTTGTCATATTTTTCGGAACTTCAACACCGTCGAGAGTCATGAACACACTAGAAGGTGTATTCATTAAGTTATACCAACCATTCATAACTGGTGCTGGTGTTAATGTGTTTTTTGCGTTACCACCTTTCAGTTTATAGCTGCGCTTATTAGTTTTTTTACGATAGTTGGTTTTTTTACGATAGTTGGTTTTTTTACGACTGTTGGTTTTTTTACGATAGTTACTTTTTTTACGATTATTTGTTTTTCGCTTAATATGTTTTTTGTTTTTACGCGTGTGATGTTTAGTCATATATATTATTGTAATAAATTATATATAAATTATTCAATATCTACATGAGTCAACATATGTCTACGACAGCATATTTTATCCAGCCTGAGTTTATCTAATACTTCACCTTCGTGAGTTTTATCTGTATTATCAGGAGTTAAATAAGTAACTGTATTTACATCATTGGTAGCATCTTTCAAGCGTCTTACTTCTTGCTCATAATACCGATATTTATTAGCCAAAACTTTACCACATGTATAACACTTAACAGGAATAATCATTTTATATATAATAATATAGTAATTATTATAAATCAATTTTTATAATAATTATTTTGGACATTCTTTTCCTACTTTTTGTCCATATATATCGTAGCACTCACTCTTGTATGTGTAATATTCAAAATCTTGGCTAAATGTAGGTCCTTGGTCTGAACCACCAACACATTTTTCTTCAATATCAGAACCACTTAATAAATTACAACATCCGTTTAATTTACAGGTGCTATTTCTTAATGAACTACACCATTCGTCCATCTCTTCCAATGATTTATCCGGGCTACATTTATCGACTTCAAATTTTTCAACTATAGTTACATTTAAAGGGTTATTCTTAGTTCTGTCATCTTTAGTTAATGTAGATGAATAAGTTATAGTTCCAATCATAACAAATACAATTAAAATTATGTAAGTGTAATTTTTCTTAATAAATTTAAATTTATTAACAAGATTTTTAATCATTTATATAATATTATGATAATAATTATTCATCTTTAAAAAGAGTTTTCAATTCATCATTAGGATACTTATATGTTATGTCTGGTTGATCATCAGAACCATCTTTAATTATATTATATTCACCAGTATATGTATTTAGATAATAGATATTAAAATTATCATCCAAATTAAATTTTTTAGTTCTAGTAGAAAAATTAACACTTATACTACCTTCATCTCCGCTTATAATACGATGAAATATTCCCGCTGGCCAAACAATCATAGCAGAACCGTCGTAATATAGTTTATCGTTTTTATAAATTTTATCAGGAGTTACAATAAAAGAGGCCTTTTCTTTTCGTTTCGGACAAAAAATATCAATATAACGTGTTCCTTGCAACACAAGGAGATTATCATCTTGTCCAGGATGCATATACCATGGACGTTTGCATGGTGGAAGGGAATCTTCCACAGGTCCGGGTGAAATACTATTGGGTGAATGAATGACTTTGTCGATACCGTCTATTTTCGGAATGTCCGAAGGAACCATTTCATCAAACACAACCCCTGTAGTTCGCCGAAGCATTCTAAGTGGTATCAAGCGATACATATTATAAATAAATAAATATATCTTTATATGATTATTTTAATAAAAAATATGGGCTATTGTGCCCTGCCAGATATTTATATTTAATTTTTTATTTGTTTAAATTTTTATTGTTATTTTCAATTACATTTGTCGAGGTAGTGGAATAATCGGCGTTGGGTGAATACTGATAAATGGATGTGTATTGTAAATTGGAATGTTGTTAATTGGATTAAATATATGATTATTATGCAAAATGTGTTGGTGTTCGTAATTATTATCGTAAATGTTATTTCTCTCTGTATTATTTGTATTTTGATTATTTCGCTCTGTATCATTTCTGCTTGCGTTATTTCTCTCTGTGTTATTTCTGTTTGCGTTATTTCTGTTTGCGTTATTTCTCTCTGTGTTATTTCTGTTTGCGTTATTTCTGCGATAATTATTTTCGAAGTTGATGTAATCGCTATATAGATAGGAAATTACCTCCACTATATTTCCTGTTATTGTGATAGGCTGATTATTATCATCATTAATAACATTATTCCTTGCATTTTCTCGTTGGGGTTCAACAGGACGATGATGAACAATACCCGTTGTCCTGCATATGGGACATTCATTATATTCTAATTTCTCCGAACATTCTTTACATACATAATTCTTACATTCACCACAGATACTATTATTTAACACACAGTAGCTATAGCATACACAACAATCAGTGTTATTTAACTTACTGTGTTCGTTCTGCACCTCCGTAGTCCACGCGTTCCATTGTTCGAAGTTAAGAGTTGCCATATTTTTTTGGGTTGAGTTCTAATATTTGTAACATTCATTTCAATTTTTTTATTTTGCGTCTTTACTTGTAAGACGATACCCCCAATGTTGAAGGGTTTGTCTAATTTTGGGACTTACTGAAAAATCATTATATTTTGTCTTTTTTTCTTTAATCATATTGATAAGTCGTTTCCGAAAACGGCTCTGAGGTCCTGCAGTTTGCATCCAACGTTTGACTTGGCGCTCGTCGTCGGCGCTGCGTTCACCACGAAAGAAGTCGCAATACCACTGAACCCACCCATACGGATGTGTTGCACTAATCCAGTCCTTTGACTCCCAGAATTCCAGTGTTGTTCCCACCATAACACCATATGTATTAATACTTTTGTCATAATTATCCCATTCAGTCACTAAATGTTCATCAGGAATTCCCTTCCACCATGATTTAGGATATTTCAAGTGCTGATTTTTGTATTTTTTACCAGTGACACTAGACGAAATAGGACGCCAATATGTGCCACCGAAACTCCCTGCTCTAAACATCTCTTCTGGACTAAGATTAGGACGAAAGTCAGGAAAATCTTTGAATACAAATTCGTTGTCTTTATTTCTAGAAGGCATACTAATTTAATATTATATTATTATATATGCCAAAAAAAACAAAAAAAGGAAATGCGTCAGAACGAAAACCTAATAAAACAGAGCGACTTATAGAAGGAATGCGTGCAAACGTTCACCCGCGTCAAATTAAAGAAATAATATCTTATATGCCACAACCTACACCACGTAAAGGCAGTGTAGTACAATTAAATAGGAGAAATAATGAAATTGGAAGATTAGGAAAAATCATAGAGAAAAATGATACTACTAAAAAGGCTATTGTGCGTTTATTTTATAATGGTGAAGACAGAGTCGTAAACTATGCACAGTTACAACCAAAAGGTAATAAGAGCGAGAAACCCGCCAAAAATTATTTTGACCCATATAAGATGCCTGCAAGTTATAATATGGACCGGCTAAGATCACCAATTCCTGAACCAATGCGCTCTCTACCAAAGAACACAACTATGAAGAAGAAGTCCAGAAGCCGATCACGAAGCCGATCACGGAGTAGATGAAAAAAATATATATTATATATATTATATAATATATATAATGGCTGCTGAAGAATACTCGCCTGACCCGTTTGACGAGTCACCTCCAAAAGAAATGAAATATCTTAAGAATCCAAAAAAAATGACTATATCCCAATTCGAGAAAATACCCAAAAAATTAATAGTAGATAAAAAATTAGAAGAAGGGAAAATCTATTATATAGAAGACGTAGGTAGACGAAAAAAGGATTATAGAGAAGTGTATCAAGGAATGTATTTTCCAGACCCGTATAGTAAAGATGATGATACTCTCACGTTCAAATACGTCTCTATAATAGTAGCCCCATTCGGTGATGGAGGTATGCCAATGGGGTTTCCGAAGAATAATCACAAATTTTACGAAGCAACAACAATTCCTAATAGGATAGATCAATCGCGTTTCAAAGACAATATTGGAGAATTAGATAATTTTATTGCTACACAAAAAGCCGCACCGGTTGAAAAAGACGAAAGCAATATCAGTTTTATCGGCAAACATTATCGTAAAAGCAAACAAAGATTCAATACATTGAAAAAGGCATCAGGAATTCGTAAACGAAAATCTAAACAGAAACCTAGACGTAAACGAAAAAATAATTCTAGAAAAAAACACAGTAGCAAATTATCAAAACGACGTATGAAAAAAAATAGAAATTAACATAAAAGACAGTGTTTGTTTTAAGATTACCAATATTGAACGATATATTAAAGGTGTTCAAAATACAACAATACAAACGGAGATGAATTATCTGTAATAGCTTATCAGGAACAATTTAGAATCCGTCATCTCACACCTACTTAATATTACTGACAAGTCTAACACGTTCCTTAGCTAATATATGTTTAACCTTTAGTGGGTCCCCACACAAATCATCACCACAACAGTCGTGATTTGCTAAAGTAGATTTAATATTATTAGATATCTCACAATGATGTGCCCATCGTCCCAGCGGTTTAGGATCATCGTAAAATTTTATATTATTCAACACAGTTCGTAATGTGCGAAACATATTTACACAATATGAAATATTCTTTATATTTTTCAATTTTATATATAAAATTGAAAATTAATATATAAAATTGAAAATTAATATATAATATTGAAAATTAATATATAATATTAAACGAATTATATATTATATAATGACTAATCACGTAGCAATATTTAAAAGAACCGAATTAATTTATGTTTATGACAGTGATGACGAGCGCATTAGAGAACAACGTCGAAAAAAAAGAGTGAAAAAGGAAAAAAAGGAGAGAAAAAAAACAGTTCGTGTAAAAAAAATATTATGTAATGATTGTGGTGAATATTTTAATAGTAATGTAAAAGGTTTTATCAAATATGAGAAAGACATACATATTTGCCCACAATGTGTAGAAGATGCAGAACAAGTATTATGTGCTGAAGAAACGGAAACACAAAATTTTGAATACCAATCAGTATTAAGGAAAAGTATTGAAATTTTAAAAGAAAACAATACATATGTTTTAAAAAATTAATTTAAATAAAATTACACATACAGTATAATGTCATCAATCGATGAAAAAATCGAAGCCTTTTTAAAGGCTAACCCAAAAACAATTTACTCATTAAAAACAATTGCCTATAAAGTTGGTGAAAAAAGACGTAAAGTTTTTTTTCACTTGAATAAAAATAAAAACATTCGCAAATGTAAGCCCTTTGAAGTAGGATGTTATAAACATGAATTAAAAATATTTACTATGTAAATATATATATATATTATATGGTTAAAATCACTCAAACTCGAAAAAGTTCGCGTCCAAGAAAAGAAAGAGTAACATTTGATAATTCAGCATCACTACCAACACGGAGAAAAACCCCGGGAAAAACCCGGGGAAAACCCACGGGAAAAACTCTGGGAAAAACCCCGAGAAAACCCCGGGGAAAAACACGACCAAGAATATCAAAAGGTAGTAGTAAACCAACCACACGTACAATAGCAGTAAATTACCCTACTAACCCACCAACCTCAAGAATGGCAGCAGTATTAGAAAGTATTATGCCAATGGAAATGATAAATATATATTTAAAAGAAGTATCAGGAGATGCTGGTTCGATAAATGAGCTTTTTACAAATATAATACAATTTGTCCGAAACGAAGGTAAGGCGGTGACTGAAGATACCTTAATAAATACAGTAACAAAAGCTGTACAAACAAATATGTTAAATCTCTATGATAGCATGATTGATGGCTCATATACGTCAGAACATATAATGCGTGTTGGTGGGAGAAATTTAACAGATGAATTGTCACAAGAAGCTAAAGATAAACGACGTGCATATCTTCAAAGTGACAAGTTGAGGGAACTTATGTGTAGCGCAGTATTTGGAAAATTCACACCTATGTTAAATAAAGCTTTTGGTGTTGATTTAAGACAATATAATACCAACCAACAAGTGATGCCCGGAGCAACACAACAACAAATAGATGAACATTCACGAGCTTTACTTAAGTCGCAAAATAAGAAGGTAGAATACTTATGGCGCGAACTTATTGAGAAGAAGGCCGTTGGTTCACCAACATCCCAATGTAATAGAATTATTACAAATAAAACACAAGCACAAGCACAGGGAGACATATGTTATTTATGTGGACAACCTATGATTAATGGACATATAGTTCACTGTGAACATATCTTACCTATATTGCTAGCAGTAACTTCTTTGTCGTTAGCACCAAATGATACTTTAACCCCTATTCAAAAAGAATTATTAAAATACGAATATTTATGGAGTCATGGATGTTGTAATACGCCATCTAAAAATGATATATCTATTATTAAAATTGACCCAACAACACAAACCTGGGTAAAAGATGACGATAATATTAAAAAAATAGCCAATAATGTAGTTGCAAACGCAAATAAAGCTTCTGGAAATTGTTCTCAAATAAATGCAGGTATGGTTTATGCAGAATTAGGAAACAGTATAGCAACTCTTACAGATATGGCAATGAAACTATGTAATTTGTTAAACATTATTGAAGCCGAGTATACCCAGGATACTTCAGGTGTTTATCCCGAATTACAAATAAATAAAAGAATCTTATGTGATTTATTAGGAAAACTAAAATTATTAGCTTCTATTGCTGATAACTTCGATTATATTCTTCTGGGATTTAATAAGCCTGTGGATCAAGAGGCTATCTGGGTTGGAGATATGGATGGTGGTAGCGATGATAATTATATAAATAAAGGGGGTTCTCCATCTCCAGTTGGTGTTGAATATATTGATAATATACAAATCAGAACTCCTAATCGAGAAAAAAAACCTATACAATTTCATGAAACACCTAAACGAGAAACAATTAAAGAACCAGAAGAATACACTTATACAGAAGCCGAAATGCAAGATATGATAGACTCTGTTGTCCCTTCACGAAAAATTATGAAAATGATTGAAGAAACCGCTATCGAATATCTTAAAAATTATGATCCTGCTAATTTTAAAACTACTATAACACCTGATATTCTTACTACAAATTTAAGTATAGAAGAAGGAGGTTCATATAAACTAAAACAAGACGGTGGAAAGTATACTAAAACAAAGAAAAATAAAAAACGAAAAAAATCGAAAAAAAACAAACGAAAAAAAATCTAAACGATAACCATTTCACGTATTGGCATCATACGCGGACCACCGCGTCCAGACCCTCCGCAGAATTTACATTTTTCAAATCCAGTATTTTCACATTTAAAGCAATTAGACCCACAACATTTATTACATTCTGAATAACCCGTTCCATAACAATAGTAACATTTATTAACGTCATTATTTCTGTATTTATTAAATAACATAATACTTATTCGTTTTTTTTTATTTATAAAATTATTAGAAAATGTATTGATTGTAATATTTTTTTGTAGATTATTTTGATAAACAGGGTTATACAGATTAGTAACTAATGATTTATCTACTCCACGGCTAAATCCAGCTACTATTATAAATGACAATACACGCATATTATATTTAATAATTAATAAAGATAATATATTTAAACTAATTAACAATAATTACTTTCGTCTAGTTCCTCTTCCTCGTCCGTTACGCGAACCTCCAATAAAACCGAAGCTTTGTAATAACATATAAATTATTAGAAGAGTAATAATTATAGATAACAAACTACCTATAATTGCTAATACGCGACTAATTTGACAAAATATACTAGTATCGTCGGATGGACAAGAATTACGCGTAGTAGAACCAAAAACACCCACTAATCCTGCACCCATCCCTAAATTATTAATTCCACTTCCACCTTTTTTAGACATATATAATTATATAATATAATTATATATATGAATCCAATATCGCCACCGCCTCCACCACAATTAGCAAGAAGCGGACCTTCACCAGCAACTGGTGAAATTAATTTCGAAGAATTTATGAAAAAGGTTAAAAATAAACAAAGAAATCCAGCAAACGTAGATTATTCTAACATTAATAATGAAATAGGTTATGTTAAATTCGACGATGATTATCAGATACCATCTTCTGGTTGGGGTGATAGTCCAATTGATTTTCCTCGTGATACTTTTGTAAATGTAGATATTAAACGAGCTATTAGAAAGGCAGTAAGTGGAATTAATACATCACTAACATCTAATTCAATGACAACGCCTACAAGAGATATAATAAAAGAAGAATCATTGCGCGCAATACATTTTTTAATGAATACAGCCGGCAAAAAAAACTCTAAAAAAACAAGAAAAACAAAAAAATCAAAACGTAAACAAAATATGAAATTAAAAAGAAAACAAACAATGAAAGGAGGTAAGAAAAAAAATAAAAATAAGAAAACAAAACGCACTAAAAAGAAACGAAGAAATGTAGCAGGACAACGTTCACCAAACAGAGCATTAGACAGTTGTATACAAAGATGTAATCAAGAATTTAATTCTCCATCACCCCCATCTCCTCCTCAATTGAAGAGAAGTAGTTCTAGTCATTATGCAAAAATGACTGGACTACGAAATAGTGATTTACCTGAACCATTAGAATATTAATTATTTATTTTCTGTAATAAAAAAGAATTTGATATCCTTGTCGGAAGTTCCATAGAATAGGGTGTTTTTTGTCTTCATTAAAATTAGAACCTTCGAAAGTCCAATTAATGTCTTTGTTAATATTTTTTTTCCATTCAAATTTATTAAGACGCGACATACTTGCTCCATCAAAACCTAACTCGTTTCCTCCACAAGTAATTAATGCACAAAAATGATACATCTGAGTATCGCGTATAATAACAGAATCTAATACATAATCAACCCCATGTAATTTAATTGTTAAAGGTTTATCATGAATATTTTCCGATACATTGTCTATCATTGTCACCGCATAAACATCTGGTATTTTATCACCAAATCTTCCTCTATTCAGCGATATATTTTTAATACCTACATAATCAATCTCAACCAAATTAATATTATCATTATTTAAAAATCGCATTATATCTTCATAATAGTTCAACGGATTATTTGGAGAATCGACATCTAATATTCCGTAATTTCGATTTTGTTTTGGAATGGCATTATAAATCCGTGTTATAATGTTATTTGTATCCATAGCAAGAGCCAAATCTTGCGTCTTTTTGCTTCTCGAACTATTATAACAGGCTTCAATTGCAGCATTGAATAGAAAAAAGGAATCAGCTAGTGTAGGCGGTGTTATTTTACTTCCATTTGCTAACTTTCCTTGAATCATAAGTTGTCTGAAAAATTTAAAAAATTTACGTCCTTTATCACTAATAAAAAAACAAACAAACATTGTATTGAACCAACAATTAGCCCTTACTTGAAGAGGAGTAATTATTTTACTACAATCAATTGCGCTTGTTGAATTTAGGTTTTTTAATAATAGTTTTTGAGCGCGCGGATCATTTCTATCAACACAAATAGGATTTTTATTTTTAACACCAATTTTAACCTGCATTATATTTTTAAATAACGTCGCGTCATTTCTTGATACGTTTGGTTTAAATTTCTTATTTTGCAATGGCGTATTTAATCCACAATCAAATATATCACTAAATCCAGTATTTAAACTCATCGATATTAAACGCTTATTAATTTCAGGAGTAAATGATTTACTTTTAGTAAGTTCTTCGCGTATGGTAGACAACATGTTACTAGGTTTTTTTTTACCAACCAGTATTTTTTGTATATTTTTACTAATTAATCTGTCTTCAATAGGAGTATTGTCTTTAATGATTACCGTTTTTTTATCAATAGTTTTAGGTTGAATAGTTTTAGGTTGAATGGGTTTTCTTCTGTTAAACAAAAATCCAGTAGCCCGTTTTTTTTTAGTTTGCTTTTTACCTTTTAAATTATATTTTTTACTACTTTTTTTTGTTTTTTTTTTTAAATTTTTATTATATTTATAATCATTTTTCATTATAATATATTATTATATTTATTTTACAACAATATATTACCTGATATATATATAAGTTATGTCAAAAACAAACGATTTACAAAAAATAATATCACAAACTAGATTTACAAATATACGTCCAGACAGTATTAAAAGTGTTACTAAATCACCAATTAGTGGCGTAGAGAGTGTTACAAATGTAGCTAAAGAAGGAGTAAATAATTTTAAATGGAATTCATTGATTAAATATGGATTAATTATTTTTATTTTAGCAATATTAGGGTTTAATTTATTTACTTATTTAGGTAAATTTACTGATACAGCTGCAGATATTGTAAAGCCAATTGCTAGTGTCGTAGGTAAAACGAGCGGTGACATTGTCAAACAAACGGCTACCGTATCAGGAGAAGGCACAAAAGGTTTAGTTGACGTTGCATCTGGAACCGTAGTAAGCGGTGTTGATGTCTTACAGCAAAATATAAATAACAATACCACCAGAAATAGTGTTGTTCGTAATAATTTAGACAATAACCAAGACGAATTATATTATAAACCGACGAATCATTTTATTCCCGTTCCTGATGACGCAGGCAGCACAACCCAATCTTCACAAAATAAGGCGGGTTATTGTTATATAGGTGAAGATCGCGGATTTAGAAGCTGTATTCAAGTAAGCGAAAATGATACATGTATGTCCGGTGAAATTTTCCCCACACGCGCATTATGTATTAATCCAAATCTACGTGAATAACTCTAAAATTTAATAGCTTTATAAGAACACGATGGATATGAATCATTTGCTAATACTACTTGCGATATACCTGTAGTATCTAAGAATAAATCTTCAATCAAGTCACTGGCTAGTTCACTTTTGTTATATAAGTTGCTATTGTCAAAATCTGTATTTTTATCATATGATATATCACGATTACGTTGATTTGTCGTATCTATTTCAGGACGAACGAGTGATTGTGAATTATCTGAAGTGATAATCGTCTTTTCTAGATTACAAACAGAGAGATTATTCACTCTTCGATTAGCTAAATTAGCGTAAATTTGCTTCTGTGTCAATGTATCTTTATAACGGTTAAAGGTTTCCTTATCAATTTTCAACTGACAATTTGTTGTGTCATTTGAACCAAATCTTGTAAACTGACCAACTAATTTATTATCACAATTATCCATTTAATAATATTTGATATTAAAATAATATCAAATATCTATGAGAACTAGTATTAAATATCTTGTGCTTCTTCAAAAAACCATCTACTTGATAAGTATCTCGGAATGCTTCTAATTAGATTCTCTGATTTCATCTTCATATTGGGTCCATTGGAAACGATTCCTTGTATTTCATTAACACCTATTGCTGAATTAAAATATCTTAATCCGGATGTAAATCCAGAAAATCCACCGTTCATTGATAGATAAACATCATCATAATTTTGCTTAGCAACACCTGTAAGCATATGACGTTTTGTTAAGACACCATTAATATATATATCTAACTGATTTTGCTTATTTAATCTTAAAATAATATTGAGCCACTTATTGAGAGGAATATTGTCAACTTCTATATTTTCTTCAATTTGTTCAAAAGTATTCATTTTAACCAACAAATTATTAGTTGCCGGGTCAATGTATAATCCAGGTGCGTTATTAGGATAATACGTACCATCATTGTTACTATTTTTTCTGTCCGTTCCTTTATGGAAAATATGCTTATATTCTGTAGTATCTTCAAACGTAGCATCTTCTACATATATCCATACAGACCACGTGAACTCCATTCCATGAACTTCATTATCCGAACGGATAATTGGCACGGAACCTTTGGTGCCAGGATTCTGTGGAATTACCATCATTTTTGTTGCATCAATCATTCCATCAAGTAAAATTGGATTATCAGGCGGAGTAAAGAACCATCCTAATATCGAGCTACCAAGACGTAATAATATAATAAAAACAATTAATACTAATACTAAAAATGCAAATTTAGCCACCAATGAATTAGCTTGATAAAATGTTGATGCTGCACCTAATCCAAAATTAGAGAAACCCCTATTTCGAAACATTTCTATATATAATATATCATAAATAATATATCATAAATAATATGTTTTTACCTATTCAATAAGTGCTAAATATCTAAAGTTCAAATCCACCAGCTACTTCATTATCACGAAGTAATTCTACCTTAATTCTATATTTATTGAATAAATTACCGAAGAAACTGCCTCCATAACCCTTTTTGTAAATATTGTAGGCTTGTTGAGGATTAGTTGGTTTAGGTGTGTATAAGAAGTTAGTAGTCCATCCACTGAAGCCACCGTCTGGAGTAATAATTATTTCACCGTCAACATCAACCTTTGGTATGTTTGGCAATACACATGTTCTGTATAATTTACCATTCAAGTAAATATCAAGGGTCTTACCATATGTGCTAATTGTTAAATTAACCCACTTTTGTAACGGAACATTGTTTATATGACAAGTGTGAATTTGCGAATTGCTATTAGCACTAGCATTAGGATCGGCACCATCAGCAAAGCACAATATAGATACATCTATGTTATTTTCGGTTTGTCCTAAACTAACTTTAATACTTTCTTTACCAGGTTCGCCTCTACGAAGGATAACCTTTTCCTCACCATATCGTTTATTCCAGTCATTGATATAAAACCACATAGAATATGTGTAGTTACCTGCTTGTGTATTTTCAGGTAGTTCGGAAGCTGGAATACTGTGTTGAATAGTTCCACTCGACATAGTTACTAATTTCTTGGTTTTCTTGAAATACCAGTTTACTACTAAATATAAAATAAATAATGCAATTAAGGCAATCATAATGGTTCTTAATATACCACCACCACCAAAGCCCATCATTCCCATATTACCAAATCTAGAAAATCTGTTCATTCCAAACATATCTTATATAATGTATCATAAGAAATTATCTAAAGTAAAGGAGGACTCATTTGACTTAATAGTTTATAATTAAGGACTATTTCGCCCTTACTTAATATTCTATCATAATACGTTATATTACATATACCACCCTCTATACCTCTGTTTTCTCCACAATTAACAGTGTCATATTTCATATAAGGCGAAACTCCACTTTTACTTCCCACTAATTCGCCATTCAAAAAGACATCCATATACCCAGCATCATAATTAATAACAATGTTATTCCATTTTTGTAATTTAATATCATTAGTTGTATATACATCAACTGTCTTACCAGATGTAATATCTACAGAATCTTTATGTTTTAAATGATGTTCGTCTGTTTCACTATGCTCATGAGGATGCATATGATGGCTTACCTCCGTTCTTACTCTTAATGTATTGGTAGAGGCGTTGTATTGTATCGATGGTTTATTTCCGTAATTAATAATGTTAGTAAAATCATTATAGGAAGCTCTCGTATTAGGAGCCATACCATATATATTAAACCACGATGAAATGGAATAATTATATTTAAATGTGTTGTCTTTGTTGGTTATGGGACTTAAACTTTGAAAGTTTCCCAAGTCATATTTGTTACTTAGATAATGTGGTTCTTTTAATAATATCTCTCCATCATGTGTTATTATTTTCTGATACACATACGGAATTATATATGCTAAACCTATAAAGACAATTTCACCACCTAAGACTAACCATTCAGTTCTTGTTGTGATTTTCCACTGATCTTTTATGTATTCAACTAAAGCTATTAATAAACAAGGAATGTAAAAGATAACATCTCTTATGAAATTAAGAAATTTACCTCTATTTGTATTATCAAATGCTAAATACTTCTTGAATATTAAATAAATTAATGCTCCAGCGCCTGCAAGTGATAATACTTTGAAAAGAAAACTAGCTATATTTGTTATTTGAGGAACTTGTTTAATTAGCCAGACACTTAATAATATAATGCAAATAACAAGTCCGATTGCACCTATTAATCCAAAAAATTTTTTAACAAATTTAGACCACCACGATTTTGTGTTTCGTGT
>CEVN01072280.1_pt1 | contig 18663 bp, 22 predicted proteins | sample 427041 | NCBI WGS metagenome assembly CEVN01 (sample SAMEA2623463, study PRJEB7988) | marine metagenome | biome: marine biome (ENVO:00000447); feature: surface water layer (ENVO:00002042); material: "saline water (ENVO:00002010), including plankton (ENVO:xxxxxxxx)" | depth 5 m
TTATTTATCATCTCTTGATATAAAGACAGTTTAGAAGTGCTTATTGCCAAATCATCTGTAAGGCTTTCCCACTCCAACCAATTGAATTTTTCGGAACCAATGGGTCCTAGATTTTTCAATTTTTTTCAATGGACCTAATTTTGAACGAAAGCATCAAGTCTTTATTGTTTCTGACTTCAATGTACATAATTAAACCCAAGAAGTAGTTGAATATTTAATTCCTTTTTCATCACACATACTTTGTAACTCATGAAGGCTAAATCTTTGTTCGGAATTAAACCCAGCTGCTAGACAGCCCAATACAAATTTTGGAACCTCATTTTTGCTGATCGTTAGATAATATTCGTATTCATCATTACCCCAGAAATCTTCTACGTCTGAACCGTAATGAAAAGAACTGATTGTTAAATTCCCATGATTGTCGTATTGACCGTAGATCGTGTGACTTCCATGAGGAAATTGCTTTCTATAGATTTGCTCCATAAGTTTCTCCATAAATAATGCACCCAGAATTAGGTGTTATAGCGTGAATAAAGGGGGACGAAATAAGATAAATATTTCTTTCTTTACACTTACTTATATGGGGTTAAAGCATTAAAAATCAAGCAGGATAAACCCCACAAATAAATATATGTTGGGTTAAAAATACACGCTTACTGTATAGTATTATTTGTTAGAAAAAATAGAACTGGGGAATTGAAGCGTCGTGGCAATAACGGAAAATAAAGAAAGTATCCTTGAGTTACCCAAGGTGGACTGGCTAGATCGGGAATCAAATCCCAATCGCTTTTTTAAAGACCTTTCCTACGCACTTTCTGAATATGGCTTTATGGTTTTAACCAATGCACCGGGTTTATCTGATGAATTTCAACAACAAGCATTTCGAGAAGTACGTGGTTTCTTTGACGCTCCTATGGACTTAAAAAAAACTGCGCATATCTCTAATACTCCTTATTTCCGTGGCTATAGCCTACCAACTCCAGCCGATAGAGGCCACGGACAGGTCATAGAAGCCTTTCAGTACGGATTCGAACAAGAACCTCTTTGCGATTACGACGATAAAACCCAGCCAATTCATCTTCGACTCTTTAGAGGACCCAATACGTGGCCCCAAGCTCAGTCGCTACCTGGTTTTAGACCTTTAATTGACGACTTGAATCACCGCTATCATCGTTTGACGCACCAGTTAGGAGAGGCGATTGTCGAGTCCTTAGGGGAAGAGGTAAAAGCGTTTCGTGAGTATTTCGATTTTGATGATCCAGACTTGGCTGCCAGTCTCAATCATAATTACAGTCTAGAAGCCTTTAAAGAAGAAGACCGTGAAAACGTAAGAAAAGAATATCAAAAATTTTCTAGCGATAGGGTTGGTGCGCATATCGATGGGCCTCCATTTATTGCGCTGTTGATTAATGACCGCCCAGGGTTACAAGTAGTTGCAGCAGAAGGCCAATGGATTGACGCTCCAGTGACCTGCCGAACAGCAGAAGGAAATTATCATGTTCCCGTGATTCCAGGATCAGTCATAGTTAATACAGGGGGGACTTTAATGCATTTAAGTGAAGGACGATATTCTGCAACTTTGCATAGAGTTAATACCACTTTGATTCCAGAAGGAGAGACGCGAGTATCCATGCCTTACTTTTTATTGCCCAAAATGGAAGGAGATTTAATACCCTTTGGTAAGTCTGAAGCAGATTCATTAGGCGCAGGCGGTTATGAATCAGGGCGTGATAGGGGAGCTAATGCAAGTGTGAATCGAATGGGCACCTTTCCTCAAGTTACACGCCGTTGGTGGGCTGAAGAATATGCTGAGTTGCGTCAAAAGCAACGAGATGAAGTAGAGGCAGAAACACAAGCTGCTCTCAAACTTGCTAAAGAGCGAGGTGAACGTTTTAAAAATAAATCAAATCAGGTTTAAGGAGCATAAAACTCGATGGAGCATAAATTCAAATCGGGCGAAGATGGGTTAATTGGCTATAAGTCTTCAAACCCATTTGAATTCTTTCATATACTAAACTCTAAAGAATCAGAAGAGCAAGACATGTTCGGTACACTGGTACTCCCAGAAGAAAAAAAAGATAAACACCCTTTAGTAATCTGTATGCACGGGAGCTTGGGGTGGAGAGGGCATCATCACGAACACGCAGTAAATTTTCTGAATAATGGTTTTGCTATTTTCAGAGTAAGCAGTTTTGATGCTAGGAAAGTTTTTTCAATTGTTGAAGATCAAATGCAAGTGACTTTAGCGACAGTGCTTGCAGATTGCTTCAACGCTTTAAAGATTTTATCCAAACATCCCAACATAGACTCTGGCAAGGTCTTTATAACTGGTTGGAGTCTTGGCGGAAGTACTGCTATTTATTCTGCTTGGGAGCCTTTAGCAGAGAAACTGGCCCCTGATGGAGAGCGATTTGCAGGGCACTTAGCTTTTTATCCAGGGGCCTTTATGTGGCCAGAGGAGATGAGATGGAGTAAATCACCAATTTTAACCCTTATCGGAGCAGATGATGATTACACCCCTCCAATACTTATAGAAAAATTATCTCCTGCAATTAATGAAAATGGAGGGAACAGTAAAATAATTTCCTATGAAGGGGGTCATCACTCGTTTGATGCCATAGACCCCGTAATGTATATACCCAATGCTATAGCGGTTGGACGTAGGCATACTTTTGTTGGTAAGGATGGCTCACATTACCATGCAGACAAAGAAGGCAACAAAACATTCATGAATGAACCTCATGAAAGAGCTCAGTTATTCAGAGATAGGGCAAAAATAGGAGCCCACTTAGGCGGCAACTGGAAAGCTCGAAGAGCCTCAATGAAAGATTCTGTCGATTTTTTGCTGGAAAACATCAAAGGATAGGGTGAATGGCTGAGTATATTGAGGGAGGTTGTTTTTGTGGATTTATTCGTTATAGATTCCCAGTAAATGATTACCCCTCATCAAATTGTCATTGTTCAATGTGCAGGAGTATTTCAGGGGCCCCCTATGTTTCTTGGATGGCCATTCCTGTATCCGATTTTGAATATTCTCAAGGAGAACCAAAAAGAATAATCTCTTCTTCTCATGGGTCAAGATATTTTTGTCCAGATTGCGGAACCCCGGTCGTTTGTCTTCTTGAAGAATATCCAGAACAGACCTACATCACCATTAATAGCCTAGATAAACCAGAAGATTTTGAACCTAAAGGAGATATGTATACTGAGGATAAATTACCATGGGTAAAAATAAAGGGACAATAAAATTAAAAAGTCATTAAAAATATGATCATACTGAATAATTGCTTTATTTCTAAACAGAATATCATTAGGATGTTTGTCCCTAATTTTAAATAACAACAAAATTTATAAATTTTAAAGGTTTAATATCATGTTCAAAACACAATTAATGAGTGACAGACTGGCCATGACCTTGTCTTTTGCGTGCACTATTCATTGTTTTTTTGTTCCTTCTTTTATTATTTTAACCTCAGGTTTTTTATCCTTTTCTATAGATAATGAGTTCATTCATTATTCAATTTTACTTCTTGCGGTACCAATTAGTTTTTATGCACTAATTTCAGGTTACTTTAATCATAAGACTATTCATTTTTTGCCCGTTGGTATAACGGGCCTATTGGTGCTGACTGTTGCTGTTTTGCTAGGAGAGGCAGTTATCGGAGAGTTGGGTGAAAAACTCTTAACCCTTTTTGGATCTATTATGGTTATTTATGCTCATTACGGTAACCATAGAGCCTGTAAAGCATTAGATTGTAATTGCCACGACCAAGAGCCCGCATAATTTACAAGGGCCAATTCTCGATACAACAAAAACTTATTCGTTGTTAAGATAATCCACTTACGCCTTTATCTTGATAGTATGGGGCTCGGCTTAATTTTAAAAGGAGAATAATATGAGGAGAATAATTACAGGTCATAATGAGGATAGAAAATCAATAATTTCTATTGATGGACCGCCCGCAAGGTCAATGGGTGAAGATGCTGGAGGATTATTTGAGATTTGGAATACAGATGGTAGCGGTTTCAACACAACTTCAGAGAAAGATAGAGCTGACATAGACATTAAGCTGTCTCCTGTAAAAGGAGGAACTAAATTTAGGTACTTTCAAATTAACCCAATTCCGGAGGGAGTTTCACAAGAGGCCTTAGAGGCAGCCACTGCTGCGGCATTCGAGAGAATGGGTGCCGCTCATCACAGAATTGATACATCTAGAAATGCTGCCATGCACGAGACAGATACCATTGATTACATCATTTTACTCAAGGGCGATGTTACCTTGATTCTAGATGATGAAGAGGTTCGTTTAAAAGCACATGATGTTGTCGTACAAAGAGGAACCAATCATGCATGGGTTAATAATGGCACCGAGCCTGCTTTATTGATTGCTGTTTTAATCGATAGTTCTCTTGTTTAGGTAAATAGAATGTCTACAGGAATTCTAAATTTAACAAAGGATTTAAGAGATTATCTTTGGGAAAAAGGCATGCAAGAACATCCAGTCCTTGCAGAACTTAGGCAAGAGACAGCTCAAATCCCAGAATCGGTTATGCAAATTTGTCCAGAACAGGGAGCACTAATGGCAAACCTGATTAGGTTAATGTCTGCTAAGAAAACTATAGAAATAGGAACTTTTACTGGTTATAGCGCTTTGGCGGTTGCTTTAGCACTTCCCAATGATGGAAAGATTGTAGCATGTGATATTTCTGAAGAATGGACATCCATAGGTCAAAAGAAATGGGAGAAAGCAGGAGTTGGTGACAAGATAGATTTGAGAATAGCTCCAGCTCTTGAAACTTTAGAGAACTTAATGGCAGATGGTCAAGAAGGAACTTTTGATTTTGCATTCATAGACGCAGATAAAGCAAATTATTTAGATTATTACAAAATGTGCTTAAAACTCGTGAGAAAGGGAGGCGTAATAGCAATCGACAATGTTTTATGGAGCGGCGCCGTTATTCAAAATGATATTAATGATATTGATACTGTAGCAATCAGGGATCTTAATGATTATTTGGTCCAAGATGAAAGAGTAGCTTTATCTATGGTTCCGGTGGGTGACGGCCTTACCATCGCATTTATATTATGAGTAAAATTTTAACAACGATTGCTTTAATAGGAGGCGGGATATTACCTTTATTTGTAGACATAAGCGTTTATCATTTGTTTAATCCTGATTGGGACTCTCATGCCCGTGTTCACGAAGCTTGGCGACTTTCTACAAATTTCTGTATCTTCAGTTTGGGCATTTATCTGCTTTGGATAAAACAAAAGGAGATGCTGTCAGCAATGTTAAGCATTTGTATTCATTTTGGATTTATTATTGCAGTCATTTCCATGCCTTTATATGGAGGTACGTCAGTAGGAAAAGGCATTATCGAACCTTACGTAATAGGCATTCCTTTTAATATTTTGTTTTTTACCACAATGTTTATTACTCAATTGATAGCAATAGTATTAGTAATTAGAGGCAACATCACAAAAGAAAATATTTTTAAGCTCTAGATGAATTGTCTAGTTTGTGATGCACCTTCAATCAATCTATTTTTGGAGGTTGACGATAAAATTTATTGGAAATGTAATCATTGTCTCGTTATTTTTTTAGATCCAAAATTTAGATTAAGTCCACCGGAAGAAAAAAATCGTTATCAACAACACAATAACGATATTCACGACAAGGATTACCGTTTGTTTTTATCAAAACTCTTTAATCCTCTAAAATTAAAGCTGCAACCAGAATCCAAAGGTTTGGATTTTGGTTGTGGGCCTGGCCCAGCTTTGGCAGAAATGTTTTTAGAAGAGGGGTTCGAGATGGATATTTACGATCCCTTTTTCTACAAAGATGACCTCATTTTTTCTAAAACATATGACTTTATAACTTGCACAGAAACCATTGAACATTTTTTTGAGCCTGCCAAAGAGATTAAACGTTTAGACAAAATGTTAACAAAGCAAGGCATCTTGGGACTAATGACAACCTTTTTGAGTGATGAGAAAGGTTTTGAGCAATGGTATTATAGGAAAGATCCAACGCACGTGGTTTTTTATCGTCCCAGAACGTTTGAAATTATTGCTAACATGATGGGCTGGGCTTATGAAGTACCCGAAAAAGACGTTGTATTGTTTACAAAATAAAAGGAGAAAGTATGTTTAGTCACATAATGGTAGGAGCAAATGATATAGAAAAGTCTAAGCTCTTTTACGACAAGATTTTAGGAGCCATGGGCTGTGAGCCTGGTGTTCTCTCAGTTAACCCAACCGGTCATAAAAGGTACATGTACTTTTTAGATGGAATCATGTTTTTAATCTCTGAACCAATAGACGATAAAGAAGCAACCATTGGTAATGGAAGCACTATAGGGTTTAGTGCCAAGAACCCGGAAGAAGCCGATGCTTGGCATGAAGCGGGCATTAATAATGGCGGCACAACTTGTGAAGATCCTCCAGGGGTTAGAGAAGGCATGGGAATGAAATTCTATTTGGCCTATTTAAGAGATCCTTCAGGTAATAAATTATGCGCTTTGCACAATATGGATAGCTAGTTTAGTAAATGCAAGTTGATACGGGAGGGGCTACTTTAAATTACGAAGTAAGTGGCGACCCTTCAAATCCGCCTTTAGTTCTTTGGCACGGAGCAGGTTGTACGTTAAGAATGTGGGATGCCGTATTAGCAGGCTTGAAAGAAAGTTTTTTTTGTATAGCTTGTGACATTCGTGGAGCGGGACTAAGCACCGTAATTCCAGACATTCTTGATCAATTTACATTTGAGCAATACTCTCAAGACCTAAACTTAATTCTAAAAGAGCTCAAGATTGAAAAAATTCATATATGGAGCATGGCTTGGGGCACAAGAGCTGCAATAGCTTATTGTTCTTTAAATCCAGAGAAAGTCATTTCAGCAGTATTTAGTGATGCAAGTATAGATGAGGCAGATATAAGTGCTCAAAAAGAAGGTATTAAAAAGGCATTAGCAGCTCAAGAAGAAATGGGAATAGCCAGATTTGACCTTCCGCAAGGATGGAATGAGCATCTAAACTCTGAGACCGCTCAATTATCTTTAATTGCAGCTTCTAAGTTTAACCTGGCAGATGCAATAGAAGGGTTGGACTTTCCAGTAATGATTATGACAGGAGGTTTTGATCCAAATCTCAAGTCTAGCAAGGAGATTGCTGTCAGATTACCATCGGCAGAATTGAAAGTTTTAGAAGGAGTTGGCCATGGTTCAATACTACAGAGACCAGACTTAACGTTAGAGAATTTTATTGAATTTCACTCTTTTGCTGGGGGGTCCTAAAATTATGATAAAAGGAAAAACTATTATTATCACGGGCGCTGCAAATGGAATAGGCAGAGCTTGGGCAAAAATGTTTAAAGAAGATGGAGCTCAAGTTATAGCTTGTGATGTGGACGAACCAAGACTTAAAGAATTGGAAGAATTAGATATACGTGCAGTTATCGCTGATGTTTCTAAACCCAAAGAAGTAGAGAGGCTGATTAATTTAGCCATAGAAACAACAGGGAAACTAGATGTTTTGTTTAACAACGCCGGGATGGGCTTTGGTTACAAATTAGAAGACTTTCCCGATGGCAGCTTTGAACACCATGTAGCTGTTCATCTTTTTGGTGCCGTTTATGGGATGCGATATGCCATCCCATTTATGAGAAAACAAGGCTTCGGACGAATTATTAATACAATTTCAAGAAATGCAGAAACAGATGCACAAACCACTTCTGCATATGCCGCTGCTAAGGCTGGTATTTGGTCGGCTTCTAGGGTAGCTGCAAAGGAAGTTGCAGATACTGACATCTTAATAAATATGTTGATACCAGGACCAACAAATACTCAAATTTGGGGCAGAGAAATGAATCATTTGCAAGATCCTGAAGCTACATATCCCACAGCCAAAATGTTAGCATCATTAGAAAAGGGTGGCCCTAATGCTAAAGTTTTTTGGGACGAGAAAGAATATCAAATGTTCAATCAAGACAATGATATTTTAAAGAACAAAAAAGGGCCTTAAGGCCCTTTTTATTTAACTATTTATTATTCGGAGATGATTGAGGCTGATAAGAGTAATAATCTACCAACGGGATCATCAGATGTGCATAAGGAGTACCTTTAAACATCACGTAAGGAGCTCCGGTAGTATAGTCAGTTGATTGACCCTCAAGCGAAGAGGGATCCTTTGGCATAAGCATCATATGTGGCCCTGACTCTATAAAGTGGGCATGACCCATATCCTTTTGACCGTCTGTTCCTACAGTAAAATTATCTACACCTAAGTCTCCATGAATCATCCACATCCAGCCATCACCTTCCATTTCTGGAATTGTTCCTGCTTTGTAAGCATTAGCCCACGCTACAGAGTTTTTATCTGAACAAGCAGGTGCTGCATCATGAGGTTTTTCAAATCCACCTTCAGGCATAGTCATAAAGGTTTCACACCTCCATCCATTTGTTCCCTCTCTAAGCACAGATCCGTCTGCCCCTATTACAGTCGCAAAATCTCCAATGAAATCTGGCGCTGCAGTTGTGTAGGCCCAAATTTGCCATTCTGCAGAAGCATGAGATCCTTCTGGTTCACCATTATTTCCCGTTTCACTCATATTTGCCCCACATGAAATAAGTGAGAATAAAACGGCAGTTACACTTAATTTTTTTATCATTTTTCCTCCAATGATTATTTTGTTAAGGTCAGTATATCTTTTCATACAAAAAAGGAGAATATTATGAAATTTTTAAAAGTAGGCGCGGTTATTTTCCTCTCTGGAGTTTTTTCTTTAACCGCATTCGCTCATGACCCAAAAGGAGAATCGTTTAAGCTTTCAGGAAAAATTACATCTGTTGAGTTAACTGATGACGGCGGAACAATTACAGTTTCTTCTGAAGCCGGTAGATATGGAAAAGTTTTCTTAACGTATAACGTAAAACTTAATCCCGCTTTACCCGATCAAGGATATTTTTCCGGAAGAGGCGTAGGGTTTAATGATGGAGTAAGACAGGCCGGATCAAGACAAGGTGTTTTCAGAAGAGAGGGTTCAATAATGAAATTTTGGTCATTGGATGATGTCACTGATGGAAATATGAATTATTGCGAGACAATAATGAATCTGGAAACAGAGACGGTTGAGATGACTTTCTATCCGTTTTAAATTTTCTGCTAAAAAAAACCCTCCATCAGGAGGGTTTTTTTCTTAAATCTTCTTAAATTGTATAAACTAAATTATTAGCATGGTATTCATCAGAACACATTGGCCTATTTTCGTAATACTTATTATAGGCTCTTCTTTAAGGTTCTATAATTTGGGATTAATACCCGGGCCAGTATTTGATGAGGTTTTCTACCCGACTTTTGGTTTGAATTATATTCTAGGAAAATCCTTTTTTTCAGTTCATCCACCCGCAGGCACCTACTTAATTAGTTTAAGCATCTACATTTATCATTTTTTGCCATGGACCGAGACTGTTCTTGCTTCAGTGACAAGTATTTCGGATTTAAACCCTATAAGTTACAGATGGTTAAGCGCATTAGCAGGAACTAGTATAATTTACGTGGCCTATAGGCTTTGTTTTGAGTTATTTAATAAAAGAAATTTAGCTCTTCTTGCGGCTTTATTTTTTGCTATAGATGGTTCTTTATTAGTAGATTCTCGTTTTGGGCTTATTAATGTCTATTTGTCCTTGTTCGGTCTTTTATCTGCACTTTTTCTAATTAAATTTTTAAAAGTAGCGGAAAATCTATCCAGCCTTTTTATTAGTTGCTTCTTCTTGGGTCTAACCTTTGCAATTAAATGGAATGGCTTAGGATTCTGGTTAACGAGCCTTTTATTTATTCTTTTGGTGCTACTTTTTAATAAACAATTTAAAACTGAACGACAGGGAAATTTGCTTAACCAATCACAAATTTCCAAGTTTAATGTTTTATCAGTTTCATTGATTCCTTTTTTGGCTTATCTAATTTTATGGATCCCTGATCTTCTATTTCATGGATCGGAATTAGTTGATAAACATTCACAGATAATCTCTTACCACACCAGTAATATTGAACAGAAGTTACATCCTTATAGTTCTAGCTGGTTTACATGGCCAATCATGCTTAGGCCCATAGCGTATTATTTTTCGTCACAAGAAATACTCACCGCCTCAGGAAATAGTTTGACTGTTTTTAATGCGGTTCATTTATTCCCAAATCCGGCTCTTGCATTATTTTCTTTAATAGCGATATTTATAATGACTCTTAATTGGTTGAATGCTTTCTCTAAAGTAATTTCATCAAAGATATATGATTCCGATTTCCTGGCCACCACCTTTATTCTCTTAGGTTTCTTTGCAAATTTTCTTCCTTGGGCATTGGTTTCAAGATCTGCCTTTATATATCACTATCAGCCTGCAGCATGCTTTAGTTTTATAGCTTTAGCGTACCTACTTTATAGAATTAGTCTAAAAGAAGAGGCCGAATATAAAGCTTTGTATATATGTTCGTTAGTATTAATAGTGACGTCTGCAATTTACTGGTTACCGATACAACTGGGCTTAGATATTTCAGCAGAAGCCTTTCAGGCTAGAATGTGGATAGATTCATGGATATAAAGTCTTCATTTGCCAAAACTAAAAATATCTGCTTCGTTTTACCTACTTTTAACGAGGAAGCAAACATCAGGCAATGCATAGAATCTGTCTTTGCATTGCAAGAAAGCAATCAGTATTTATTTAAAGTTTTGGTTGTAGATGATAATTCTGCAGATGAAACTCAAAAGATAGTAATTGATTTACAAGATCGTTATTCAGACTTATATATGATCACCGGCGAGAAAAAAGGACTGGGCGATGCATATAAAAGAGGGTTTGATTATTGTCTGCACAAACTAAATCCCGAAGTGATATTTCAGATGGATGCAGATGGGCAGCATGACCCAAGTTTGATTCCTGAATTCCTAAAGCTTATGGATAAAAGTAATGATTTGGTCATTGGCTCTCGGTTTGTAGAGGGTGGATCAACTCCTGATTTTTCTTTTAGAAGAAAATTAATTAGTCGAGTAGGAAACGCGCTTGTTAGGTTTGTCGGTGGCGCAAGACATATTAAAGATTGCACATCAGGGTATAGAGCTATCAGAGCTAACTTTCTAAGAGATTGTGATTTAAGCTTCTTATCTACTAGAGGGTATTCGTTTCAGTCTTCTCTTTTATGCGAATTAATATGGCGAGGAGCTAAATCGGCGGAAATTCCTATAAAGTTTACACCGAGAATCGGGGGCGATTCCAAGCTTTCCCTTCGTGACCAAATTGAATTCATATTTAATATACCCAAACTGGGTTTTAGAAATGCAGAAGATTTTATTAAATATTCTATTGTCGGCTTCTCAGGAGTTATAGTTAATTTAGGTCTATACGCAATTTTGACAAGAGTTTTCGGTTTTTCTGAAATTATTGCTCCGTTAATATCAATAGAAACTTCTCTTTTAACCAATTTTCTTCTTAATAATTTTTGGACTTTTAAGAAGAGAGAAATCAAGTCCAGTCCATACAAGCGATTTCTACAATTTCATATAGCAAGTGGGGGAGCTGCTTGTTTTAACTACTTAACTTTCCTTATCACATTTGCCATTTTGGGATTACATGATATTTTGGCAAACTTAATAGGCATAGGCGTTGCTGCTATTTTGAACTATTTAATTAATTCTAACTGGACCTGGAGAAAAGAGCATGGAAGGCATTAAGATAAAAAGCATAATTCTTTTCATTGTTCTTCTAGTTTCTTGTTCGAAGCAAGTTGATATTAGTCTAAAAGGCTTTAGCGAGGCTGAAGATGTATTTGTTTCTGGAGAAGCCTTAATGTCACTCGATAAAGGATTACATCCGCTTGAAGATCAGTCTGTAAATCAACAAACATTGTTAATAGGTATTCACGGGAGTGCCAGTAGAGGCTATGAGTGGATTTATCCTTTACAAACTTTGGATACCGCCAGTAATTTAACTTTATATTTTCGCTGGGATGATAAAAATTGCCCCGGTCCATCTTATGAAGAGCTAAGTTTATCAATCAACGCCTTGTTGGATTCTAATCAGAATTTTAATAAAGTTATTATTTTAGGTCATAGTTACGGCGCTCTGCTTGCATCCATGTTCTCCGCCGAATGGAATAAAGAAATTACTTTAGACATACACACAATTGCTGGACCTCTGGCGGGCATGTCATCAATTCAAAGCTTATGCTCCTATAATCCACCTAGAAACATAAGTAACAATGTTAATTTTTATCAATGGAGAACAATAAAAGAACTAGATGCAGCTTTTGAAGGTTTGGATATAGACCCTCAGGTTATAGATCTACCAGGCAGTAAAGTTAAAAGATTACCAGAAACTTATAATGGGAGAAGGCTTGGACATAATTGGTCCATTAGCTGGGTAGCTGATGAAATCAGCGGATAGTCAGATAAGCTTATGATATCTAAGTCTCTTAATTATGGATGGGTGATGGTCTTGGTTGTCTTCATATTAAGCGGTCTTGCCTTTGGATCACTTGCATCAATATCCGTTTTTTTAAAACCGATTTCTGCAGACTTTGGTTGGTCAAGGGGTGCTACTTCTCTGGCTTATACAGTTGCATCCTTCTCTTCGGCTTTATTTGGAGTGATTTGGGGAATATTGGCAGATAAATATGGAACAAGATGGTTTGGGTTAATTGGAGCGGCTGCAATGACTACCTGTCTATATTTGTTGAGCGCCCAAGATTCTTTATTTGAATTTTATCTTCTTTATTTTCTTTTTGGAGCTTTAGGAAGTGCCTTATTGTTTTCACCTCTTTATGCAAATGTAGGTTTTTGGTTCCGTGAAAATCCAGGCTTAGCATTGGGTATTGCTGCATCAGGAGGAGCTATAGGGCAGGCATTTATACCTCATCTAAGTGGTTATCTAATCAATTCCTCTGGATGGCAAAGTGCCTATATCAGTTTAGCATTTATATATGCTGCAATAGCATTCCCAATTGCTCTGCTAATTAAAGAGTCACCGTGGAGAGAAAGTGCAAGAACTCAAGTCGAACCTGATCCAAGAACCTTTCCTATTTCAGAAAAAGAGGTGGTTTTATGGATAAGTTTTGCCGTCATATTTTGTTGTGTGTGCATGGCTGTACCCATAATGCATTTAGTGCCGTTATTAACCGATTCTAGTTTTTCATTAGAGTTTGCCACTAAAGTGTTAATGGTTCTAATGATTTGCGGAGCTTTTGGAAGAATTTTTGGTGGTATGCTAGGAGACTACATAGGTCCTTTGCCCGGTTATATACTCATGTCTCTTGGACAAACCATTTCAGTCATTTGGTTTCCTGAAGTCTCATCCATAACAGGAATATACCTCTTGGCAGCTTTCTTTGGATTTACATATTCAGGCGTTATGTCAAGTATCTTGGTCTGTACTAGGGTTATGGTTTCAGCACAATTTGCTGCAAGGGCAATGAGTTTGACCTCATTTTTTGGTTGGATAGGTATGGGGCTTGGCGGTTACTTGGGTGGATATTTCTTCGATTCAGAAGGCAATTACGTTTGGGCGTTTACATTTGCAGGTATCATGGGCTGTGTGAATCTGTTTATACTTTCACAATTCTGGTTACGTATTAAAAGACAAGAAAAGACTTTATTGACTCAAAATATTTAAAATGAAATCTCTATACCCCTCAAAAGAAATCAATCTTTTGGGATTAAACCAAAAGAAGCTAGAGGACTTCTTCATTTCGATTGACGAAAAGCCATTTCGAGCAGCACAAGTATTAAAGTGGATTCACCAAAGAGGTATTTCAGATTTCTCTCAAATGACCGATTTATCAAAAGATTTAAGAACCAAACTTGAAAATTCTTGTGTTGTAGAGGCTCCAGAAGTTATTTACGAAAAAACATCAAAGGACGGCACCAGAAAGTGGGTTGTAAGCGTCGGAGATAAAGACCTCATAGAAATGGTGTTAATACCTGAAAAAAATAGAGCTACGTTGTGTGTTTCTTCACAAGTAGGTTGTGCAGTTGATTGCAGTTTTTGTGCTACAGGCAAGCAAGGCTTTTCTAGAAATCTCAACTTAGCTGAAATTATAGGGCAGGTTTGGGTAGCAGCAAATTCTTATGGAGTGCCAAGATCACCAAACGAAAGACATATAACAAATGTGGTTATGATGGGGATGGGCGAACCTTTATTAAATTTTGACCCAGTTGTCGATGCCATGAATTTAATGATGGACGATAATGCATATGGCCTCTCCAAAAGAAAAGTGACTCTAAGCACTTCTGGGATAGTTCCTAGGATTGATGATTTAGGAAAAGTTACCGATGTGGCTTTAACCATTTCATTGCATGCACCTAATGATCAATTACGAAACCAATTGGTTCCCATTAATAAGAAATATCCGATACAAGAATTAATAGACTCAGTAAAACGATATGTTGATGGATGCTCAGATAAAAGAGTAACAACTATTGAATATATTTTAATAGAAGACGTAAATGACAGTTTAGAGTTAGCTGAGGAACTATGTGAACTTTTAAGACAACTTCCTTGTAAGGTTAACTTGATTCCTTTTAATTCTTTTTCAGAATCGGAATATAAAACACCTTCAGGCAACAGAGTAAGGAGATTCCAAAAGTACCTTCAAGATAATGGGTACGTAACAACAATACGATCAACAAGAGGAGATGACATTATGGCTGCGTGTGGTCAGTTAGTTGGTCAAGTGAATGATAAGACCAAAAAAAAAGAAAGAATTGAACGCAAGTTGCAGATAAAATCAAAATCAATTTAGATGATTCAGAGTGTTGCAATTATTGGAGCTGGTATAGCCGGTCTAACTGCAGGATGTGCATTGCGAAAATATGGATTCGAGGTTGATATTTTTGAAAGGTCAGACTCTATTGCAGAATTCGGCGCTGGAATAACATTATCTAAAAATGCTACTTCTCTTTTGAGGTATATAGGCCTTTATGATGAATTAGAAATAAATAGCTGTACACCCAAGGGATCTTTTATTAGACATTACAAAAATGCAAAAGACATAGCCTATATGGAATTCACTGGAGATTTTATTACAGCCGATAGAAGGGATGTAGTAAACATATTTTCTGATAGGTTTGCAGATATGGGCGGACGTTTACATTTTGGTCAAGCAATAGAAGCAGTAGATCTAGAAAATGGCAGGATCTTTTTATCAGGAGGAAGCAATCATAAAGCTGATATAGTTTTTGTATGTGATGGCATTAAGTCAACTATAAGGGAAAAAGAATTCGATAATAGGGAACCAAGCTTTACTAATTACATTGCTTGGAGAGGAGTAGTTGATAAATCGGATTTACCTATTTTTTCTGGTAACGACGAAGTTAATATTTACCATGGACCTGGAGGTCATGTGGTCCATTACCCCATAGGTCACCAAGATAAGATTAACTTCATAGCCATAGAGACCAAAGAAAGCTGGGAAGAAGAATCTTGGAAAAGAGAAGGAGATAAAAAAGATCTATTATTAGCTTTTCAGGGTTGGAACAAAAATATTCAAGAGCTTTTTAGTTCAGCTGAGACAGTATATAAGTGGGGAGTTTTTGATAGAGCAGTCCCAGAACAACTATCTAAAGGGAGGGTTTTTCTTTTAGGAGATGCAGCTCATCCAATGGTACCTTTTTTAGGTCAAGGAGGCTGCATGGCTATAGAAGATTCTTTCACAATGGCGTATTTAGTTAATAACTTAAAAGATGACCTGCCTTCTATAAGAGATTTTTATCATGCGTTAAGACTATCGAGAGTTAGGTCAATTAAAAAAAGGTCTAACTTCCAAGGAACATTTAATCATTTCTCAAATCCATTCTTAATGGTGTTAAGAAATTTTATGGTAAAACTTTTTATCAAACCTAATGTATCTAACCTTCATTCTTATGATGCCTTGAATGAAATATCAAAAGCTTTAAAAGGATGATACTTCTTGCTTCTATGCATTCTTGCCATTAATCTTCTCTTCAAATTAAAAACTACAAGCTGTGGCTAAAAAACCAGAAGGTTTCTTGATGCGATAGTCTTGCAGATCTAAAAGGAATAAAACATAGAACTTGTCTAGTAATAAGCAAATAGTACCAATAGGAACTTCAATCGTTTATGGCTTGCCTGGGATAGGCGCAGGCTACATGTATTTGTTGGTGAATTTATACATCATGAAATTTTCTACGGATGTATTACTTATTGCACCAGCAGTGATGGGAGTAATTTTTAGCATCTCAAGGATCTGGGATGCTGTTTCAGATCCAGTTGCAGGATATTTGAGTGACAGAACCACTTTCAAGTTTGGAAGACGTAGGACTTGGATTTTAGTCAGCTTTGTGCCCATTTCTTTAGGTTTTTTAGCCGTTTTTTCTCCTCCAGCTAGTATGGAAGGACAGGCCTTAGACACTTGGATGATGTTTGCTATCTTAGGTTTTTACTCTGCCATGACCTTATTTTTAGTTCCTCATATGGCCTTGGGTGCAGAGATCTCCGACGATTACCATGAAAGAACCAAACTTTTTGGTGTCAGACATATAGGATTTACTTTGGGCTCTATTCTTGCGCTGGTCTCAATGAGCATCCTAATTAATGAAGAAGTTAAACCTGAAGGAAATGTTAGGCAGCTAGCAAGCAATTTAGCTTTATTGTCTGTATTAATTATGTCTGCTTTTATCATATTTTCTGTTTCTAGATTAAAGGAGAGGCCTGAATACCAAAACAGAGTAAATAAAAATCCTTTCAAGGCATTTAGAGATGTTTGGAAGAATTACCATGCAAAAATTTTATTAATAATTCTGTTCATTGAAAATTTAGGAGGAGCAGTTATAGGCGTCTTGACTCTTTATGTTACGCAATACATAGTCGAAGCACCTGAATGGGCTCCTCTAATAATTTTCGCTTACATGTTTCCTGCTGCTGCCTCTGTGCCTCTATGGATTCCGCTTTCCAGAAAGTATGGGAAAATTAAACTTTGGATTTTCAGTTTGGCAGCCACAGGTATAGCTTTTGGTGGAATATTCATAATACCTTTCTTAGATTCAGTAACTGAAAGATTAATCGTAATTTTTACCGGTGCAATATTAGGTGGCATAGCAGCAGGTTGTGGCGGAGCTGTTGGACCTTCTATCAAAGGAGATGTAATAGATTATGACGAGTATTTAACCGGTGAAAGAAAAGAGGGCACATACTTCGCTGCTGCGAATTTTGTTTTTAAGAGTGCAACTGGAATCATGTTATTACTTACAGGTTTTGTTTTGCAGTTCTCCGGTTTTATACCAAACCAACCACAAACGATGGAAGTAAAGATTGCTCTGATAAGTTTGTATGGCCTTGTTCCATTAATTTTTTACAGTCTAGGAGCTTTTCTTTTGTACAAAAAATTTAAATTCGGTGAAAAGGAGCATGCCGCTATAAAAAGTGAATTAGTAAAAGTGCAAAAATGATAAAATATTCAAAGGGCTCTTAATTTATTTTAGGATTTAGTTATGCCAGAAATGACTTTATTGGGTTGGTTTCATACTATTTTAGGAATACTAGCCGTATTGAGTGGTTTTTACACACTATACAAGTACAAAGTAATCTCTACTGAAGAAAGTTCAGGTCGTCTTTATGTCCTAGTTACCTTGCTTGTTGCAGGATCAGCACTGGGAATATATAACCAGGGAGGTTTTGGGGTTGCTCATATCCTCGCTGTTTTAACTTTGATAGCACTATCTGGCGGCTATATCATGGAAAGGTTTAAATGGTTTGGTTCATTTTCAAAGTATTTCCAAGCGCTGGGGTACACTTCTACTCTTCTTTTTCATATGATTCCTGCAATCACAGACTTTTTAAGAAGACTGCCGGTTGGAGATCCATTCATAGATTCTTTTGAAGACCCATTGCTCTTAAACTTTCATACAGCTTTTCTTTTTATTTATTTGTTAGGTCTTGTAGCTCAAATGATTTGGCTAAAGAAACAGGTCGCCTAGTAAGAGATGCAGGACAGAGACTTTCAACCATTTGGGAGTGTTAGCGCATTGACCTTAGGCGGTGGAGGGCTGGGTCAAGTTTGGGGAGAGACCACAAGAGAGGAGGCAGTTGCAACTGTGAATCTTGCCATCGAAAAGGGCATTACTCATATCGATGTAGCGCCAATGTACGGAAAGGGAGAAGCAGAGAGAGTTGTTGGTGAGGTTTTTAAAGGAAAAGACTTAGGCGATGTAAAAATTACTACAAAATGCAGATTAGGAACTTTGCCAGATGACGAAGTATATGAGCGTTTAAACTCTTCTCTTAATAAAAGTCTAGATAATCTAAATATGGAAAGGGTTGATCTCTTTTTACTGCATTCTCAGTTAAGACAGGATGATTTTCAGCTATATACACTCAATGAGTATCGAGAGACTAATACAACTTCACTATCTTGTTATTACAACTCAGTTATACCAGCTTTTGAGAGATTAAAAGAAGAGGGTAAGATCGGCAGCTGGGGTATAGGTGGATTGGGTCAAACTCAGGCAATCCTTGAGGCTTTAAATCATGATATTCAACCTGAAGCTATTCAGTGTGTTGTTAACCCTTTAAATTCAGCCGGTGCCATCGGATATGTTGATCAAGATTTCGACCCTCAAAAAATTCTCACTGAAAGTCAGAAAGTTGGAGTGCCAATACTAGG
>CEVN01111977.1_pt1 | contig 18620 bp, 16 predicted proteins | sample 427041 | NCBI WGS metagenome assembly CEVN01 (sample SAMEA2623463, study PRJEB7988) | marine metagenome | biome: marine biome (ENVO:00000447); feature: surface water layer (ENVO:00002042); material: "saline water (ENVO:00002010), including plankton (ENVO:xxxxxxxx)" | depth 5 m
TTTTGGTAACCTTAACCGTCCACACTTCTCTTCTTAAAATATTTACAAATAAAATAGCTAATCCGGCTAAAAAGCCTGATAAATATAACTTTTTTAGAGTTAAGTGGAACGCTTATATGCTAAAAAATTGATAAATCAAGCTATTAGATATAAAAAAATATGTTAAAAAACCCTTTAAATACTATGTTTTTTCGATGTTAGAAAATTTTATTAAAAAAAGTTTGTTTCAAAAATTTAAAGAATTTCAATCGTTTATTTTGTTACTTTGTCTAGTAACAATAACGATTTTAATAGTCAATTTATATGAAAAATTTAAAACTGATCAGATTAAAGATTTCAAAAATATTTTACATAATACTTATTTACAAAAAACATTAATATCAATCTCAAAATCTTTAGAACCACGCTTTGAAACTATAAACTACATAGTCAATTCAGGTGAAAGTTTCGAAAAAATTTTATCCAAAATTGGGCCAGATAATAAACAAAAAACAATACTATTAAATTACATAGTAAATAAAAAATTAAATTTTAAAATATATGAGAATCAAAAAATTACTTTTGAAATTGATAATTTAAACAATAGAAAAATAACTGAGATAATAATTCCTATAAATAAAAAAAAAGACTTAATAATTTCTTACAATGAAACTGACAAATTAGAAACAGTTGAGCTAAGCAAAGAGTTGTCTTTAAATTTAGTATACAGAGAAAACTTTATAAAAAATAGTTTATATAAATCTGCGATTGATAAGAATATTGATCCAAATATTATTGTCCAATTTGCACAAATATATGGCTTCCAGGTGGACTTTCAAAGAGACATAAGAAAAAATGATAGTTTTCAGATAGTTTTTGAAGAATTTAAAAATGATAATAATAAAACTGTTGATTATGGGAATATTTTATATGCAAATTTAATTTTACAAGGAAAATCTCTAGAATTGTATCATTTTAGCTCTGATAAAGAAAAAATAAATGATCATTTCGAATCTAATGGCCAAAGCATAAAAAAAACATTAATGAAAACTCCAATTAATGGAGCAAGATTATCTTCTAGTTATGGAATGCGAAAACATCCTATACTAGGATACAATAAGATGCATCAAGGTACTGACTTTGCTGCTCCAATGGGTACACCGATAATGGCATCTGGAAGTGGAAAAATATTAAAAGCTGGTTGGTGTGGTGGTGGTGGCAACTGTGTTAAAATAAGACACAACAGTACTTACTCCACAGTCTACGCACATATGTCAAAATTTGCTAGAGGAATTAAAAAAGGTGTCAGAGTTTCTCAAGGTCAAATAATAGGTTATGTTGGTTCCACTGGTATGTCGACGGGGCCTCATTTACATTATGAAGTAATAAAAAATGGGAAAAAAATTAATTCTCAGACACTTAAATTACCATCCGGAAAAAAACTTAAAGGAAAAAATAGAGAAGATTTTGAATTAGCAAAAATAAAGATAGATGTTTTGAAATCTGAATTAATAAATAGTCAGAATTAGTTTTCTTCAGCTTGAAGTTTTACTTCCTCTTTTAAATCTTTATCTCTTACCTCTTTCAAGCTAATTTGATTTGTAGTTTCTGGGTTTTTATCTTTATGATTAGAGTGGTTGTTAAAATTTTCTGAAATTCTTATAAAATGCTCTGCATGTTGCATGTAGTTTTCGTACAATATTTTATCACCATGCGATAATGCCTCTCTAGCAAGATCAGAATATTTTTGTATTAATTTTGGAGAATTAAAGTTATTTCTAGAAAAGTTTTTTTTTTTGAAATCTGCTACATTTCCTAGGGCTGAATTAACCCCTTGATCATTTGAAGTAAGTTTTAGACCTTTTTCAAAGTTGTTATTTCTAAATCTCCTTCTATTATTTTTAAAATTTCTCATTAATTAACTTTCCTAGCAATTATACATCTTTTAATTTTTTGATAATCTTTAATTACTTTTGAAATTCTAAAGCGATTATTTTTTAATATTTTCGATACTTTAAAATATTGACCTTGACCGATCTCCATTGCTAATAAACCATTATTTTTCAATACAAAACTACTTTTTTTAATTACTTTTTCGATAACAATTGTTCCGCTATTTCCACCAAGAAGAGCTTCACTAGGCTCATAACCTTTTACACTTAAATCAAGATTATTATATCCAATTTTATCAATGTAAGGTGGATTTGAAACAATTAAATCATATTTATTGATGTAAATTTTGTCAATATCAGAATTAATAAATTTAATTCTATTCTCAATATGTTGTATTTTTGCATTAATTTTTGCCATTTTAATTGCTAATTTAGAAATATCAATACCTGACCCTTTCCATTTAGATTTTTCTTTTAAAAGACTAATAATAATACAGCCTGACCCAGTACCAATATCAAGTATATTAATATTACTTGTATGCTTGAAAATTTTAAGAATTTCTTCAACCATTAATTCTGTTTCATATCTAGGCGTTAAAACATTTTTGTTTACCTTAAAATCATATTTCCAAAAAAATTTTTTTCCGCTTATTTGTGAAACAGGTTCATTTTTATTTCTTCTTTTTATTAAATTAATATAATTATTAACGTCTTCATGGCAGATTTGGTTTTCTAAATTCAGCAAAATTTCTTCTCTTGTTTTGTCTAAAGATATCGATAGCAATAATTCTGCATCTAAACTAGCATTCAAAATAGAGTTTTTTTTTAGTAATGAAGTCCCTTTATCGATTGCGGTTTTATAATCCATTAATTTAAACTTTCTAATTGATCTTCTTGTGCTCTGAGGTTTAAGTTTTCTATAACTTCATCAAAAATTTCACCTTCCATGAATTCTTCAAGTTTATGTAATGTAAGATTTATGCGATGATCTGTAACTCTGCCCTGTGGAAAATTGTAAGTACGAATTCTCTCTGACCTATCACCGCTTCCTATTTTATTTTTTCTATCTTTTGAACGCTCCTCATCGATTTTTTTTCTCTCATACTCATATAATCTTGAACGTAAAATTTTAAGAGCTTTTTCACGGTTTCTTATTTGTGATTTCTCATCTTGTTGACTTACTACTATCCCTGAAGGAAGATGAGTAACTCTTACTGCACTATCGGTGGTATTTACACTTTGTCCGCCAGGACCACTGCTTCTAAACACATCTATTCTTAAATCTTTATCTTCTATTTTAACGTCAACCTCCTCTGCTTCTGGAAGGACAGCAACTGTTGCTGCTGATGTGTGAACTCTTCCCTGAGTTTCTGTATCAGGAACCCTCTGAACTCTATGTACTCCACTCTCATATTTGAAAACTGAATAAATATTTTTTCCTTTTATCGATGCAATTACTTCTTTTAGTCCACCCGCATCGCTCTTTGATAAACTTATAATCTCTAAATTCCATTTTTTTTTATTACAAACTCTTTCATACATTTTGAATAGATCAGATGCAAATAGGCTAGCTTCTAAACCGCCAGTTCCTGCTCTAATTTCTAAAATAGCATTTTTTGAGTCTGCTTCATCTTTAGGTAATAAAAATATTTTTAATTTTGTTTCATTTTCTTTATGTTTTAGATTCAATTCTTCAATTTCTCTTTTTGCTAGATCTTTTATTTCTTCATCATTATTTTTATCAATAATGATCTTTTCAAGATCCATTTTGTTTTTTTCAAAATTAAGATATGAAAGTGCAAATTTAATTATTTCATTTAAATTTGAATATTCCTTAGATTTTTCAGCAAACAATTTACTATCAATTTTATTTTCTGATAAATCTTTTTCTAATTTAGAATGCTGATTTACAATATCCTGGACTTTTTTTATCGGAAGTGACATCGTGGTATTATTTATTTGTAGATTTTTTTTGGATTTCTAACTCTTTTTTTTCAATTAGGCCAATCACTTTATCTATCATTTCCTTTGTTGAAATTTTTTTCATCTGTTCACCATTTAAATATAACATATGGTTATTATTTCCACCGCCTGTAACACCAAAATCTGTTAATGATGCTTCTCCTGGTCCATTCACTACGCAGCCTATAATAGATAAAGTAATGGGTGTTTTTATGTGTGAAAGCCTATCTTCCAATGTTTTTACTGTTTTAATAACGTCAAATCCTTGTCTGGCACAGGATGGGCAAGATATAATTTTTACACCTCTTTGTTTTAAATTTAATGATTTAAGAATTTCGTTACCAATTTGCACTTCTTTGACTGGATCATCAGACAATGAAACTCTAATTGTATCACCAATGCCCTCTAATAATAAAGTTCCAAGTCCTATTGAAGATTTAATACTACCAGGTATAAAACTTCCTGCCTCAGTAATACCTAAATGAAGTGGATAATCAATTTTGTCTGAAAGTTGTCTGTAAGCCGATATAGATAAAAAAACGTCTGATGACTTAACACTAACTTTCAAATTTGTAAAATTTTGATCCTCAAGAATTTTTATATTTCTTAGAGCACTTTCAACTAATGCTTCTGGACATGGTTCTTTATATTTTTCTAGAATATCTTTTTCTAGAGAACCTGCATTTACCCCAATTCTTATAGAACAATTATTATTTTTAGCTGCGCTTATCACCTCTTTTACTTTTTTTTTATCTCCTATATTACCTGGATTAATTCTAAGACATGATGCTCCATTTTCAGCAGCTTCTAAAGCTCTTTTGTAGTGAAAATGTATATCAGCAACCACTGGCAACTTTACATTATTAACTATTTCTTTAAGTGCTAAAGTCGATTCTTGGTCTGGACAAGAAACTCTTACTATATCTGCCCCTTGATTATCAATTTCGTTTATTTGATTAATAGTAGATTTAATATCAGTAGTTTTGGTATTCGTCATTGATTGCACTGCAATTGGATTGTTGCCGCCTATCTTTATTGTTCCAACAGCAATTTCCTTAGTTTTTTTTCTATTTATATCTCTATAGGGTCTAATGCTCATTAATAAAATTTTAATAATCTAATTTAAATTCTTTGTGTAGTACATCAACTGATTTTTTTAAATTTTTTCTATCCACCAATACAGAAATTTTTATTTCTGAGGTAGAAATTACTAATATATTTATATTTTTTTTTGCTAAAGCATTAAACATTCTAAATGTGACACCGGGCGTGGTTATCATGCCAACTCCCACAATAGATACCTTTGATACTTTTTCGTCAATCAGTAATTTTCGAAATTTAATTTTATTGTTTTTGCTTATTAATTTTCTTGTTTTTAGCAAATCATCATTTTTAATAGTAAATGTTAAATCTGTTTCGTTTTTACTTGAAGAGATATTTTGTACTACCATATCTACATTTATTAAGTTTTTAAACAAGGGTTCAAAAATAGTTGCTGCAACGCCAGGTCTATCTTTAACTCCAACTAAGGTAATTTTAGTATCATTTTTTGTAAAAGAAACACCTCTAATTATATTTTTAGTAGAAATATTTTTTTTCTTCGTAATTAATGATCCAGGAGTATTTTTAAATGTTGAACGAACTTCTATATCTATCCTGTTCATTCTAGCATCTTGTATGGAATGTGGTTGCATAACCTTTGCTCCTAGTGATGCCATTTCTAACATTTCCTCATATGAAATTTTTGAGATTTTTTTCGCTTTTGGAACTATTTTTGGATCAGTAGTATAAACTCCATCCACATCCGTATATATAATGCATTTTTCTGCATTAAAAAATTTAGCCATCATTATCGCACTAGCATCCGAACCACCTCTACCAATTGTTGTTATTCTATTTTTATTATTAATGCCTTGAAACCCTGAAATTATTGGAACACCTCCTTTTTTAAGAAACTTCAAAACATTGTTTTTGTTGATTTTTACAATTCTAGAGTGTGAGTGATTTCCTTGTGTGATGATTGGTATTTGCCAACCAAGCCATGATCTTGAAAGATATCCTATATCAGTCATTCTTCCAGCTAATAAAGAACTTGAAACTTGCTCACCAGTAGCAACTACTGCATCATATTCTGATTTATCGAAATTAGTTGATATTTGCTTAGTTAATTTAACCAATTTATTTGTCTGACCACTCATCGCTGAACAAATTACTATTACTTTATTTCTTTTTTTTAAATATGTTGCAATTATCTTTGCGACATTTTTTATCCTGCCTATAGATCCCAAAGATGTTCCACCGAATTTTAATACTACAATTTTCATTGTTATTTCTTATATAATCTTCTAAAAAATTAATAATTTTTTTTTAATCAAAATTTATGGCTATTAACACAATTAATAAAGAAGAAATACAAAAATTTAGTAATTTAGCTGAAGAGTGGTGGGATCCAAATGGTAAATTTAAGCCATTACATAAGTTTAATCCAATTAGAATAAAGTATATTAAAAATACTATTATCAAACAATTTAAAATTAAAAATAAGATCAAGCCATTTTTAAATTTAGAAATATTAGATATTGGTTGTGGGGGAGGGTTATTAACTGAACCAATGACCAGACTTGGTGGCAAACTTACAGGTATTGATGCATCGAACAGAAATATAAATATTGCTAAAATTCATGCAAAAAAAAATAATTTAAAAATAAATTACTTTTGCTCTTCACCAGAAAAAATAAAATCAAAAAAAAAATACGATATTATTTTAAATATGGAAATAGTAGAGCATGTAGATGACTTAAACCTATTTATAAAATCTAGCTCATCACTACTAAAAAAAAATGGAATAATGTTTATCGCAACTATAAATAAAACTTTGAAATCATATTTATTTGCTATTATTGGTGCAGAATATGTGCTTAATTGGCTTCCTGTAGGAACGCACGATTGGTTTAAGTTTGTAGAGCCTGATGATTTAGAGAAATTATGTAAAAAAAATTTATTAAGATTAATCGAAATTAATGGACTTAATTACAATTTGATTAATAATAAATGGAATTTAACCAAAAATGTTAGCGTTAATTATATTACGGTATTTAAAAAAGATTAATTATTGTTTTCTTTTACCCACGGAATAACGGTTGTCTCTATACCTTCATCATATAACTCTTTAATTTCTTTAGAGGATGCACTTCCATATATTCCTTTTTTATTTTTTTTATTCCCATAATGTAATGATCTAGCTTCGTAAGAAAAGTTATCTCCGACATTATCAAAATTATTTTTTATATATTTTTGAAATTCCTTAATTTTTAATTTTACCTCACTCATTTTTGGATTAGGTGAAACATTATTTAATTTTTTACTTATTGATATTCTTGGTGACATAATTGATTTTTCAATGTTTAATGAATTACATTTATTACAATTAATTAGTTTAAGTTTTTTTAGTTTCTCAAATTCTTTCGAAGAAGCAAACCAACTATCAAAATTATATTTACATTTTTTACATAAAAGATTATATTTTATCATATCTTGTGTTTATTTATTTATTCTTAATTTTCAACATATTATGATCTATAGTCAGAATTGATTTCAATATACTTTTTTGTTAGATCCATTGTATAAACTTCAAATTCTTTATTTCCATTCCCAATCTGGACATTAATCTTAATCTCTAGAGATTTCATGTATTCCGCAACTTCAGATTCTTTATAGTTAGATGATAATTTTCCATTTTCAATTATTTTGTATGATCCAATATTAATATTTAGTTTATCAAGATTTATTTTTATTTTAGTCTTCCCTATTGCCATAACTATTCTTCCCCAGTTTGGGTCTTCGCCAGCAATAGCTGTTTTTACTAATGGAGAATTGGCAATTGAGAAGCAGATTTTCTTTGCGTCATTTTCATTTTTACACTTTTCAACTTTTATAATCACAAATTTTGAAGCACCCTCACCGTCGGCCGCTACACTTTTTGCAAGGTTTTTTAATACATTATTTAAAGATATGTCAAACTCATTAAGTATTTTATCCTTATATGATCTTATTTCCCTATTATTTGCATATCCTGTAGAGAAAATTGACACCATATCATTCGTACTTGTGTCACCATCACAACTTATTGCATTGAATGTATTTTGAATATTTTTTTTTAATAATTGCTTCAAAATTTTCCCACTTATTTTTGCATCTGTAAAAATAAATCCTAAGGTTGTTGCCATATCTGGATGAATCATTCCAGAACCTTTAGCTATTCCATAAATTTTAATTGGAGTTCCACCAATTTTACACTCTTCCATAGATAATTTAGGTCTTGTATCAGTTGTTAAAATACCCATCGCAGCTTTCATCCATACATATCTGTTCTGAACATACTTAATATTTTGAACTAATTTTGGTATAGCATCTAATATTTTCCTTTCTGGAAATTGTTCACCAATTGTACCTGTAGATGCAAATAAAAGATTTTTAACTTTTATTTTTTTGGGTTCCTCCTCATCAAGAGATTGTTTTTTTGTTAACGTTTCAGATAGTATTGATGCTATATTATTAATAGATTTGTAACCCTCTTTACCAGTAAAAGCATTTGCATTTCGGGTGTTTATAAGAAGGCTAAAAATTTTTTCTTTTGAATTTTTTATATTCCATTTAATATTTTCTGATTTTATTTGAGATTGAGTATATACAGTTGCACAATTTGCTCCTTTTCTGAAATAAAAGATAACAAGCTCATCTCTATTTTTTTTTTCATATAAATTGGCTGAAACTGCAGAAATCCCTATTCCATCTATATGCTCCAAATCTTGGTAAAAACCAATAGAATTAGTCTTTATTTGGTAGTTTTCTTTTTTAAAAAGCATATATGTTTAAAATTATAATAATATGATTATATAAGATTTGTTTAAATAACAAATAATTCATATGCTAAATCCAATAAATTTAATATCAAATATATTTAAGTCATCTAATCAAAAAAAATTGGATAATTATACCAAAATCGTTGAAAAGATTAACAATCTTGAGGAAGATGTTGCTAAACTTGATGATAATCTGTTTTTAAAAAAAACAAATGAATTAAAAGAAAAGCTTTCTAATGGTTGTAATTTAAATGATTTAGTTCCTCTTGGATTTGCACTTGTAAGAGAGGCCTCAAAAAGAGTTAATAATGAAAGACACTTTGATGTTCAATTAATCGGGGGAATAGCTCTCAATAATAATAAAATAGCTGAAATGAAAACAGGAGAGGGAAAAACTCTCACAATTGCTTTAGCGGCTTACTTAAATGCACTAGATGGAAATGGAGTACATGTCGTAACTGTTAATGACTATCTTGCTAAAAGAGATGCAGAAAACATGGGTAAAATTTATAATTTTTTAGGACTTAGTTGTGGCTTCATTAACTCGGGTCAAACAGATGAGGAAAGAAGAAAAAGTTATGCTTGTGACATTACTTACGCAACTAATAGTGAATTGGGTTTTGATTATTTGAGAGATAATATGAAATTCTCAAAATCAGATATGGTTCAGAGGGGACATAATTATGCAATAGTAGATGAAATAGATTCATGTTTAATTGATGAAGCAAGGGTGCCACTTATTATTTCTGGTCAGTCTGAAAATAAAACAGATCAATATATTATTGTTAACAAATTAATTAAAAAATTAGAAAAAGATGATTTTGATGTTGATGAAAAAAATAGAAATATTCTTTTGACGAATAAAGGGATTGATAATGTTGAAAAAATATTTTCAGATGTTGGAATTTTAAAGAACAATAATTTCTATGATCCTGAAAACCTATCTTTAGTACATTTGGTAAATCAATCTTTAAGAGCAAATCATATTTTTTTAAATGGAAGAGATTATATAGTCAAAGATGATGAGATAGTAATTATAGATGAGCAGTCTGGAAGACAAATGCCTGGTAGAAGATTTGGTGATGGATTACACCAAAGTCTGGAGGCAAAAGAAAAATTAAAAATTCAATTCGAGAATCAAACTTTAGCTTCAATTACATATCAAAATTATTTTAAATTATACAAAAAACTTTGTGGTTGCACAGGGACGGCACAAACAGAAGCTCAGGAATTTTTTGAAATTTATAATTTAAATGTAATAACAATTCCAACAAATAAAAAAATGATTAGACAGGATTTTAATGATCAGATTTATAGAACTGAAAAAGAAAAAGATGAGGCAATTGTAAAACTTGTGCATAAAACTTTTACTTCAGGTCAACCAATTTTAGTTTTTACTAGTAGTATTAATAAATCAGAACATTATTCTAAATTATTTAACCAAAAGCAGATCAGTCACGTTGTGTTAAATGCAAAAAATCACGATAAAGAAGCGGAGATTATTGCTAATGCAGGATCAGAAAAATCTGTAATTATTACTACTAGTATATCTGGAAGAGGAGTTGATATTAAACTTGGTGGAAAAAATGTAGATAGTGATTTAAGAAAAATTATAAAGAATAAAGGTGGCCTTTGTGTCATAGGAACTGAAAGAATGGAAAGTAGACGGGTAGACAATCAAGCACGAGGTAGAGCAGGTAGACAGGGAGACGAAGGAAAATCTATTTTTTTTGTAAGTCTTGAGGATGATTTGATGAGGATATTTGGCTCTGAGTCCATGAATAATATACTGGAGAAACTAGGTCTTAAAGATGGGGAGAGTATTGATCATCCATGGATTAACAAAGCACTTGAGAGAGCACAGCAAAAAGTAGAGGCTAGAAATTTCGATATAAGGAAATCTTTATTAAAGTTTGACGATGTTTTAAATGATCAAAGGCATGTTATCTTTTCTCAAAGAAGAAAAGTAATGGAGAGCGATAATCCATATAAATTTGCTGACAAATTTTTAAGTCAAGTGATGGGTGAATTAAAAGAACTTAAAAATAAAAATTTAGATTTTGAGAAAAATTTATTATCATTTACAGGAACTGCATTTAATAAAGAGGAAATAGACAAACTTAAATCTAATGATGTTTCATACTTAGATTCTGAAATTTTAAAAAAATTCAAAGAGAAAAGAGAAGAGAGGGTTGCTAAATTAAATGATGAACAATCCAAGGAACTTGAAAAAAGAATATTTCTTCAATTGATTGATCAAAATTGGAAAATGCATATACAGTATTTAGAACAACTTAGACAAGTAATAGGATTGAGGTCATATGGTCAACGAGATCCTTTAATTGAATATAAAAAGGAAGCCTTTAACTTATTCGAAAATCTATTAGATAAATTAAAAAATCAACTTGTTGGATTGCTTTTAAATTTAAAGATAGTTAATAATTCCTCTAAAAATATTGACGAAAAGAATACAGATGAAAAGGCAAATATAAATAAATTAGTAACCGGAAAAATTGGCAGAAATGAACCATGTCCTTGCAAATCTGGGAAAAAATACAAAAATTGTTGTGGAGCTTTATAATAGATAAATTAATCCTAAAATTATAGCTACAGTAAAAATACTTGATAACACAATTTTTTTATTCTTTAATACTTTTTCAATTATTATATCAAAATTATTTTTTTGTAATGTAAGTCCTTGGCTTGACTCTGGTTTAGTAATAAAACCACCTTCTCTTCCAATTTTTAAAAATTTGTTCTTTCTTTCTGAAATAATTTCATCTTCATTCAAATTTTCAAAATACTGTAAATTTTGCTCTAACGAAACTTTGATATTTTCAAGTGTTTTTTCTCGATCTCTATGTGCTCCTCCAATTGGTTCCTCTATGATTTCATCAACAATCTTTAATTCAAAAAGTTCTTTTGATGTAAGTTTCATTGCCTCTGCTGCTTCTAAAGTTTTTTTTGGATCTCTCCAAAGGATAGTTGCACACCCCTCGGGTGATATTACAGAATAAATTGAATTCTCTAACATTATTACTTTACTTGCTGAAGCTAATGCTATCGCTCCACCTGAACCACCTTCACCAATAATTATTGCTAAGTTAGGAACCTTTAATTTCATGCAACTCTCTATAGATCGTGCAATAGCTTCTGCTTGACCTCTTTCTTCTGCACCTACGCCTGGATAAGCTCCAGGCGTGTCGATAAAAGTAATTATTGGAATATTAAATTTATCAGCAAGTTCCATTAATCTTATACTTTTTCTGTAGCCCTCTGGCCTCATCATCCCAAAATTTCTATCCAACCTTTCGTCTAGATTTTCACCTTTTTCTTGACCAATTACTAAAACAGATTTGTTATTAAATTTAGCAAAGCCTGTTATCACAGATTTATCTTCACCATATAATCTATCTCCAGATAATGAAATAAAATCATCGAAAAGATTTTCTATAAAATATTTTGCTTTTGGGCGATCTTCATGCCTTGCAACTTGTGTTATTTGCCAAGGATTTAGATGGGAGTAGATATTTTTTAACTTTTTATTAATTTTTTCTTCAAAAGATAAAATTTCATTTGTATTTACTTCTGAGATTCCCTCCTTGTTATATGGATCTTTAAGGGTTTCCAATTCGGCCTCTAGGTCTTTAATTTCAGTTTCAAAATTAAGATAATTTTTCATTTTTTTAATATTTTATTAAATAAAGGCAATAAAGTGGCTCAATTTAACTGATTTACTAATATACAAAATTTTCTTAAAACAAACTAGTCATAAATATTATATTATGTCAAAAAAATACATTAATAAAGAAAACCTGTCTATTTCTGAAGATCTCTATAAATTTATTAATGAAGAGGCAATTCCTGGCACAGAAGTTTCCAAAGAAGAATTCTGGAAAGGATTAAGTAAAATATCTCACGAATTGAATCCAAAAAATATAGAACTACTTAGAACTAGAAAAAAATTGCAGATAGAAATAGATAAATGGCACTTAGAAAATTATGATAAAGAATTCAATTTAAATGAATATAAGTCATTTCTTGAACAAATTGGATATCTAAAAAAAGCAGGACCTGATTTTAAAATAAAAACGAAGAATATTGATCAGGAAATATCAAAAATAGCAGGCCCACAACTAGTTGTGCCAATTATGAATGCTAGATACGCATTAAACGCTGCAAATGCAAGATGGATGAGTTTATATGATAGTTTATACGGGACAGATGTAATTTCATCAGAGGAATCAATCTCTGAAAGATATGATCCTGAAAGAGGACTTCAGGTAATTAAATATACAAAAAAATTCTTAGATGAGAACTTCAAGCTTAAAAATGCATCTTGGGAAAAAGTAAATCAAATTACAGTTGAGAAACACTTGCTTAAAATAAATACCAACAAAGGTAACACTGAAATCGAAGATATTGAAAAGTATGTTGGATATAGGTTGAAAGAAAAAAAACTTTCAGCAATTATTTTGAAAAATAATAATCTTCATATAGAAATAATTATAAATCCAGGAGCATTCAGTGCAAAAGGAGATCCTGCAGGTATTTCAGATATTATTGTAGAATCAGCTATTTCAACAATATGTGATCACGAAGACTCAGTTGCAGCTGTAGACTCTGAAGATAAAATTATTGGATATCGAAATTGGCTTGGGCTAATGAAAAAAGATCTTGTTACTGAGTTTGAAAAGGACGGAAAAAAATTAATCAGAAAACTTAATCCAAATAGAAGCTATATTTCCAAAACAGGGAAAAAAGAAAATCTGCATGGAAGAGCACTCTTGCTTAATAGAAATGTAGGACATTTAATGACAAACTCAGCAGTTCTTCTGCAGGATGGATCGGAAATACCTGAAGGAATTCTTGATGCTTTTATAACTACGTTATGTGCAATTCATGATATAAAAAATAAAAATAACTCAAGAACGTCGTCTATATACATTGTAAAACCAAAACAGCACGGACCTGAGGAAACCGCCTTTACTAATTTGTTATTCACAAAAGTAGAAGAAGCTTTGGGTTTAGAAAAATTCACAATTAAGTGTGGAATTATGGATGAGGAAAGAAGAACAACTGTAAATTTAAAAGAGTGCATTAGATCATTGGAACATAGAGTCTTTTTTATAAATACTGGATTTTTAGATCGAACTGGTGACGAGATGCATACATCTATGGAAGCGGGACCAATGATGAAAAAGGGTGATATGAAAACTTCAGTTTGGATAAATGCTTATGAAAATAATAACGTTGATATTGGTCTAGAATGTGGATTTTCGGGAGTTGCTCAGATCGGCAAAGGAATGTGGGCAATGCCAGACAAGATGGCTGATATGCTTAAACAAAAAATTTCTCATCTAGAGGCTGGAGCGAATTGTGCTTGGGTACCTTCTCCTACAGCAGCAGCTCTTCATTCTCTTCACTATCATAAAATCAATATTTTTAACAATCATAAAAAATTACAAATTAGAGACAGGGCAAAAACAAGTGATTTATTAAATATACCAGTTGTAAAAAAACCTAATTGGTCAAGTGAGGAAATAAGTAAAGAACTCTCAAATTCTGCTCAAACTATACTTGGATATGTGGTGAGATGGATAGATCAAGGAGTAGGATGTTCAAAGGTACCTGATATTAATAACATTGGTTTGATGGAAGATCGAGCAACATTGAGAATATCATCTCAACAAATCGCAAATTGGTTATATCATGGTATCTGCAGTAGAAAACAAGTATTGGAAACAATGAAAAAAATGGCAAAAATTGTTGATGAGCAAAACATCAATGACAAGTTATATCAAAGAATGTCTCCTAATTTTGATAGATCTATAGCATTTAAAACAGCTTGTGAGCTGGTCTTTCAGGGTAAAGATCAACCATCAGGGTATACGGAGCCATTATTACATTTGAACAGATTAATAAAAAAAAATTAATCCTTTACAAAAGAATTTCTGTTTTTAAAGGCGTATATCAATGTTCCGTCATCTAAATTTTCTATTTCACCACCAACTGGTAATCCCTGTGCTAACTTGGAGATTTTTACATTTGTTTTTCTAAGACTATCTTGAATATAGAAAGCTGTAGTTTGACCTTCTATGGTTGCACTTGTTGCTAAAATTACTTCTTCAATTTTTTCTTTTTTAACTCTTTCAACTAAAGCATTAATTAGTAGTTCGTCTTTGTTTAAATTATTTGATGAAATTGTTCCTCCTAAAATATGAAAATATCCTTGATAAACACTTGAAGCCTCTATACTCCACTGGTCTGCAATATTTTCTACTACACAAATTTTATTAAATTTTTGCTTAATATTTTCGCAATTATTACAACCAATAACATTAGATTTTAATGAGCCACAAGTTTTACATCTAGATACATTTTTATATACTTCAGCCAAAGTTCTTGCCATCGGTTTAATTAATTCCTCTCTGTTATTTATCATCTTCAAAACTATTCTTTTTGCAGATCTTGGTCCTAGACCAGGAAGTTTAGATATCAGCTTTATTAATTCTTCTATTTCAAATATGTTTTGCATTTATTTATAAAGGCCACTTAAAACCAGGAATACCGAAATTACCTGCAGATTTAGAAATTTCCTCGTTGGTCTTTGATTTTAGGGACGATTTTGCATTGTTATGTGCAGCTTTAATTAAATCCTCAATGATAGTTTTCTCTTCTGTTAAAAGTTTTTCAGAAATTGATATTGAGACCATTTCTCCCTCACCGTTTAACTTAACTGTTACTAAATCTCCACCTGAATTCCCAACAACTTCTATTTTCTTTATTGCTTCTTGACTTTCCTTCATCTTTTTTTCTAACTCTTTTGCTTTCTCAAGAATTTTTGAAAAATCTGTCATATATTTTCATCCTCATCTACTTTTAAAAGTTCAGCATCAGGGAATATTTTTTTTACGTCCTTAGAAAATGTCGATTCGGATTCCTTCTTAAACAAATTTATTTTACGACTTTGCTTCTGTTCTCTAAGAGTTTTTGAACCATGTTCTTTTGAAAACGAAATTATCCATCTTTTGCCAGTCCATTCTAATAATTTAATACTTAATTCTTTGACGAAACTTTTATCAAGTGTTGAATTAAAAGATATTTCTATTTTTTGATCTTTTATACTCACTAATCTTAAATTATTTTCGATATCAAATTTAATTTTCAGTTCTCTTTTTTCTTCACATAACTCAATTAGATCCTTCAAACTTTTAATTTGAAATCGAGTATTTTTATTTTTAACTTCTGGATTTTCCTGAATATTTTCCTCTTGTTTAACATTTTTAAGTTGGTCAACTACTTCCTTTTTTGATTGAGTTTTATTCATTAGAACTGTTTTTTCAATTTTAATATCTTTATTAATTTCTGCACTGATTAAATTTGTATTCTGTTTTGTCATTTTTTTTAGATAAAGAGATCTAATTAAGAACATTTCGATAAATTGATATTGATTTTTCACAAAATTAATTTTTTCAAGATTGTCTAATGTAAACTGCCAAATTAAAAGTAATTCTTTATTATCGAGACGATTAGATAAAGAGTTAATTTTTTCGAACTCTGTGTCATTCAATTCAAAATTACTTCCATCTAAATTAATAAAATTAATATTTTTTAGATAGTAAATTGTTTCTAAAAATTCATTTAAGAATACCTTTGGTTCAACGCCAGAGTTATAAATTTTCTGATATAGTTTGAGTGTTTTGACTTCATCTCCATTTATTATATGTTCAATTAAATTTATTATTACACTTTTTTCAAAATATCCAAAAATTTTCTGTGCAATTTTTAAATCAATATCCTTATTATCGTTTTCTACAAGCATAGCTCTATCGAGTAGGGATAAGGAGTCTCTCACAGATCCCTCTGATAGTTTAACTATTAGCTTTAAAGCATCGTTAGAAATTTTAGCTTTTTCTAAATTTTTGATTTTAATTAAATAATTAAATAGGTCTTCTGATTTAACTCTAGAAAGATCATATCTTTGGCATCTTGAAATTATAGTTACTGGTATTTTTTTCACATCTGTGCTTGCAAAAATAAATTTTAAGTATGGTGGTGGCTCTTCTAATGTTTTTAATAAAGCTGCAAATGCTGATTTAGAAAACATATGGACTTCATCACAAATAAATATTTTATATTTTGCAGAAGAAGGTTTATATCTAGAAAATTCTATCAGTTCCCTCACATCATCAACACTAGTTTTACTAGCTGCATCTATTTCTAAAATGTCAATGTTGTTACCATCAATAATTGATTTACAACTTGAGCAATAATTAGTCGTACACAAGTTTTCAATTCCATTTAGACAATTTAAAGCTTTAGCAACAATTCTGGCTGTACTTGTTTTGCCAGATCCTCTTATACCTAAAAACATATATGCATTTGGGATTTTGTTATTTTTTATAGAATTAAAAATGCTTTGGGCAATTATATTTTGACCCACTAATTGATCGAAAGTTTGTGGCCTATATTTTAGTGCTAATACTTTGTTATTTGATTTCATAAATCACTAGGAGACCAACCAACCTGAATAAATACTCAATACCCTTGCTTCCGTTAAGACCTAGGGGATTCATGGCACCTTCACCTGGATGGCCCCCAATATACTATATCAGTAATAATTTAGAATCTTCAATATGATATATTATTTTTTTCTTAATTTGTCTGCTTCGAAAACCCCTAAAACACTCATATCTTCACAATGGTAATTTAAATCCTCAAGTGAATTTTTTATTTTTTGCTCGTTTAAATGTCCCTCAACCTCACATAGAAAAAAATATGATGAGAAAGAATTTTTTTCAGGAAAACTCTGAAGCTTTATCATATTAACCCCATTAATAGCCATTCCTTGCAATGAACTATATAAAGCTGCTGGTTTACTTTTTAATTTGAATAAAAATGAGGTCACATATAATTTTTTGTCATTTTCTGGCTGTATGATATCTTTTCCCATTAATAAAAATCTCGTAAAATTTTCTTTATTATCCTGTATGTCTTTGTCAATAACCTCTAGTCCATAAATTTCAGCACTAAGACTAGAAGCAATAGCTGCTTTTGAACTGTCATTAGTTTCAGAAACATATTTTGCAGAACCTGCAGTATCTGCTCTAACTTGTTCATTTAGATTATGTTTTTTAATGAATACTGAAGATTGACCTAAAGCTTGAGCATGAGAGTACACGTTTTTAATATTTTCGATCTTACTTCCTTTTATCCCAAGCAAGTTATGACTAATTTTATAAAAATGCTCGGCGTAAATATTAAGCCTAAATTTGAAAATCAAATATTCTATGCCAATATTTCCTGTTGTTTTATTGGACTCAGGTATTATTGTTCTAATGCTACTATCATTATTAGCCATTTCGAAACATTCTTCAAATGTCTTACATGAGATAGTTTCGCATTCAGGATAGTTTTTTTTGGCACAACTCTCACTATAACTCCCTGGGATACCTTGATATGCAATTTTCATAATTTATGATTTATATTCCATAAGTTTTTTTATTTCCATATAATCTTCTTGTGTATCTACACCAATTGAAGAAGATTTTGCGAAAACTACGTCAATTCTAATGTTATTATCCAGTGCCCTAAGTTGTTCTAGTCTTAAGTTAATTTCATTTGATGATTGATTCATACTTACAAATTTTTTAAGTATTGAAACTTCATAAATATAAATTCCAATATGATGATATATATTTTTTGAATTTTTTTTATCGGCAAATCTTAAGAATTCTTGTGCACATGATATTTTATTTTTTTCTAAATTATTTTTACATCTTACCTTCACAACACTTTCGTTTTCAAAGTTTTTACTTTCTAGTTTGCAAGCTAGTGTAGCAATTTTGGAGTTTTTTTTTACTGCAAAGTTTTTTAAATTTATAATATCTTTTATGTCTAGCAAAGGTTCGTCCCCCTGGAG
>CEVN01002003.1_pt1 | contig 18422 bp, 13 predicted proteins | sample 427041 | NCBI WGS metagenome assembly CEVN01 (sample SAMEA2623463, study PRJEB7988) | marine metagenome | biome: marine biome (ENVO:00000447); feature: surface water layer (ENVO:00002042); material: "saline water (ENVO:00002010), including plankton (ENVO:xxxxxxxx)" | depth 5 m
TTCTGAGACACTCACGATTAATGTACTACCTGTTAATGATGCTCCATATTTTACTACGATATCTATTGGTGATGCTCAAGAAAATCAAGAATATATACAAGTCATCGAATACGGAGATATTGATAATGATAACAGTGAATTAAATTTAGAGATTGGAAACTCGCTTGGTTGGCTTGAGGTGTCAGGTAATACGCTTACTGGAACGCCTTCTTTTACCAGTGGAGGAGAGTACTCAATCATATTAAATCTTTCAGATTCAAACACATCAACTAGTATTCAATATGATTTAGTTGTAGAGGAATCAAACCAACCACCATCTGTTTCAGATTTAAATATTAATGTTAATGAAGATGCGTCTATTAGTTTTTCATTACAGGGTGTAGATTTTGAAAATCAGAATATTACGTATAGTTATTCAAATCCTGTTAATGGAATAGTTACAGGAAATGCTCCTAATTTAACATATACACCAAACAATAATTTTAATGGTGAAGATTCATTTACTTATTTTGCATCAGATGGTGTTAGCGACTCAGATATTGCAACAGTTGAAATAAATGTAGTATCTGTTAACGATATACCAACAGCAGAATCGGTCACATTTGAGTTAGACGATGAAATCTTTAATTTTAATATTTCAAGTTACATATCAGATTTAGATGAAGATGAGTTATCATTTAATACTGTTCCGCCATCTCAAATTGAAAACCAATTCTCAACATTAATGGGTGGAACTATTGAATATATTTCTGAGTATAATTTTATATACACAAAACCTAATGCAGATATTGTTGCTGATTATGCTATATATAAAGTTAGTGACGGTTTATCTGAATCTTCAATTGAGATAATTACTTTTGTTATAGATAACAATCGTTTAGATAGTCGCATATCTCCAAGTGCATTGAGCGATAATGTTATAATTATGGAGGATTCTGAATCTGAGATAACATTGATTGGATTTGATGTATTTGGATTTCCGCAAGATGGTTCTGCTGAAATAATAATTACTCAAGACCCTGAAAATGGAAATATTGGTATCCCGCAATTTGAGCCAAGCTCAACTAATCAAATTGCTAAATGGACAGTTTCATACGATCCCGTATCAAATTTTTCTGGTGTTGATGAAATTAAATATATAGTATCAAACCCAACTAATAATGATAGTGATTCAGATGAGGGTACGATATTGATAGCTATAACTGAAGTAAATGATGCCCCTACATTAAATTCAATTACAGATCAAGAAACAGATGAGGACACTCCCTTGCAGTTGTCAGTAATATATAATGATTTTGATAATGATATTGAGCTTATGGCATCCTCATCAGTTAATGGTTTTTCTTTTGATTTCGACGAGGTTAGTAGGTCCGAGTCTCTATTGAGTATTACGTCTCCAGAAAATTATAATGGTTTAGCTACTATAACAATTAATGCGTCTGAAGTTGATGGCGATTTATCAGTCTCACAAATTTTTAATTTAAATATTTTAGAGATTAACGATCCACCTACGCTAGCGCCATTGGCAGATATTGCTATTAATGAGGACGACTCAATCCTTATTAATTTAGTGGCGGAAGATGTCGATTATGACAATCTATTTTTTTCTGCTACGTCTGACTCAGAGAATATTTTAGTTTTTGTTGAAAACAATTTATTGACAATTAGAGGTGATGAAAATTATTTTGGAAATTCTATTATAAATGTAGATGTATTTGATACTGAAAATGCAAGAGATTCACAAAGTTTTGAAATATCAATATCTTCTATAAATGATGCTCCAGTTGTAAATGATATTAATTCTGAAGTTTTAGAAGATGGAATTGTTTCAATATTCCCAGATGGTGAAGATATTGAAAACGATGAGCTCTCTTTTTCTATTGTTAATCAACCTGAGAATGGAGCAATTTCATTAGTTTCATGGTTTTTTACGTACGAGCCAAATGAGAATTTTAATGGTAGCGATTCCTTTACCTATGTTGCATATGATGGAGAATCTTATTCAAGCGAGGCTACGGTGAATATAATAATTAATCCAGACAATGATTCCCCAACCATTACAGATGTCAATAATAAAACAATTGATGAAGGCGAAATATTTTTACTTGTAATTGATGCAAATGACATAGATCAAGACGCCCTTGAATATTCAGCTGAATTAGATGAAAATATTCCGTATTCCATTAGCGGTAATCTTTTATCGGTTATTTTTGATGAAAATTTTAACGGTGATGTAGAAGTTTCCATATCAGTTTCAGATTCCGAATTTTCAGCTTCAGATAGTTTTGTTATAACTGTCATTCCAGTTAATGACTCTCCAATTGTTTTAAATCCAATCGCAGATATAACTCTTGATGAAGACTTTGCTCCATTTGAATTAGACATATCAAATGTTTTTAGCGATATAGATGAGGATGATTTACAATATTCAATCTCATACGAAAGTAATGCAATTAATATTGAGTTAAATGATAGTAATCTTGAGTTTAGTTCATATGAAAATCTGATAGGAGGACCAATTGAAGTAATTTTGACAGCAGATGATTTGAATAGACGACTTACGGTATCTGATTCATTTAATATTACTATTGTGGATGTTAATGACGCTCCATTAGCATCAGAAGTTTCAATTAATGTTGATGAGGATAATCCTCAAATAATTTTTTCAAACTTCAATGATATTGATAATGATAATAGTTCTATTTCAGTGTCTATAGTTGAACAGCCACAGCATGGTGAAGCAAGTGTTCAAGGTCAAGCATTTTTATATAATCCCGATTCGAATTTCATAGGTGCAGACTTCTTTACATACAGAGTGTTTGACGGAGATTTATTTTCTAATGTATCAACTATATTCATTTATGTTCAACCTTCAAACGATCCTCCAGAGATATCAGATATTCTAGATCAAGAAATATCAGAGGACTCAATTTTAGAAATTCAAATTGATGCACAAGATATCGACATGGATTCTCTTACTTTTAATGCAACATGTGATAATGCTGATATTAGTATTATTGACAATATTTTAACTGTAACTCCTCCACTCAACTTTAATGGAGATTTAAGTGTAATTGTTTCAGTAACAGATGGAGAGTTTTCTGATGATACTGAATTTAATATAGCAGTTTTACCTCAGAATGATGCACCCGAGATTTTAGATATATCAGATCAGCAAATGAATGAGGATGGAGTATTAAGTATAAACCTATCAGCTAATGATATCGATGGAGACCAATTATTTTATAGTTCTGATAGTGACTTAATATCAATTACTGGAAACCTTTTAATGTTTACTCCTCCACTCAACTTTAATGGAGATTTAAGTGTAATTGTTTCAGTAACAGATGGAGAGTTTTCTGATGATACTGAATTTAATATAGCGGTCTTACCTCAAAACGATGCTCCAGAATTATCCAATACTTTAATTCAACAGATGGATGAGGATTCGGTGTTAGAAATTCAAATTAATTCTCAAGATGTTGATTTAGACCCTCTTAATTTTGATGCTTATTTAAGTAGTTATGATAATGCTAGTTTAGATTTAAATGAGGATATAATAACGATTACGCCCAACGAAAACTGGTTTGGTGAATTAATTGTAAATGTATTTGCTTATGACCCAAGTGGGGCATCAGATTCTGAAACAATTATAGTGAATGTTAATTCTATCAATGACTCTCCTTATGTAGTGTCTAGTCCAATAACTGAAGCATTTGAAGATCAAGAGTATATTTATCAATTAAATATTGATGATGCTGATTCAGATGATTTTTATTTTTATTTTCTTATGAGTCCCGAAAGTATGGAAATTGATTTAAATGGCTTAATAACATGGACTCCAACAGAAGGAATACTAAGTTCAGGCTTTATTTCAGTTGTTATATGGGACACAGATTCACCCCAATCTGGAGTTGACTATCCTGCAATTCAAGAATTTGAGATTACAGTTAATCCAGTGAATGATGGCCCCACAATAGTGTCTGAACCAAATATTTCTGCTATTGAAGATCAAGAATATAATTATCAAATTGAGGTTACAGATATAGATAGTGAAGAATTTATCTTTATATTAGAAAATCATCCTGAAGGAATGGAAGTTGATTCGAATGGCTTGATAACATGGATGCCTCAAGAAGGTGTGATTTCATCAGATTATTTAACAGTTTATGTTTACGACGATGCTGAAAACTCTCTATTTGATTTTCAAAGTTTTGTAGTAATCGTTACTCCATTTAATGACCCTCCAATTATTACTTCAACCGCACCTACAGAGGCAATGCAGGGAGTATTGTATCAATATCAGATAGAGATTTCAGATCCTGATGATAATGATTTTTCTTTTCAGTTAATTAATGCTCCTGATGGTATGAATATTGATTTCTCAAATTATTTACTTACATGGGTTCCAGAAGAAGGTGGAGAATTTGGACCTATTACTTTAAAAGTATTTGATGGAGGTGAGGATTATGCGCCTGCTGCTGTTGAAGTTTTTAATATAAATGTTGACTATTTATCTGATTATATAACTATGGATTTTGATTTACATGAAGATAATAACCTGATAAGCTTTTTTGGTATTCCAGATGACCCAAGAGTGTCCTCTGTTTTAGAGCCTTTGGGTGATAACGCAAATCAAGTCATTACTGAAGGACTTGCAATTACAAATTCAGATAACTTTGGATGGGTTGGTAGTTTAAATGAATTCGAAGCAACAAAAGGTTATTGGATTGGTCTTGATGAATCAGCTGAATTTGAAGTGGAGGCATTGCCTACTGATTTAGATATAGTTTATAATTTGCATGATGGATATAATTTAGTTTCATATTTAGGGAATGATGGAACCTTAATAGATGATGCTTTTCCTGATAATATGGAACTAAATATCACTGACGTGTTGACTGAGGGTATGGCTGCAACAAGACATCCTGAGCTAGGTTGGATTGGAAGTTTAGCGAATACAGGATTTCAAAAGTTAAAAGGCTACTGGCTTAACAATTCTGCAATTGATAATATAGAATTTAGCTGGGTTATAGATACCGACTTATCAAATAGAGAAAATGATAATAATTTTAAATATAATGATACCCCTAAAGCGTTTAAATATGTTCAATCAACTAAGCAGGCTTTTTATTTCTTTGAAGATGTTATTTTGAAAGATTATAAAATAAAAAATGGAGATTGGATATTAGCATATAATGGAGATGTGTTAGTCGGTTCAAGACAATGGTTTGGAAGCTTTACAGATGTTCCGGTCATGGGTTATGATAACAACATATCAACCATAGGAATGTGTGAAGCATCAGATATACCTTCATTTAAAGTTTATAGTTTATCTACAGATTTTATTTATGATATACCAAATCAATCAATACCTGCATGGTCAGATTTAAGCACGCAAATTATTGAAAAGATTGACACTTCTATTCCAGAAAAATTTACTATGGCTCCCGCCTATCCAAATCCTTTTAATCCCGTAACACGTATAGAATATTCAATACCAACTTCATCAATGGTAGAGATAACTATTTATGATTTGATAGGCAGGGAGCTAGTAAAGTTAGTTAATGAAAATAAAGATGCAGGATTTTATCATATAGATTGGGATGCATCTATGGTTTCAAGTGGTGTTTACTTCGTTAACATGAAAGCTAACAAAAATAGTTTTAATCAGAAAATAGTTTTAATTAAATAGATATGGCTATAGAAATTGAGAAAAAATTTCTAATAGTTGATGATTCGTTTAAAAAACTTTCTCATAATTCAATAAAGATTACTCAAGGATATATTTTCTCATCTAAAGATAAAGTATTGAGAGTTCGATTAACTCCAGATACGTCAAAAATTGCTATTAAATCAGGGAATGATATTATTAGAAAAGAGTATGAATATATTATTCCGTATGAAGATGCTAAAGAGATGTTATTTTTATGCAAAAATTATTTAATTCATAAGACTAGATATTTTGTTGATTTTAAGGGGTTTACTTGGGAGATTGATGTATTTGAAAATGATAATAAAGGATTAATTGTGGCTGAAATTGAATTGAAAAGCAAGGATCAAGACTTTGAAAAGCCTAACTGGATTGGAGATGAAGTTTCATACGACAAAAGATATTATAATCATTATTTATCTAAAAAACCTTTTAAATTATGGTAGTTTTAATTCAGAGTAGAATTTTTTTAATTTATTTTCTAGCTGTTTAATAGTACCATTATTATTAATTATATAATCTGCTAGCTTTTTTTTCTTAGACTCACTCAATTGTAGAGACATTCTAGATTTTATTTGTTCAAGGGATATATTATGTCTGTTTATAGATCTTTTTAATCTAGTATCTTTATCAGCAGTTATAAGCAAAGTAGAGTCAAACATATGTTCAAGCTTAGCTTCAAAAATCATTGCTGCATCTATAATAAATAAAGATATATTCCTATTCTTGCACTCTTCAATCTTATTATTTATAAGAATGAAAACCTCTGACCACATTATTCCATTTAATATTTCTTGATTAACTTTATTTGAGAATGCAACTTTTGCTAGCTTTTGAATATTTAATTTATTGTTGTCAGTAATATCTAATCCAAACTTATTGATAAGTCGATGCTGTAACGATAGACTACTTTTTAAATGATTTTTAGATTCTTTGTCAGCATTAAAAACATATACCGATTTGAAATTTTTTAACAAAAAATCACTTGCACTTGTTTTACCAGAGCCAATACCTCCAGTAATCCCAAGTTTATACATTATCAACTGCTTGTTTAATTCTACTATTTATTTGCTCGATGCTGCCATTAGCATCAATGGTAGTTAGTATATTAAACCTATCATAATATTCAATTAGGGGTGAGGTTTGATCTTCATAAACCTTAAGTCTATTTCTGACTGTATCTTCTTGGTCGTCAGGTCGAATAATTAAATCTTCCCCTGAAATATCGTCTTTATTTTCAACTTTAGGAGGATTGTATTCAACATGATAAACTCTTCCTGAATTAGGGTGAACACGACGCCCCCCCATTCTTTTAACAATGACCTCATTATCTAATCTTAGTAATATAGCTATATCGAGTTCTTGGTTTATTGAATTTAGAAGATTTGTTAAACCTTCAGCTTGAGGAATAGTTCTTGGAAATCCATCAAGTATATATCCAGATTTGCAATCATCTTTTAGAAGTCTACCTTCCATCATATTGAGAATAACGTGATCAGGAACGAGCTCACCTTTATCCATATAGGTTTTTGCCTCTAGTCCCAAAGATGTATTATTATTTACATTCTCTCTAAGCATATCCCCAGTTGATATTTGAGGTATGCGCCATTTTTCTTCAATATATTTTGCTTGGGTTCCTTTTCCTCCGCCTGGTGGTCCTAGTAGCATAATTCTCATAAAGTATCTCCTAAATTAATATTCCTGCAATTGTTGCTGTCAGCCATGATGCAAGAGCACCTCCAATCATTGCTTTAGTTACAGTTTTTGCAAGGTCTTTCTTTCTATCTGGGGCAATTGAGCCAATACCTCCAAGCTGAATCCCTATTGATGCAAAATTAGCAAAACCACATAAAGCATAAGCTCCTATTGTAGCTGTTCTATCTGAAATTACACTACTAATTGATGCTAAATTATCATAAGCAATAAATTCTGTTAAAACTAATTTCTGACCCATTAAACTACCTAAAATATGAGACTCTGACCAAGGAGCACCCATTAAAAAAGCAAGAGGCATGAATAAGTATCCAAGAATTAATTCTATCGTTAAAACATTATCTCCAATTGGGATCAAGCTTAAAAGCCAGTTTACTAAAGAAATTATTGATAGAAAGGCAATAAGCATGGCAGCAATATTAAGTGCTAACTTCATTCCTTCTGAAGCTCCATTACCTATCGCTTCAAGAAAGTTACTTTCATCAGAAACTTTAGATAACTTTATGTCATCCTTACTTGTTTCAGGTGTTGAGGTTTCTGGATATATAATTTTTGCTATGACAAGAGCTGCGGGAGCACTCATTATTGATGCCGCCATTAGATGTCCGGCTATACCTGGTATAACTTTATTTAGCATTAAAACGTATGCTGCCATGACACCTCCAGCAACTGTAGCAAAGCCACCGGTCATTATTGCAGTTAATTCTGATTTTGTCATTTTTGATATAAATGGCTTTATTACTAAAGGAGCTTCAGTTTGCCCTACAAATATATTTGCAGATATGCTTGCAGTTTCGGCCCCACTTGTGCCCATAGTTTTTTGCATAATTTTGCTTATAAATTTTATAATTTTTTGCATTATGCCAATATGATATAAAACAGACATTATACTTGAGAAAAAAATAACAGTTGGTAATACTACAAATGCAAATTGAAATCCAAATCCAGGCCAAGTACCATCATTAGGAAAATTTTCTTTATATGGGCCAAACATATCTTCATTAGCTAAGTTTCCAAATAAAAATTTGCTACCATCGACAGAGAATTCAAGTATTTTTTTTATAATTGAATCAATAATATCAAAAACTGCCTTTCCGCCTGGAACTTTTAAAATTAATATTGCAAAAAATATTTGAAGTGAAATACCCCATACAATTAATTTGAAATCAATTTTTTTTCTATTATTTGAAAATAAGTAAGCTATCCCAAGTATTGAAAATATTCCTAATATTCCTATAAGCCTATCCATTGAATCTCCTTAATTAAATTTCATAGCACTTTCTACATCTAGCTTCATACTTGTCAGTTTCACCAACAACAACTAAATCTTTCTCAGCACTTATTCTTTGTGTAAAACTTGCAGGGTCTCCACAAACCATGCATATAGCATTAACTTTTGTTACATATTCAGCATCAACAATTAGTTGTTGTATTGGACCAAATGCCTGTGCTGCATAATCCTTATCTAAGCCTGCAACCACTACTCTTTTACCTGCTTTTGCTAAATCATTACATACATTAATTAAATTGTTATCGAAAAATTGTGCTTCATCGATTCCAAACACATCCGCTTTATCTTTAAAATTATAAATTTCATCTGATGATTCAAGTATTATAGATTTAATTTTTCTTTTATTATGAGATACTATGTAGTCATCACTGTATCTATTATCTGTTTTTGGCTTAAAAATAGCAACCTTCTGTTTTGCAAATTGTGCTCTAACTAATCTTCTGATCAATTCTTCAGTTTTTCCACTAAACATTGGTCCACAGACAAGTTCAATCCATCCCGAGTTTTTAGGAAAAATAGCCATTATATTTTATTTGAGTTATTTAGCATATGTGTAATTTTAGAAATAAGTTCATTGATAGCAACAGTATTTTTTACTCCTGTCGTAATTATTATATCAGCATGTGATTTTGTAGGCTCAACATATTGATTGTGCATAGGAGCAACCATTGAATTAAATTGCTTGATTACAGATTCATAAGTACGCTGTCTTTTTTTAATATCTCTTTTTATTCTACGCTCTAGTCTCACAGACTCTTCTGTATCTACAAATACTTTAATATTAAGAATATCTTTAATAAAATTATTATACAATGCATATAATCCTTCGATAATAATAATTTTTTGAGAGTGAACTTTAATATAACTAGCCGAACGAGTATGTGTTTTGTAGTCATAAATTGGAACTTTTACGGGCTCGTTATTATTGAGTTTCGTAATATGGTCTAAAAGAAAGTTGAAATCGATTGATTCGGGACTATCAAAATTTATTTTTTCTCTTTCTTGCATTGATAGATGTTTTAAATCATGGTAATATGAATCAACTTTTATAATAGCACATATATTATGTTTAAAATAATTCATAAGATGTCTTGCTATGGCAGACTTTCCAGATGCGGTTCCTCCTGCAATACCAATAAAAATTTTAGTATTCATTAACCAAATGCATGGGGTAGCAAATCACTAATTCTATGCTCTTCATACCTTTCTAAATTTTTACCATCTGAAGTATATATTGGGATATCGTGAAGGTATTCATGAATAATCTGTCTACATGGGCCACAAGGTTTTGCTCCAATTTTAGAAACTATTGCTATAGCTTTAAACTTAGTTATTCCCTGTGATATTGCAGAATATATTGCAACCCGCTCTGCACACATGGTGCTAGGATATGCAGCTGATTCAATATTACAACCTAAAATAATCTTATTATTTTCACAAAGTATTGCAGTACCAACTTGAAAATCACTGTACTGTGCTTGAGCATTCTTTTGTGCTTCGCAGGCATATTTTAACAAATTTTGAGGTGTCATTCAGTAGCCTCTTTAATATAAAAAACACCTTCAACTTGGTTTTTATTTTTAGCTTTATCATATACAGTTAGTTTATAACTATTTTCTCCAAGCTTAATCTCTCCCTTAACATCAGCAATAATCTTTTTTTGAAAAACATTAAATCCGGTCAGAATTATCTTGCCATTTAATATCAATTCTATTCCTGTATCATAATTTACACCGGCAAAATCATCTGTTATTTCAATATTCAGTCTATCAATATCTTCTACTAGATAAGTTGCATTATTTCTAGGCACAATATTTCTTATCTTTGGTTTGTTATTATCTTCAATAACTCCAATTATAGCGCCTGATCTTATTTCAGTTTCTAAGTTATTGTTTGTTAAATCCGTATTTGTATTAAGAGGTACCCAATTATTTTTCTTTCTATCATATGAACAAATGAGCATATGGGTCAAATCCTTTTGACTAGGTAAGAATAATGATACATCTAATGGTTTGTTAAATGGTATTGAACTTGGCCCAATGTAAAAAGGTGCGATAATTGATTGACTATTAAAGTTTTTGATTGGTGGATGTGTTATATATATAAGAGTCGTATCAAAGAAAGTTTGCTTATCGTGAGATATACTTATTTGTCCATTTTTAAATGTTTTTTGATTAAATGATTGAGGCAATGTTAACATTGATTGGAAATCGAGCTTTTTGGATATTATAAAATCATCATGATATTCTATGCTTATATTTCTGAGTTCAAGAAATTCATTGGGCTTAAATAAAATAGAACTTAAAACGTTCTTTTTGTTTCGGTACATTGGCTTTTTAAATAATTTTTCACCTTTTCTAAAACTTAAATGCGGTATTCTATTTGAAAAATCTTGTTCAATAAAATTAATTGTTAAGCCCTGATTATTATGATTAATAAAAAAATCTCCATTAATATTTATTGGATTCTCATCTAATAGAATATAATTTTTTGCAGTTCTATTATTTGAATATTGAACGTAAAACTCTAATACATTAAAAGTCTTATTAGAATTTGAAATAATTAATGAAGTATCATTAACGATTATATAATCGGTAACAATTTTATCTTCAATATTATTTTTACTGCTATAAAGCGCTGATTTGAATCCTTGAATTTTACCTATGTTATGGAAGTCAATTTTCCATTTACCATTCTTCAATTGATAATAATCATATTTAGGCATTAGAGTATTTTGGTTTTTAAAATATCCTGACACTTCTGTTTGATTATCTCTAATATCTTTTGCAAGTATTTTAAATGAATGCAGTCCTGGCCCAACATTTATTTTTTCTAAAGATGTATCATTCACAAAGTAATTTTTTTCAAATTCACTTTTAAACAGTCTGTAATATTCTTCATTTTTGCTGGTGTATAGCTCGTAATCTCTTTCAAGATACAGCTGATTTGATTGTTCAAATGATGTTAAATCGAAATTAATTTCATATGTTTTTAAACTATCGATAAAGAGTTCCAATGAATAGATTCCGTATTTAAACGGCTGTCCATTAACTTTATCAATGATTTGAAGTGCTATTCCAAAATCTCCAGTAATATTTAAAGTATCTTCTAGGTAGTAATTATTATTATCTTTTTTTATAAGATCAAAGTTTTTAGGAAAATATGTGCCATTAATCATAGTGCTATCTGACTTAGGAATAAAAGCAATAGACTGAGGAATTGGAGCTATATTATCAATGAAAAAATCCTTTAAATTTGTATTAAAGGGATTTATGGGCTGATTAATTTTATCTCTTATTTCAAAATGTAAATGTGGACCAGATAATCCTCCTGTATCGCCTGTATATCCAACGATATCACCTTTATTAACATTAATTAAACCTGGCTCAAGAAAGTAGTCTATGGAGTAAGAATTTTCCTGGTTTTGTATTTGACGAGCAGCTTTTTGAATAATAGGATTAAATCTATCTAGATGAGAGTAAACTGCAATATTTTCATCTTTAAGCTTTATATATAAAACATTTCCATATTTATGATTACTGATTCCTATTCTATATACGTACCCATCTTCAATTGCATAGACTTCTTTTCCATTTACACCAAAAGTTCTAATATCAATTCCAGTATGATATCGATTAGGGCGCATTTCTCCAAAGAATGCTGTTACAGTTTTGCTAGCATCTGTTGGCCATATGTATCCCTCATCTTGTGAGAAAAACAGCGAAAAAAATAGAGATAATATTAATAGATAAATCTTCAAATGTTATATTTTGCAAAAATTATTCATATAAAATATACGTCCATTTAGTATATTATGAGTAATTATGAATTTTAATCTAATAAAAATAAGATTAAAAATCATGTTTTACTTGATTTTTGGTAAAATAAGCAAAAAAACTGCAAAAATTGAACTTCCAAATCATAAGAACGTGAAAGATGTCGTGCTATTTTTTCCACAAGATGAAAGGGCGTTTAGAATTGCGATGTATAGTTTTAGAGAGTTTGATTTCTTTAATAAAAATTTAAATTTTTACTTTGTAATAAATCAAAAGTTTGAACATTTAATAAAATTGAATGCTCCAAATTTAATTTTTATGAGATATCATAGATCAAAAATTTCATTTTGCAATTTAAAAGATAAAGATATATTGATTAATGAAAACAAGGATATGTTGATTGATTTAAATACTAATTTCAATTTGGAATTGTGCAAACTGATAGATAGTATTAATTGCAATTATAAAATTGGTTTTAAAAATCAATATGCGGATTATTTTTTTAATTTACAGCTGGATACTTTTGGAGATGATATAACTGAAAATAGTTTTAAGAGAATACAGAAAATTTTAATGTAGTTATGAATTATATTTTATTTGAGAAAGATACAGAACGAATAAGGCCATTTTCAGATCTTCATGCTTCGTTTGAATTAATGACAGGAGCATTTGATAATTTTCAAAGATTGATTAGATCTATATCAAAAAATGATACAATTCAATTATTTGTAAGACAAGATATTGAGGATTTAATTAAGCATAAGTATCCTGATTTTGATGTTAATCCAGACTATTTTGAACCGGGAGTCTATTTAAATGGTGACTGTTTATGGTATCCAGAAGACCTAACCTTAATTAATAATAATCGAAGTTATTCTAATATAAATGGGATAGTATCTTTCCATACTGACTCAAAAATTTCCTTAAATGATTTATCCAGCTATATAAATCAGCAATCCCAAGTGTCTACAAAATTAGATAGTGTGATTTCAATAAAATATTTATGGGAAATATTTGATATTTTGAATCAAAGTATTGGTTTAGATTTTAGTCTCATGAATACTAGTAAACAAGGGAATATACACCCTTCATGTATATTTATTAAAGATGAAAATATTATTATTAATGATAAAGCTATAGTTAGCGCAGGTGTAGTATTAGACGCTTCAGAAGGACCTATAATTATAGATTCAAATAGCTTTATAGATATAGGTTCACTAATTAAAGGACCAGTTTATATAGGTACAAATACTAAAATAAATCCAGGAACAAAACTTAATGGTTCAGTTTCTATTGGCTCATTCTGTAAGATAGGTGGAGAGGTAGAGGATAGTGTTATTCAAGGTTTTTCAAATAAGCAACATGATGGATTTTTAGGGCATAGCTATGTTGGAGAATGGGTTAATTTAGGTGCCAACACAAATACTAGTGACTTGAAGAATAATTATAGTAAAGTTAAAGTTTTTACAAAAAAAGATGATTTTATTGATACAGATAAAATGTTTATTGGATCTATTATAGGAGATTTTACTCGGACAGCTATAGGTACAAAATTAAACACTGGTACGTATATTGGTGTGGGTTCTAATCTTTTTGATGATGGTTTTCAAGATAAATTTATCCCCTCTTTTTCCTGGGGTAAAAATGATAGGATTGGACTCAATAGATTCATTAAATCTATCGATAAAGCAATGAATAGACGGAATTGTAAGATGCCTGATACTTTAAAAAATAGAATAATTGCGATATATAAGAAATAAATACTTGTGGTAGTAAATTCTAAATTATATATTTTCAAATCATAAAAGGAAAAATAAGATGGAATTTGAAGGTTTAATATGTCCAAAATGCTCAAGCGGTCTTAATGAAAACGATTTAAAAGTTAAGCTAGAATGCCCTCATTGTGGCACCAAGTTTCACGATAGAAAATACATAGCATTTATAGAATATTTGATGATGAATGGGATTATTGAAGATATCGATTTTTTTGATAGAACATTATATGGTGATGAAATAAAGTTAAAGTCAGAAACTGAGGAAGAGTTGATGGATGAAACTAATCCGGATGAATATGAAGACAAAAGCTTTAGAATGAAATACATAGATGATAATCCTGAGCTTGCTGAAGAGCAAAATAAAGACGACGGTATAAAAGGTTTTAAAAAGGAGTCTTCAAGTGAAGACGAAGAAGATTGGCAAGAATTTAATCGTAGAAATAGTAAGTGAGGGTATAAAAAATGGATGATAAAAAAAAACACAAGCAGATAAAATTAGTTTTAGATAATGAAAACCAAACTGAAGAATATGCAAATTTTGCTGTTGCAACACACTCTCCAGCTGAATTTGTAATTGATTTTTTCAGAATACTTCCTGGAATAAGTCAAGCAAAGGTTAAGTCTCGAATTATTATGTCTCCTGTTCATTTAAAAACACTTTCTCGTGCGCTTCAAGATAATATTAAAAAATATGAAGAAAAATTTGGAGAGATTGTAGTTAAGGGCGATTCAAAATCTCCTACTTTTAATTTCCCTGATGACGTTTTGCCTAATTAACTTTTCTGATATATAGATTAAAGATTAGTTTAACTAAATAGCTAGATAATATTCCCAACCCTATTCCAAATACTATATCAAAAGGGTAGTGAACCCCAATATAAATCCTAGAAAAAGAGATTATAAATGCTAGCCCAAATAGAATTTTTTTAAACTTAGGTAAAAAGAAAGATACAATTATGGCAAGAGAAAATGTGTTTGCTGCATGATTTGAAGGAAATGATTTATTAGCGCTCCTTATATTTTTTGAGTATAAATTTGGATTGTTCTTATCTACTTTGCAAGTAAGACAATTCATTTGATCTATGCTTTTATTTACCCAAGGCCGTTCTCTAAGTTCAAGTTTTTTTATTGTACCACCTATCTGGTCACTTAAGATAACTGATAGTATTATACATAATAAAATTTTCACTCCAGAAATATTATATGCTCTTATTTTTTCATTAAGGAAATTTTGTTTCAAATTTTTATTAAATATTATTATGCAAATAATTAGAAAAAATATTATGCTTATAACATTTGGTTTATGAAAAAATGGCATTATAGTATCAAATAGTGAATTTGACATATCTTGGTTTATAAAATTAAAAATATAGTGGTCTATTGATTGAAAGAAATTCAAATATATTAGAATGAAGAAGTCATCCTTAAGACTATCTGTCTTCCCATTTTGGCGCCACCTATTAGCTCTCTATGAACATCGTTGAATACATTCATTGCGGATATACTAAACCCTAGATTCTCACTTATTTGGCGATTAAAGTGAATATCTACGATGTTATATGGTCCAATTGTTCCTGACCATATTCCATCCATCCAGTCAAATTTATCAACATATCGATAGCTTATCATAATATCTCCAATTTTAGAGTCCCATTTTAAGCTAGAATTAAATTTGAATTTAGGGGCGTTTATTGGATCATACCTTTTTGTGAGAACATTATAGTAATCTGTTGCTCCGAAAATAGCAAAATTACAGTCTAATAGCATTTTTGGATTAATAAATTGTCTTATCGATATATCAAGTCCAGTGTGCATAACCTGACCATAGTTTAAAGAGCTTAAAACAATATTGGGAGGAGCGGTCGGTCTTCCTGGCCCAACTCTTTCAACTCCATCAGAGCCTACTAAACCTAAATTCATAAGCTCTGCTTCATTTAGCCCTGTAACAATTGAATATTCATCAATCCCAACATCAAACCAATATAAATTTCCTTTTCTGTCTCCTTCTGTCTCTTGATATTGAGTTGAAAAAATAAAATCACTAGTTAAAACATCTTCTGGACGCCAAATTGTATATCCTAAAGTATCAAATTGATTATCCTGATCATAGACCCATTCTATCCATCCCCATTCACCTGGATCCATTGCAATTCCATCTCCATCCTTATCATCTTCCCATCCAAAAGCCTCGTACCAATACATATATTCTCCATCGGTATTATCAATAAATCCATCTGAGTCATAAGGGTCTTCTATAAATTTATGATAATATCCTTCCCAATCATTATCATTATCTTGTCCATCCCATGCTGTTCCATATGGAGGATTTGACCCAGCTGTGGTAACGGGCAACATGCCAACAGTCGCTCCATCAGTTCGTCTTTTGACAAGAGGCGTTACAATAGTTGCAGGACTGAAAAAATCATCAAATTGACTAATATACAAGTCTGCAGTTATAAGAGTTGATTTTGATATTTTACCCTTATACCCTAATTCTAGTGTCTGCATCTTTTCAGGGCCAAGAGGGTCAACATCTGGTATGTTAAACGATTCTGCTGCCGTATAGCTCACACCACCATCTCCATCTGCAAAAGGTACGTATATGTAGTGCCTAGCTGTATCAAGCGGTATATAATCATTCGGTCCATTATCATTAATATTAAAGAAAAAAGGAGCTCCTAGAATTCTATCTTGATATCCATCAGTAAATACATCAGAATACTGTGGAATTGTAGTATAGTGAATATTTTCATCACACTGCTGCCCAACGCAATCTGACCAATATCCAGGACCATAAGGATTGACGCTATAAGAATACGGTTCTCCATCTACGAAGTATTGTCCAGTCCCATCTAGGCCACCTAATGGCACTCTAGCGTATGGAGTTCCATCTTTATTGCCCTTTAAGAAAACATCAAAAATTTGCTGTTTCCCATAATATAAATCAGTGTATAATGTTGTAATTGTGGGAGTGTTGTAAGCTAGTCCATATGTTAGTCTCCATTCAGTTTCATCATTCGGTCTATAGTTTAGACCAAATTTAGGACCAAATTGCAAACCTTCATCTAATTGATCATGGTGGTCAAATCTTGCAGCAACAACTAGCTCCCACTCTTCATCGCCAAGAACGTCAGTTGTTGTTTGTATGTATCCTCCATATTCGTTGGATTCAATATCAAAATATTCACCTGGCTCGTCAATACCCTCTTTTTCCTCATCAATTATTCCATCAAAATCATTATCTATTCCATCAGATTCAAGTATTGCATTGTCACCATCTTCATCATAGCCATTTGGCCCATCATTAAGAATTGTTCCAAAAGTCTCTGGCATTGTTTTAGAATAATCAAAGCCCCATGTAACCTCAGTATTTATATTAGGAACAAAAAATTCATTTTGAATTTGAAGTCCAAGATTTTTTGATTGATCATTAATCATCTGACCAATATTATAATTTCTAGTACTTCCTGAATTACTTAAATTGTAGAAGGCCTGTCCATACCAGCTCTTATATCGACCTCTCATTTGATAGTATGTTGATTCCCACCCTTCAGCGATAAATCTTCCAATTCCTGTAACCTGCTGTGTTTTAGTCCAGGAATATCCGGTTTGAAAAGTAAGGTTTAAATCAGGGTTGGGGTCGTAATCTAGCCTAAACTCAGCTTTTTTATTTTCAACTTCAAAATCAGGATAATCTGAAACCCCATCTCCATTTACATCATATGTAACATCAAAATTTTCAATATAATCTGGTGCAATATCTCCATAATCACTATAATCACCATCTCCATTTGCATCTAAGCCAGTTCCACCATACACACCATCACCGGTATCTAGTATTCCATCATACTCATTAAAATCATGAGCAATTAAAATCCCGTCACCTTCTCCTGCATCTGGACCAAATAATATAACTGGATTGCCATTATCGTCAACTGCAAGACTACCATCAATATTTAATGCTTGATAAGGATTTCCTACTTCCCATCCTTCATTATTTGGATCCCATTGATAGCCATCGTTTCCATAGTCAAGCAGAGCCTCTCCTTCCTGCCATATTCCATCACCTGGAGGCCACACATCATTAAAATTTTCTTGAGTATACGCTTCATCTCCCCAGCAAAATCCATCATTACCAACATCAAAACAATTTA
>CEVN01114211.1_pt1 | contig 18384 bp, 13 predicted proteins | sample 427041 | NCBI WGS metagenome assembly CEVN01 (sample SAMEA2623463, study PRJEB7988) | marine metagenome | biome: marine biome (ENVO:00000447); feature: surface water layer (ENVO:00002042); material: "saline water (ENVO:00002010), including plankton (ENVO:xxxxxxxx)" | depth 5 m
GTTTCGCCTGCAAGGTATGGTTGACCAGCAAAATGAATTTCATAATTACCTAGATATTCATAAGCTAAATCTTTAATTGGAGGAACTATTTCAGAATAATTTGTTGCATCAATTGGGTGATCTATGAATTTCTCCCCTAAATCGTATATTCCATTATTATTTGCATCTTCAAATTCTTCATCAGTATCCCAAATACCATTTCTATCATTCTCATCAGAATAAAATGGTCGGATAGCAATATTTAAATAATCATTGCCTCGACTAACTATTCTTTTCTTTTGTTCAGGATTTTTATCAAAATATTTTTTTATATCATCAATTATTTTTTTTGTAGCATCACTTTTATCATAATTTGAAAACTGTAAAGTTTTCATGAATGATTCATCTTGAAGCAATCCAATATCTAGCTCATCTTCATTGCCATCAATTTTATTGTATGTAGATAATGATATTACTTTATCAACACCTTCAACTTTATCTAATACTGCATCAGTAAATAATTTACTTTGAGCAATTGCCCATTCATCATCAAGTATATTTTTGCCTGGAGTACCAAATGACACAAAAATATATTCTGTTTGACCAAATTCATCTTGTATATCATCCCAAATTATTTTTGAAGGTAAATTTTGTGGAAATGTTTTAACTAAATCATCATCTACCTTAAATGAGGTTATTCCCCAAAAAACAAACAATGTAAGAGCTAATGATATAATAAAAGTTCTGACAGGGGCATGAATAGATTGATTAATTATTTTATTTTTAATTTCTTTAATCATATTTTGTTTAAAATTTGTATATAAAGTTAAACAATATTTCGTAATTTTTGTATGTAACAAATTGTAGAAAATTAATAAAAATTTTTGGAGACTTTTATGTTCAATAATATGAATGAATTTTTAGATTCTGTAAAAACAAAAAATCCTAATGAGGTTGAATTTCATCAGGCGGTTCATGAAGTTGTTGAAACCATATGGGATTTTGTTTCAGATAACCCACATTATCAATATAATTCTATATTAGAAAGAATTACTGAACCTGAGAGAGTTTTAATGTTTAGAGTTCCATGGATGGATGATAAAGGAAAAATTCATATAAATAAAGGTTATAGAATTGAATTTAACTCAGCTATAGGCCCATACAAAGGTGGTCTAAGGTTTCATCCTTCAGTAAATTTAAGTATATTAAAATTTTTAGGGTTTGAGCAAGTCTTTAAAAATAGTTTAACAACTCTTCCTATGGGTGGAGGTAAAGGTGGTGCTGACTTTGATCCAAAGGGAAAATCTGATGCAGAAGTTATGAGATTTTGTCAATCATTTATGACGGAATTATCTAGACACATTGGAGCAAACACTGATGTTCCTGCAGGTGATATAGGTGTAGGTGGAAGAGAAATAGGGTTTATGTTTGGTCAATATAAAAGATTGAAAAATGAGTTTACTGGTGTACTTACTGGTAAAGGAATAAATTGGGGTGGCAGTTTGATTAGACCAGAGGCAACTGGATATGGAACTGTATATTTTGCAAGTGAAATGTTAAGTACTAAAAGCCAAAGCTTTAAAGATAAAATTGTTGCGATATCAGGTTCAGGAAATGTAGCTCAATTTGCCGCGGAAAAGGTTATAGAGCTTGGAGGTAAAGTTATCACACTATCTGATTCATCTGGCACCATTTATGATTCAGAAGGAATTAGTACTGAAAAGCTTGAATATATAAAAGACTTAAAAAATAATAAAAGAGGTCGTATTGTTGAATATACCAAAAAATTTAAATCTGAATATTTTGAAGGAGAGCGACCTTGGAATCATGCTTGTGATGTAGCATTACCATGTGCCACACAAAATGAAATTAATCTTGAAGATGCCAAAACATTAATTAAAAATAATTGTATTTGTATTGCTGAAGGTGCAAATATGCCTACAGAAACTGATGCAGTTCATGAATTTATTAAAAATAAAATTCTTTTCGGACCAGGTAAAGCTGCGAATGCAGGTGGAGTAGCAGTTTCAGGTTTAGAGATGAGTCAAAATAGTATGAGACTAAGCTGGGATAGAGATGAAGTTGACAAAAGACTAAATCATATTATGAAAAATATACATACCCAATGTATCACTCATGGAAAAGAAGGTGATTTTGTAAATTATGTCAAAGGTGCTAACATTGCAGGATTCATCAAAGTAGCTGATGCCATGATTGACCAGGGAGTAGTCTAAACTAATAAAATAAATATATAACAAAATATATGAAAAATTTGATAATAATATAAACTCTTAGTCCTGATTATATTTAATAACACCTTTTCCCGAAGTACCATCAATTATACAGTCAATTTTTTTATCTAACTTAATTAATTTTACATAATCCGTTGAATCTTGAATCTTAAATCCATTAAGTAAATCCCAATTTAATTTTGTCTTTGTCTGTTTTTTATTTAATGTAAAATAAGCAAGATGCAGGCTCGTTAAATTTTGAAAGAAATGACTCCCAAATGATGGGTCTGGCTCCAAACCCTCAATACCTAACTCTATAATAATTTTTGCATGATTAATCTGATTCCAAGAAACAGGTATTCCAAGCCATGGATCAGAAGAACCCCATCGACCTGGACCAATAAGTAAATAAGGGTTATCCTTACCCAATTGATTGTTATATTGCTCAATATGATGAGCTACAATTTTTGATTTAGCTGTATCAAAATTATTAGAATCAACATAAATGATATGTTGTACATTAGAAATCATACCCTCACCTAAAACTAAATTACTATCACATAGAATATTTTCTTTTTTAAATTCTTCATTTATAATAGAGCGATTAAAAAAATTAATTGTCATTGGCTTAATCTGTAATAGTGCAAATTCATCAAGTCCATCATCATTTAGATTAACAGCAAATTCAATTTCAATAGGGCACCCAAGAGCAGATTCTCCATACTCTAAAAAGAATTTTAATATTTTAGCTAATTCCATTCTTCTATGTTTTAACAGACCAGAAAAAGTAATAACTCGAGGACCAGAATATTGTAGGGAATCTCTTAATACATTATCATTGGTATCCAATACAGACGCAATATATTTTAATTCTCCATCTTCCTCCGCCTTACTTAAATTATATAAAGATAGATTATTAACCTCACCCTCAATCATGGGATTAATACCATCATTTAAATCAAGCGCATAAAAATTATTCTGAGAATTTTCAAGCATAGTATCAGGTGAATAATACTGAGATAATATTTCAGGATAATAAGGAGAAAATCGTAGTGATTTTTTTCCATCAGCCACGGTTCTCCCCAAACCTAGCGCCACAAATGCCACCCCCTCTTTTCTTTGCATATGAGAAACTGGGTAATAATTATAACTTTGCGCAACACCGCTAAATGTTGGATAAAATTGATTATTATGATTTTTACCAATCATTTCCATGATAATAACAGCCATTTTCTCTTCTTCTTGACGTTGGACAAATTGAGATAATAAAGTTTTTGGTTCAGCAAAAAATGTGGAAGCATATATTCTCTTAATTGCTTCACAGACCTGACTTAATCTTTCTTTTTCAATTTTAGATGAATTGGGTAGCATAAAAGTTGAGTACATTCCAGCTAATGGTTGATACTGTGAGTCTTCCAATAAACCTGAAGATCTTACTGCTAAAGGAGTATCAATAGTTTTTAAAAAAGATTTTAGTGATTTAATAACATCTCTAGATAAACGTGCTTTTAAAAATTTTTGAATCATTAAATCGTTATTCTTAGAATTTAGCGCAACCTCCCACAGATTATTTTCATCCATAAAAATATCAAAGTAGTCAGTTGAAATGATAATTGATCTTGGTACTTTTAAATTTATATTAGGAAACTTATTAACAATATCTTTATCATAAATATTTTCATTTAAAAATGCTAAACCTCGTGCTTTACCTCCTAAAGAACCCTTCCCGATTCTAATAAAATTGGAATTATCAGAAACTCTATCTTTAAATTGTGCTAATTTAAATTTTTGTTTACTGACTTTTAAATTTTTTTGTAATAATGAAATATGATAGGAACGACGTTCTTCAATACTATCAAAATGAGAATTTTTTAATTTTCTAAACTCATTTGCTAATTGAAATTCTCCTCTAGCTGCTAACCAATTTGAAAAATGATTTCTTGATGCATGATAAATTAAACTCTCAGAACTAATATTTACAATACCATCCAATAATTCTTTAATATTTTTGGCAATTATAGAATCATTTTTTTTATTATCATTTTTAAATACAAAATCTCCAAAACCAAAATTTTTAATAATTGCATCCCTTAAATCATAATACAGCGTAGAAGAATTTTTATTCAGTAAAATATCAGTAATATTTAAAGCTTCATTTTCTATAGACATATCATTGGTATGTAAAATTATTGGAATGCTCTCATGATGAGATTGCACATACTCAGAAAATTCTAATCCAGCCTTTAAATCCTTTTTTCCAGATTTAGGAAACTGAATATCAGATATGATGCCTAATAAATTATTTTGGTATGTATCAAAATAAGACTTTGCTTCTTCATAGTTTTGTGCTAATAAAATTTTAGGTCGTCGGCGTAAATGTAATAATTTTTGACTATCATTTAAACTTTTATTAATTAATTCTTTTGTGTGAAATACAATTATTTTATACAGCATAGGTAAAATGCTAGAATAATATCTTGGTGTATCTTCAATTACAATAATAGATCTTACATCACCAATTTTTGTGTCTCTATCAACATTGCTACTATCTTCAATATATTTAATTATAGCAGGAAAGACACTTGAATTGCCAGACCAAATAAAAACATTATCTATATATTTTAAGCTATTGTCATTAAATACTAATAACTCTGATTCATCAAACGATAATAAAATTATTGGTTTATCAGGATATAATTTTTTAATTTTTTTCGATAATTGAATTGGATTCATATCTGAAATACGAATCATCATAATTACTAAATCATAAGATCTATGAGAAAGCATTTCTATCGCTTCTACAGCTGATGAAGCATTCCATAATCTTGGAGCATAACTTAAATTCATGCCAATATATTCATTTAAAATTTGTTCAGTCAGACGACCATCTTCTTCTAAAATATATGAATCATACTCGCTTGCAACTAACAGAATTTCATGGACTCTGTTTAGCATCAGATCCTGATAATTTATGTTTTTTTCTTTCATGGGATATTATTTCTTAGTGTAATCTTTTATGCTAATTGTTAAATCAAATTCAGCAACTATATCATCAGATTTTTTTGGTACCTTAGCATAAATTTTTAATGTATGATTTTTTCTTTCGCCAGTTTTAATAGCTTCTTCTACTAAGCTTTCTACAGCTTTGCCTTCGTTACAAATAAAATGGACATCACCCTCAGCCCTTTTAAGAAATTTTGCACTAAAATCTTTAAATAATAAAACTATTTTTCTATTTGATTTTCTTATATGTGGCATAGCTAAAAAACCACCAGTTATGTCAGCGCCTACTGCAAGAGTTCCTAAGTACATTGATTTAACGTGGTTTCTTGTTCTACGATTGAGTGGAATTTTAATTTCTAACATGTTGTTATCAACATATATTACCTTTGGTCTACAAAAAAATATCATGGCAACTTTTGTAAAACCAAAAAATTTGATTAACCAAGTAAGTTTAAATTCTTTACTAAACATTTAATCCTCTAAAAATTCAACAGCATGTGTTCTTACAGATTCTGTTCTTCCATCATTGAATTCAACTTTAAAGGTTGTTGGGTAATGAAAAATCTGAACTAATGTAACTAATTCTCCAGTTTTTTTAATTTTTAGTTTTGTCCCAATTGGGATAGTATTCATATTCCTGTACATGTTGATACCTTAAAATAAATTTTGTTTTAAATCACACTAATATAATACAATTGATTAACATCACAATTTAAGTATAAATCAATATATAACTTAAGTCAAAGTTAAAACTTTAGGAGAAACTATGAAAATACCAATTGAAAATAGCGAAAATATCGAATTAAATTCTAAAAATAATTTTGAACCAACTGATGATGAGTTGAAATTAATTGAAAAAGAAATTGAAAAATTAATTAATTAAAATTAAGTGACCCAGGAAGGATTCGAACCTTCGGCCAATGCCTTAAAAGGGCACTGCTCTACCAGCTGAGCTACTGGGTCAAACCTCTTTTGCGTATAAAACACATACCAAAAGGACTTAAATTTATAAACATATCTATCATAGAACAAATCTTTAAATAAAAAAATAACTATATTTTTTTAATTCTAATAATTTTATATTTCCAATCGCTTTTTAAAAATTTTATTGGGGGCGACATGGCTTCGACGGATAAAATGTTAGCTATCAGTTGCATGTCGAGGTTCTCTAGTAACCTCGTTAATCACCTAGGGAAACTAATAAGTGCCGATTACGGTTACGCTGCTGCTGCTTAATTGACAGCCGCTATCTCTTAAATTGTGCGTTCGCCACAATTTTATGAGATATCATATTAGTGAACTCGTCTAAAAATGTTTCTACTGTTTTTAGATTAAAATCTGCTTAGGTAGATACGTAGAATCGCCTAAAAAAGTTTGTATGTTTATAAAATTTAGGTTAAATATATAAAACATACTAAGCATGTAGATACTCATAGAAAGCTTTATGCGGACGTGGGTTCGATTCCCACCGCCTCCACAATAAATGATATTGTAACAATGAATTACAATTACATAATGCATTTCATTCATGTGATGTTGTAAATTAATTGAAAATAAATTGATAATCTTATATATAAGGGAGTACTTATGCATAAAATAGTTAAGTTTTTATTTGTATTAACAATATTAAGTTTTGCTATTACCCAGGTAAGCATTAAATCGACACCTAAATCTGTAATAAACAACTTAGAATCAAATATGCCAAAAATGTTGATGCCAGAAATTGATCATCAATCTTTTTTACTTGAAGATGAAATTGAGCAGTTAGATAAAAGTATTCCATATAGATTTGGTGCTCCATTTGAAGTTAACTATAATTTAAATAATTCTGGACAATGGATAGAAATTAATGAAGGCCGAGTATGGAGGTTATCTATAAAAAGTGAAAATGCATATTCAATCAACTTGATTTATGATAAATTCATTCTTCCTGATGGTGCTGAAATGTTTGTTTACGATGAAAATATGACAACTATTTTAGGTGCGTTTACTAGTTCAAATAATAAAGAATATCAGACATTTTCAACTGCACCTACAAAAGGTAATACAACAATTATAGAATACTTTGAGCCATATGATGTTGATTTTAATGGAGAAATTTCAATTAGTAGTGTTATTCATGCTTACAGAGATATCTTTTTTAATGAAAATAGAGGGTATGGAGACTCAGGTTCATGTAATAATAATGTTAATTGTTCGGAGTTTTCTGATTGGTCTGATGAAGTTAGATCTGTAGCAATGATTTTGACTAGCGGGGGTTCAAGATTATGTACAGGCTCGCTGATAAATAATGTTAGGCAAGATTTAACCCCTTATTTCTTAACTGCAAATCACTGTTTAGGAGGTGATCAAAATTGGATTTTTATGTTTAATTATGAAAGCCCAGTATGCACAAATCAAAACGGACCTACTAACATGACAGTTCAAGGTTCTACGAGACTTGTAAATAGTTCTACATCTGATGTAGCTTTACTTAGATTAAATGAAACACCACCAGCTGAATATGAAGTTCATTATGCTGGTTGGGATGCCTCCGGTTTGACACCATCAACACCAGTAGGAATTCATCATCCAAGTGGAGATATCAAAAAAATATCATTTGATTATAATAATGCATCGAATGCTGGAAACTATTGGGATGTCAATCAGTGGGAAGATGGTACAACAGAGCCAGGTTCGTCTGGATCGCCACTTTTTGATGGTAATTCAAAAAGAATTATAGGTCAATTATATGGTGGAACTGCATCTTGTACATCTATCACTTACGATACATATGGTAAAGTCAGTACTTCATGGAATTTAGGTCTAAGTGATTATTTAGATCCTGATAATACTGGCATAAACTTTATAGATGGCATTGATGCAATTGATTTACCTGATCCTATGTTAGCATATGATGCTCCAAATTTAGATATAGAAATGAATCAAGATGAAATTCAAAGCTTATCGATGACAATATCTAATGATGGTGAAATTGACTCGGAACTAAATTATACAATTAGCTCATCTCCTTTTGAAAATGAAGGTGATGGTCCTGATTCTGGAAATTACTTTTGGACCAATTCAACCTTAGATAATAATACAAATTATAATTGGATAGATATATCTGAAATTGCTAATACTTATTCATTCCCAAATAATGATTCAGCTGGAGCAATAATTCCAATTGGTTTTGAGTTTCCATTTTACGGAAACGCAATAAATAATATTACATATAATGAATTATTTATCAATGCAAATGGTTGGGTAGGCTTTGGTAATGATAGTGATGCTTGGGAAAATACTGCTATTCCTTCTAATCAAATTAATGGGCCTGCTATTTTTGGTCTATGGGATGATTTGAACCCAGTAAATGATTCATGTAATGAGTATTGCTCAGGTAATGTTTATTATCATTCAGACAATAATAAAATGGTTATTTGGTTTAGTGATGTAGCACATTGGTATACAAATTTTCCAAATACCTCATATGATTTTCAAATTGTGTTGCACGCCTCAGGCAAAATTGATTTGAATTATAGAAATTTAATTGGTGACTACGATGCATCAATAGGTATACAACAAAATTCTAATGTTGGTTCTCAAGTAACTTTTGGTACAGATGTTTTATCTAATAATCTGAATATTACATTTGAAAAATCTCCTGAATGGTTAACAATTAACCCAAATTCAGGTACTGTCATGCAGGGTCAAACTGATATTATAAGCTTGAATGTTAATTCAAATAATTTAATTGATGCTACATATAATGCTTTTGTAAATATTAATTCAAATGGTGGAAGTGATTCTATTCCTTTTGTGTTAACTATAAATGGATCAGTTCTTGGGGATGCCAATGGTGATGATTTGTTAAACATACTTGATGTTATTGCAATTGTTAATATGATTTTAGGCCAATCTGATATAGACTTATCAACTTCAGATTTAAATCAAGATGGTATTCTAAATGTCTTAGATATCACAATATTACTTAACCTAATTTTAAGTAACTAAATTGAAATTATTTTCAATCATATTAATTCTTATAAATTTTTGTAATGCCTCATTATTAAAGCCATTAGATGGAAGTACATTAAACCAAATACATATTTTATTTGAATGGGAGCAAGTTGCTGATAATTCTTTTTATATTCTTGATGTATCAGAAAATCCAAATGATATTGATGGGGATTGTATAATCTGTGATCAATATGTATCTGAATCTCTTATATATATTGAAAAAAATTTAATTCAATGGAATAAAACATATTACTGGAAAGTAATAGCATATGACAATAATGGTGGGAATGTAACACTTGGACCTTTCTCTTTTATAACAAATTCTCCAATTGCAAATACTACTACAAATTCATTTGATGTTAATATTCAAGATGGTTTAACTATTTTCGGGTCATTTTTTGATTATTATTCTGCAGTTATTGATGATAGTGGTAGAGAGATTTGGAATTCTGGTGACTCAGATTTAATTTTCTATAATACTGATAAGTATGGAAGATTTTTTGGTGCAGAATATATTGGTAATAATGCTGAAAATAATTATCCAGGTATAAAATTTTCATTTGAAAATGGTATCGAATGGCAAGAGCCAGGAGAAAACTTCATACATCATGATATATTTCAATTACCAAATGGAAATTATCTTGGGTTAGGTACATCAAATCAAGAAGGACCGATTCCCTTAGGCGATTGGACTCCACTATTCCAAGCACTTGGATTTCAAGCAGATGGAGAAACAATTGAATTTGATTGGTTAGGTGATAAAATTATCGAATGGGATGCAGAAACTAAAGAAGAAGTTTGGACTTGGGATGTATTTGATTACTTTGATATGAATGATTATGATATACTAGGAGGTATTTGGTTTGAGGCATACAATACACAAAGATTTGATTGGACGCATGCAAATGCTATTTGGTTTGATGAGCAAGAAAGTGCTATATATCTATCTTCAAGACACCTTTCCAGAATAACCAAATTAAATTATCCAAGTGGTGAAATTATATGGAATTTAGGTCGTGAATTTGGATCCGGTGATATTGATTGTGGTAATGATATAGGGTTTAGTTTTCAGCATAGCGTAGCTAAGCTCAACAATGGAAATATTCTTACTTTTGATAATGGCAATCTGAGTACTGAATACTTGGATCAAGATGTAAAAACTTCTAGGTCTATTGAAATTGGAATAAATGAATTTGAAAATGGATGTGAAGCTAGTTTAGAGTGGGAATATGTATTACCAGAAGAATTATATGGATATTTATCAGGCAATACTCAAAAACTTGAAAATGGCAATTATTTATCTACTACAATTGGTGGTGGTGGAACTAGCATAGAAGTAGATGAATTTGGTGATATTATGTGGCAAGCAAATTATAATTTGTCTTTACCAGATGGTCTTGTATATAGGGCAATGAAAATACCTGGAATGTTTCCTATTGCATATAGTGTAATTTTTCCTCAATTAAATAATAATGGTGCATTAGATTTAAATGGTTCAGATTCACTAGAAATGATAGTTCTAAATAATGGTGATTATACCCAAAAGTTGAATTATGAGATTACTATGATTGATGCACAAAATATTATGATTAATTTCATTCCTGAACATCATCCGCTTCAAAATAAAAATTATATGTTTGAAATAAATAATATAAATCCTGATTTTGTAATTAATAATTATGCTGGTACTTTAGAACTAGATTCAAAACAAAGGAATTACTTATCATTTGTTAATGATGGAATGCTTAATATTTTAAATCCTAAAACACCGAATGATTTTGAAATCTCAAAAGTTTATCCAAATCCATTTAATCCATCTACCAATTTTAATGTTCAATTAAATGATAATATAAATATTAATATCAGTGTCTATGATATAAATGGTAAAAAAATAGAAAATATTTTCAGTGGATTTTTATTTAAGGGTAATTACGAATTTAAATGGGATGGATCAGAGTTCCCATCAGGTATTTATTTTTTAAATCTAAAATCTAATAAGCATTTGATTTCACAAAAAGTTCAATTGATTAAATAAGGATAAATTAATGATTAAATTTACTTTCGTATTATTATTAAACTTAATTTTTAATTATACATTTTATAAAGATATTCAACCAATTTTAAATCAGTATGAATGTTCACAATGTCACATTGGTGAACAAGCATCAGCTGGATTAAAACTTACAAGCTATGAAGAAGTTATGAATAGTGGAATTGTAGATGTTGGAAGTCACCAAACCAGTTTTTTATGGCAAAGCATCCAAAGTGGATGGATGCCACCATACAGCTTAGCAGATGTTTCAGATGAAGATGTTAATATTATCGCTGATTGGATTGATGAAGGTGCTAGAGTTTGTGATGATGGATACTTATATTTACCTGAAGTAGCTGATGGCTTAGAAGATGAATACTTTAATATTAACATTCAAGACCAAGAATATAATCCTTGCTTCTATGAAAATGATGTACAAGCTTTATCAGATATTATTGCTGTAAATGAATTTCAGAATACATCTGATCCTTTTAAACTTGGAACTCAAACATGGAATACTGGCAGATTACGGTTTTTAGTTGCTGGATATTATTTTAGTGGAGTTGAAGAAATTATTCATACTCTTCCTGAGTCAATTGGTCAGCTAGATGACTTAAGATCATTATACTTAGAATGGAATCAAATTGAGACTTTGCCTGATTCTTTTACAAATTTAACAAAACTCGTTAACTTATATATATCTAACAACAGATTAACACATTTACCAGATGATTTTGGAAATTTAGTTAACATATATATTCTCGATTTGGGATATAACCAAATAGATGGTATACCAGAATCAATTTTAAACTTAGATATTTTAACATATTTGTGGATATTTAATAATCAAATTATGGAATTACCAAATAATTTCTGTGATTTAGGGTTAAATTGGGATGATGATGATACATTTGGTTATCCATATTTTGCTATAGGTGGAAATATGCTATGTGAAGACATACCTAATTGTGTTTTAAATAGTGACCATTTTAATACAAGTCTTGAACAATATTATTATTCAGTTCAGATAACAGTAGAACAAGATTGTGCATGGTTAAACAATTCTATAAATGATGAAATGCTTTTTGGAATTAATAATATATACCCTAATCCATTTAACCCAGCAACAAATATAAATTTCAATTTAGAAAAAAGTGAAATAATAAATATTAATATTTACGACTTGTATGGAAATAAATTAGAAACACTAATTAATAATGAGTTACTCAGCGCAGGTAATCACAACTTGATATGGAATGCATCAAATTTATCATCAGGTATCTATTTTATAAATATATCAAATGGCTTAGAAAGTAGTAATAAAAAAATTATCCTACAAAAATAAATTATTAATTAAAATTCATATAAAAATAATTTAAAATTTAATGATACAAGAAGCAACTGATAAACCTGCTCCTGTACCAATCATTAAACCTAAATCTCCACGTTTTAATTTATTTTCTTTAATAGCAATGCATAGAGCTAATGGAATTGAAACCGAAACACAATTGCCATAATTACTAATGATATTTATCACTTTAGAATCATCAAATCCACCAAATTTTGAATATGCTTTAATAGCGGTACCAGATGCTTGATGTGGAATGACTAGATCAATATCTTTAACATTTAAATTATTCTTTGATAAAGATTTACTAATCATATTATATACTTTTTTACGAGCCATTTTATATATATTAGGGCCAGACATAGTAAAATAATGGTCTTGGTCTAAAGTTTTAGGATTATCTGGATGCCTATAAGTTCCTCCACCCTTAACTTGTGTAAATAAAGCTCCTTCAGGAAAAGTTTCCATTTGATAGTGTAATAAATAAGAATCATTAGAAGGTTCAATAATAATAGCAGCTGCAGCATCACCTAATAATGCAGCACTTTCAGGTTCAGAAAAATTTCTACCAATTGAACCTCTATCAGAAGAAACAATGAGTATTTTTTTATATTCTTTAGATGCAATTAAGCTAGAAGCAGTATGAAATGCTGTTAAAAATGATAAACATGTAGAATGAATTGAAAATGATGGAATACCAGAAAATCCTAATTCTTTTTGTATAAAAACAGAAGTATCAGGTATAGTTTGTTTGGGAACTCCCGAAGCATTAATAATTAAATCAGGTTGCGATGAATTTCCAATTGCTTCTTTACAGGCAATAGCAGCCATTTGATCAACATCAATATCTGAAATTCTTCGCTCGTTTACACCAGTACTATTAATAATCCATTCTTCTGTTTTACCTATTTTTTTTGCTAAATCTTTGGCAGTTTCAACTTTTGGGGGAATATAAATTCCATGACCTGTTATTTTAACATTAAGCATAAATTAAAAGTAATATTGTATTTGAGCTCGAATATGAGAAAAGTTTTCCATTGCATTAAATGGATATAATAAACTTTCGTCAATATCTACCGTTTCTGGGTTATCTGGAAATTTTGTTCTATTACCTTTACCTTTGTAATATAATATAGATAAATTGGTATTATTAAATAATTCATATGTCCATTTAAGTTGGGATAAACTCCCTTTATCTTCAGTGTCAATTAAGCTTGACAATTGAATTTCCATTGTATCATCCATTAGGCTTTTTGTTAAATTAAATAATACGCCATTTTTTGCAAGTGTAGCTGTTGATGAGCCCATACCTGGATAGAAAAAATCTTTACCATCTAAGTAAATTGAAAAATTTGTCAATTCAACATCTACAACTTCACCTTGAATGTCATTTTTTTCATAACCAAAAAATTGTGTTGTAAGATCTATGTCATATGGTAATGGATATTCTAGTTGTAAAGAATATTGATAATACTTGCCAGCAATATTGAAGTAACTAGAAGCTAAATTAGTATTAAAATCTAAAAAATCACTTATAGGGTCTGACCCACTATATGGTCTGTTTGAAATTTGTTGATTTCCAGAATCAGTTTCAAAATAAGCAAAATCTGACCTTAATGTTAAATCTCCAATAAAACTAACATTAGACAAGGCATACATTTGAGTAGACCTATATGAGAAAACTGTATCTGTTACAGTATTGATATCAAAATCATCTGAAAAAACATTAGCTCCATATAAATTAAAGTTTCTGTCATAACCAGAAAAATAATATGCAGTCCAATCTGAATTTGATAATGAATATTGTAAATATCCTCCATATTCATATTTTTTGTCTTGGGTTATAAATTGATAATCTTGAACAGATGCAGGTAATACAATAGGAAAATCCGGATCATTATTAGGTAAATTGTTTGGAATATGTTTCGGCATGAAAATGAATTCAAATTTAAATGAGTTATAAAATAAATCAATGAGCAATGACTCCTTACCAATTTTTGTTTCATCAGAATCAGTAAATAAATAATAATAATCTATTGAATTTAATACATCAATTGGACTGCCAATATCAACTGCTCCCCAAGAATGTATTTGTTTTCCATATTTAATTTCTCCAAAAGAAGGATAAAAACTAAAATATGCCTCTCTAAATTGGCTTTTGTAATCAACATTTGTTTTTGAAATTAAATCATATATTAGACTATTAATTGGTTGAGCGGAATCTAAAGTTTTTATTTTATGCTCTAAGCCCCAATTTGCATTAAAGCTGAAATCACTATAGTTATAACCAAAATCGATACTTATTAATCTAAATGGTAACTTAATTAATTCTGAATCAGAGGTTCTATTTATTGCATAAATATTAGAATAACCAGAATAAGATAAAGAGCTTTTATTTAAAATATCTTGATAATTAAATAATCCAAATGAAAATGAGATAAAAAATAATATTTTCATAATAAAATTCATTCTATTTATCCAAAGCTGAATTTAACCATTCAATTATTTCTGTACCCTGTGTTTCCCATGCAGTTGTTAAATAAAAATCAGGAAAATTCCCTAACAACTCACCATTCCATGTATAAGATACTAAAGTTGATGTTGAACTTATTGGGGTTAATCGCCACTCTCCTGATGCTCTTTCTAATCTAACTATATTATCATATTCAGGTACTTTTTCATGCTTAATTGAATACCACTGGTACAACAAATTATCTCCATCTTTGCTTGAGGAATATTGCACAATATAATCTCTATGATTAAAAATTGGCATATCAATTTTTAAATAAACAATATTTTTAGTTGAATCAATAACATCAGATATGATTATTCGTTCAAAAATTGTACTATAAATATCAAAATTTCCAACTACTGGATTAATTTCATCTCTTGAATAGGGTAATATTGAAATGGCTCTTACCCATGGTAAATCATTATCATAATTATAACCAATCCAAATATCTTTATCCTTAAGAACAGACCAACCTTCCTTACCACTGACAGGAAGTATTATATCACAGATGGCAATATGGAAGTAAAATATTATTAATATAAATTGAAAATTATTTTTCATTTAAAAATGTCTCATATATTTTTTTGCAATCTTTTTTAATCTTATCTTCTGTAAGCCCAAATTTAGAAAGATCGTATTTATGTTTACTTTTAAAAGTTTTTTGTTTTTCTGATGTTTCCTTAATATCATTATATAATTTTTCATTTATATCAATATCAAGAAATTCTGAAATATCTTTCATTAAGCCTTCAAAATCATTCATCATTCTATCAAAATGTACAATCATGACCTTTTCTTTGTTAATTTTTTGATTAGTCCAATCATTATGAAAGCGATTCAAAAGTTCAACTAAACCATTGTACAAATTATTAATAAATCTTTCTCTCTTATTTTTAGGGAGATTCCAAAAACCAAACATCTTATCTAATACTCCTGTAACTAAACTAAGTCCAGAAGGAATTACGCTTAATGGGTCCCTAACCATATACAAGACTTTAGCATCTGGAAACCGTTTTTGAAATTTTGGCATATTTGCACTGATAGAAAATAGTTTACCGATAATTCTATCTTGATTATTAGAAATTAAAACTCTTTTCCACATTGATTCTAACCAATTAAAATCTCTAGTTGATGTATCTCTTTTTTTAGGATCTACCCAATCAAATAAGTTTTTTTTATCCCAAGATAATAAAAATCCATATAAAAAAAATCCATCTAAATATCTAAATAATATTGAGGCATCATCTGTTTCAACTGATTGTAAACTTGTTTTATGAGCATCTGTAGAATGATATTTTGTTGGACTATATTTTTCTAAAAAAGGTAAAATAGGTTTAAGTATTTTTTGAAACAAAACTGATGGATACAACATTTGCCATAACTGGGATCCGGTTCCAAAATTATTTGAAGTCAAATAATGATGAAGAAAAGTCGTTCCAGATCTTGGGTTACCTACAATTAAAATAGGTTGTTTTATTTTAATGTGTCTAAGTTTTGAGAAAAAAAATAAATCTAAGGTAGAAAATATAAAAACTAATAATCTTATAAAAAGTAAATAAATACCAACTAAAATTGGTATAAATCTTAACTTAAAATTATTACGAAGAATTTCATATACTTTAAGAACTCGTTTTACTATTGAAATATTTGTATACATTAATCGATCATTTTTTTGTTAATTTACATAATAATAATTAATCATATTATTATTGTAACATCCCATTACATTAATTTAATATAGATTAGAATTTTTTATATTTAATTTTTATAAAATAATATTTAGGAAAGTATCATGAAATTTTACACATTAATTTTTTTACTTGCATCTTTGTTAAGTCAGGAAGTATTTGATGGTTATACTTTGTATACTCCACAAACTAATCAATCCATTCAAACAAGATTAATGAACAATGATTTCCAAACAATTCATACATGGACACACCAAAGGGGTCCTGCAAGTATGCCTTATCTAGTAAGTGGAGACACTTATGGATTTGAGGGCTACGGATATGAAAATTCAATTCTTGTTTATCCTTATAGAGTGCAAAATCCTACCATGGAAGCTGGTGGTGTAGGTGGTGGTGTGCAGTTAGTAAACTGGGATGGCGATGTATTATGGGATTTTGAATTATCTGATAATCAATATCAACATCATCATGATGTTCAACCAATGCCAAATGGAAATATTTTAATGGTTGCATGGGAAAGATTTTATGAAAGTACATGGAGTGAAATGGGAAGGGTTGATGTAAATAATCCACTTAATCAGATGTGGGGTACTGCTATTCTAGAAATTAAACCAAACCTTGAAGATGGAACTGCTGAGGTGGTTTGGGAATGGCATATATTTGATCATTTAGTTCAAGATAGAGCACCTCAATATGGTGCTACTTTTGGTGCGATTTCAGACCATCCGGAATTAATGGATATCAATTGCGGAAACGTCGGAAGTTCAGGTGGTCCAGGTGGTTCAAATGCTGATTGGATGCACATTAATGCTATTGATTATAATGAAGAACTAGATCAAATTGTTATGTCATCAAGATTTCAAAATGAAATTTATATTATAGATCATAGCACTACTACTGAAGAAGCTGCTTCGCACAGCGGTGGTAACTCAGGTATGGGTGGTGATTTTTTATTTAGATGGGGAAATCCACAAAATTATGATAGAGGAGATAATAGTGATGAGCAGCTGGATGCACAACACAGTGTAAATTGGATTGATGAAGGATATCCCGGTGAAGGTAATTTGATACTTTTCAATAATCGTCAAGGTAATAATGCTTCATCAGGCCTTGAACTAATCCCACCATTAAATCCTGATGGAACTTACAGAATTGATGAAAACCTTCCTTTTGGGCCACTATCTCATGAATGGATGTATTATCCTGGTGGTGGCTTTTATACAAGTGTTCAAGGTGGGTGCTTCAGATTACCAAATGGTAATACATTACTAACTGATGCAGACGACACTGAAATCCGTGAAGTTTCAAATGATGGTACAATAGTTTGGGAATATGACTATCCTGGTAATAATAATTCACTAATAGCTAGAGCTCAAAAATATGCTGTAGATTACTTTGATCAACAAAGTATCCTTGGTGACTTAAATGACGATGAGACTATTAATGTTTTAGATGTAATTTTATTAGTTAATATGGCATTAAATGAAACTGATGATGATTTTAATGGAGATATGAATAGTGATGGAATCATTAATATTTTAGATGTTGTAATTCTTGTAAATATTATTTTAGGTTAGATCGCTCTTTTTTTT
>CEVN01034364.1_pt1 | contig 18241 bp, 16 predicted proteins | sample 427041 | NCBI WGS metagenome assembly CEVN01 (sample SAMEA2623463, study PRJEB7988) | marine metagenome | biome: marine biome (ENVO:00000447); feature: surface water layer (ENVO:00002042); material: "saline water (ENVO:00002010), including plankton (ENVO:xxxxxxxx)" | depth 5 m
TAAACTGTTTTCATCTGAATTAAAACATATATTACAATATAAGTGTTCACCCAATAGTTCTGAACAACTTATTCCAAATTTATCATAAGACAAATCAAAATCTGATTTTGATAATGTAGTTTTTAATTCTCTACGATTTTCATGATAATTTTCTGGATTGATATTTTTTTTTGACATATAATTATTCTTTATACAGTTTACTGTAACTTTATATTTGGTTTCTTCTAACCCATTATGACTATGATATTTCTTTTTCTGAATATTTTCTATTCTAGAATGTTTAACACAGTATATGTTAACAGATTCTTTATTCTTTAAATAAAAGATTTCTTTATAGTCCTCTTTTTCATATTTGTGATGTTTGAGTTGTGTATCAATGATATTTCCTCCAAATAATGAAAATGATATACCAAATAGAATTTCTAACATACGTTAAAGATAAGATTATTCGATAATTTTTGAGCAGGACCACTCTTGACCTAAATCAGCGCCTTGAGAAGTTAAATCATTAATATAATCATCAACTTCTTGACTTTCACCACAGAAATCAGTTGCATTAAATCCCGTATTTATTTCTACACATTGGGCGCAATAGTTTGCTTTTTCGCATGATGATAAAATAAACACAATCAAGCATAAAACAAATAATACTTTTCGTTTCATAATACAATTTTATTACAAATTTAGTTTTTTTCTTTAAGTTTGGTTATAGCAAGTTGTATATATTTATCTTCTTGACTAAGTATTTTATAATAAAAGTTTGACCCCCATAAATTTCTAGAAGTAGTAGCTAAAAGTAAATTTTTAAGATATTTAAGCTCTTTTTCTTGAAGATTTATAATCAAATCGTTTTCTTTATTTTTTACGTAAATAAGAAATTTATTGTATAATTTATTAATATTTATTTCAGTATAATTTTTAATATTATTTTTTCTTAATATAATACTTTCTTCTAAACAAAAATCACTGATGATTCCTGTAAATAAGAGGAGATTTATTTGTGAATAATTTTCATTTGAGTCATCCTTAATTATAAAATCAGGGTTAATTCCACCACCACCGTATACTATTCTGCCATTTTTGGTATAAAATTTTAAACTATCTTTTTCATTTATCTTTTTAGTAATAGCATTATTTTCATTTTTACCATATTGTGTTTGAATGCATCTGCCACTCGGGGTATAATATCTTTGTGTAGTAAGTCTCATTACAGAACCATCATTTAAAATTATTTGTTCTTGAACTAATCCTTTCCCAAATGAGCGTTTTCCTATAATTATACCCCTATCATTGTCTTGTATCGCACCCGCTATAATTTCTGAGGCTGATGCAGACCCTTCATTAATAAGAACAACTATTCCAATACTTTCAAGTGAACCTTTCTTAGTTGCGAAATATTCTTGCTTTCCTCTTTTATCTCCTTCTGTATACACTATAAGTTCATTATTTTTTAAAAACTCATCACAGATTTGATTTGCAATATGTAAATACCCTCCAGGATTAGATCTCAAATCTAAAACAAGCTTCTCCATGCCTTCTTTCTTTAATGAATCTGATTTAACAATCATTTCTTCGTAGGTAGTGGCTGAAAATCTATTTATTTTGATTAGCCCAATATTATGTGTTAGCATGACTCCAGCATCAACACTTATTAGAGGAATATCATCTCGAACAATTTTAAATGGAAAATGCTTGTTTTTTTGTTTTCTTTTTATGACAATGTTGACTATACTACCTTTTTCTCCTCTTAATAGTTCGATTACATCTTCGTTTGTTATACCTATACTTGCAACATTTTCATTTTCAACCTTTATAATTCTATCGCCGGATTGAATCCCAAGTTTTTCTGAAGGGCCTCCTGATATTGCTGATACAACTACTATTGTATCTTCAATAATCTTAAATTCTATTCCTATACCACTAAAGCTTCCCTGCATATCCTCTTGAATACTTTTAAAATTATCAACTGAAATATATGATGAATGAGGATCGAGTTTTGTTAAAATTGTATTAATTAGCTCATTTTCAAACTTTACATAATTAATACTATCTACATAGTTTTTATTAATTGTTTGAAATATATGGTTTAATTTTTCACTGTTAGATTTATATTCATATGAAGTAGAGTCGTTTAGTTTTATTTTTTGAATTAGTTTATCTATATTGAATATGTTATATTCAAGACTAGAAAATAAAATTCCCGAAATAAATCCAATAATTAAAATTAATAGATATGTTAATCGTTTTTCAAGTTTCATTTTAAAGTTTATTTTTATCAAACTTTATAACCTCAACTTTTGCTTTTTTTAAGAAATCAATACCGGTGGTGTCTTTGTATTTTTCAATAAATACAACTCTTTTTATTCCAGATTGGTGAATTAACTTGCTGCATTCTTTGCATGGAGAAAGAGTTAGGTATAAAGTACTTTCATTACATGAAGTGCCATGCTTTGCGCATTTAAGTATTGCATTTGCTTCTGCATGAAGGACTTCCCATTTAGTTTTATTATCTATTTCACAAGAGTTATCAAAACCAGATGGGGTTCCATTATATCCATCAGAAATAATCATTCTATCTTTAACGATAAGAGCTCCAACTTTTTTTCTTGTACAATGAGAAAGTTTTGCCCACTCTTGTGCCATTTTTAGATATGCACGGTCATATTTTTCTTGTTTTTTCAAAAAAATTAATATTTGTGCCCAGAGCCGGGATCGAACCGGCACGAGTTTCCTCATTGGTGTTTGAGACCAACGCGTCTACCAATTCCGCCATCTGGGCATTTTTTACAAAAATACTAGTTTACATTAATTATTTGTTGTGTTTAACTAAAAAAACAAATCTTTAGTTTTTATTATATAGTAAAGTGTATATTTGCAACCCTTTGTTGTATTGGTATTAGTTATGAATAAATATGTTAAGTTTTTTTCTGGAAGGAGTACTTGTAATTTGGCTTCAAGAATTGCTCATGAATTTGGGTCTAGTTTAAGCTCATCTTCTATTGTAGAGTTTTCCGATGGTGAATTTGAGCCGTCATTTGACGAAACAGTTCGGGGAGCCCATGTTTTCTTAGTTCAATCTACCTTACCTCCTTCAGACAATTTAATGGAATTATTACTTATGATTGATGCTGCTAAGAGGGCATCAGCGGCAAAAATTATTGCAGTAGTTCCCTACTTTGGTTATGCTAGACAAGATAAGAAAGGCAAGCCAAGAGTTCCTATTGGAGCAAAGCTTGTTTCAAATTTGCTTTCAGCTGCTGGCGTAAATAGAGTTATGACAATTGATCTTCATGCTGACCAAATTCAGGGTTTTTTTGAAGTTCCAGTAGACCATTTATATGCTTCTGAACTTTTTATTGAAGATATCCAAAAATTAAATTTATCTAATCTTGTTATTGCTTCTCCAGATATGGGAGGGAGTAAAAGAGCAAATGTATATGCTAAATTATTAGAATGCGGGGTGGTTATTTGCTACAAAGAAAGAGCACAGGCCAATTTGGTAGGAGAAATGAAGGTTTTAGGAGAAGTTAAAGGAAAAGATATAGTAATTATTGATGATATGGTTGACACTGCAGGAACTTTATGCAAAGCTGCAGATTTAATGGTAAAAAATGGAGCAAACAGTGTAAGAGCATATTGTACACATGCTATTTTATCAGGATCAGCATATTCTAAACTTGATAGTTCTAAAATTACAGAGCTGGTTGTTACTGATACAATACCAAAAATACATCAAAGTAAAAAAGTAAGAGAAATTACAGTGGCAAAATTTTTAGCAAACACAATACAGGCTGTTGTTGAAAATAGATCAATTAGTAAAACTTGGAAAAGCAATAATAAATAAATATTAACAAAAAATAATTAAAATGAAAACACTAGCAATTAGCGTTCAAGAACGAGAAAAGGTAGGTAAGAAAAACACTCGTGCGTTAAGAAATCAGGGTAATGTACCATGTGTACTTTACGGGGGAGAAAAGCAAGTGACTTTCTATGCTCATGAAAATGATTTTAGAAAACTCGTGTATACAAGGGATACCTTCTTAGTTAAATTAAATATTAATGGAAAAGAGACAAGAGCTGTAATGCAGGACATACAATTTCATCCTGTAACTGACAAAATCTTACATATAGATTTCCTTGAAATCTTTGATGATAAACCTGTTACGGTTTCTCTTCCGGTTATTTTAGAAGGAATTGCAAAAGGAGTAAAGAATGGAGGAAACTTATTATTTAGAAGACCAAAGATTATAACTAAAGGTTTAGTATCTAATTTGCCAGATGCTATAAAATTAAATATTGAGGACTTATCAATAGGAATGTTTCTTTATATTAGAGATATAAATATTCAAGGATGCGAGTTTCTTGCACCACCAAATTCAGTAGTTGTAGGAGTTAAGACTGCTAGAGCAGCAATAGAGGAGGTTGTGGAAGAGGATGATTCAGAAGAATCTTCAGATGCTGCTCCTTCAGATGCTCCTTCATCGGATGCTGCTTCTTCAGATGCTGCTTCTTCAGATACTGCTCCATCGGCTGAATAAATATAATGAAATTTATTATAGTTGGATTAGGAAATCCTGGGGATCAATATCTTAAGACTAGGCACAATGTAGGATTTAGGGTTTTAGATAAGATTGCAAAGGATAATCAAGTAGATTTTTATTTAGATAAATATGTTTATCGTACTGATGTTTCATTTAAGAGTCGTAAGTTGATTTTACTAAAGCCTAACACATTTATGAATTTAAGTGGAAAAGCAGTTTCTTATTGGATGAAAAAGGAGAAAATAAGTAATGAGAACATTCTTGTTGTAACAGATGATATTTCTCTTCCATTTGGGAAGCTACGATTACGTAAAAAAGGGTCTCACGGAGGGCATAATGGTTTGCTTGATATTCAAAGTCATATTGGTGACACAAAATTTTCAAGACTAAGATTTGGTATAGGTAGTGATTTTAGTAAAGGACAACAAGCAAGTTTTGTATTGTCTAATTTTTCCTCTGATGAAGAAAAGGAATTAAGTAATAAGATAAACTTAGCTATACAAATAATACAAGAATTTGCATTTTTAGGTGTTGAAAGAGCAATGTCCAATTTTAATGCTAAATAAGTTATATTTTAATAGTATACATGAAATAAAATAAATTAAATTTGCACTTAAGGTATCGTGGCCGAGTGGCTAGGCAGTGGTCTGCAACACCATCTACAGCGGTTCGAATCCGCTCGATACCTCAGTCTTTAACCCTTGTAATAAAAGTCATTGCAGGGGTTTTTTTGTTATTTAATGTTATCTGTTTTTTCTCTTAATCTTGATAATCATCCGAATTGACTCTGTTTTTCTAATATCTCAATAGTCTTTTTTATATATTTGCGAAAGAGTTTAAGTAACTTGTTTATGCAATATATCAGATTAAATTTTGTCATTTTTTTAACTTTAGCTAGTTTTTTATCTTTCGCTCAATGTGAATATGTTTTAAATAGTTATTCTCATAATAATTGTTATGGAGATAATTCAGGATCAATTAATATAACACTTACTCATCCAAGTGCTACAGCTACTTGGTCTGGCCCAAATGGATTTTCATCTATTTCCAATGTTATAAGTAATTTGTATGCTGGTACTTATTATTTAACAGTTACTAATTTAAATCAGGCGTGTGAATCTTTAGATTCTATTTATATTGAAGAAACAATTAAAATATCTGCTGATTTTAATTTAAAGGGGAGGTGTTTTAATGAGGACTCTGTAGATGTAACAACTATATTATGGGGGGGGACACCGCCATACGTTAGTTTTTGGGAGAATGGTGTAAGTGGTCCAAACGCAATAAATTTACCGCCAGATCTCAGCAGCCCTCACATTTTAACTGTAACAGATGTAAATTTATGTTCAGATACAATTCATTTATGGATAAGAGAAATGCAAGAGATTAAGACTTTTATGTCTTCTGTTGGTGTAATTTGTAAAGATGACTATAGTGGTGAGGCAAGAGTATTTATTGAAGAAGCTACACCTCCATTTACTTTTCACTGGACTAGTAATAATAATGATTTATTTTTATCGCAGACTTATGATTTTATAGATGAGTCTTTTTCTGCTATAAATGATTTGTTGCCAGCAGTTTATTATGTTCAAATTATTGACGATATGGGTTGTATTATAATGGATACAATTGAAGTTAAATCTAACCCTAAGATTTGCATAAAAGCATATGCTGCATTTTCTCCAAATGATGATGATGTTAATGAGTTCTGGGAAATTGAAAACATAAATCTTTATCCAAATGCGGTAGTTTCTATTTATAATAGACATGGTAATGAAGTATTTAGAAGAAGAAACTATATTAATGCAGTATCTGAAGCTTTTGGAGGGAAAGACAAAAATGGACAACCATTATCCTCAGGAACATATTATTATATAATTGATTTGCAAAATGGAGATGATGTTTTTAAAGGGACTGTAACAATAATGAGATAATGAAAAAAGGTTTAATTTTTTTAATAAGTATTTTTTTGTCGAATATAGTATTTTCACAGTCAACTCCTTTGTTTACGCAGTATTATAATAATGGAGTTGTAAATAACCCTGCAATATCTGGAAGTAATATCAATTCTCCACTAACAATTCAAACAAGGCAACAATGGTTAGGCTTTGAGCGGGCTCCAATAACAACTAATATAAGTTATCATAAATCTTTAAATAATAGGTCTGCAATGGGAGGTTTTTTAATGTATGATAAAGCTTACCCTTTGATACAAGCCAACTTGCAATTGAATTATGCTTATCATGTGCCATTAGATTATAATAAAATAAATTTATCTTTTGGAATAGGAGCTAATTTAGTTTATTATAACTTAGATTTTAATGTTGAAGATTTACCACCAACAAATGATATTGCTTTAGTGTCTAGCTCATATGATAAAACTTTAGGCGATGCATCAGCAGGTGTTTATTTATACAGTGAAAACTTTAATTGCGGATTTTCAGCAGTTAATTTGCTTCAGCCAGAGTTTAAAAAAGCTATTTCCGAATCTCCTTATTCAAATCTACAGTATAGAAATTATTATGGGACCATTTCATATAAATTTAAAATTATTAATAATGAATGGGAACTACAGCCGTCTTTAATTGTTAGAAAAATGCAGTTTAGTGAGAGTATTTCTGATTTTTCCACGCGAATAGTTTATTTAAAAAGAATATGGTTTAGTAGTGGATATCGTTCAGACGGAACTGGCCTCTTTGCATTTGGTTTTTTAAATAATAACATGAGTATTTCCTATTCTTATGATCACACATTATCTGGAGATATTGCTGATTATTCATTTGGCTCTCATGAGTTGGTAATTACATTTAATTTGACACCTAATAAAAACCCTTTTTCATATTCCTCATATTAATTTAATGAAAAAAATAGAGCATTTAGGAATAGCAGTAAAAGATATAGATAAAGCAAACAAACGATTTGCAAAAATTTTTGGGAAAGAACATTATAAAATTGAGAAAGTTGAGACGGAGGGAGTAATAACTTCTTTTTTTCAAATTGGATCAAATAAAATTGAATTAGTAGCACCCACATCTGAGTCTAGTCCTATTTACAAATTTTTAACAAATCGTAAAGAAGGGATGCACCATGTCGCTTTTGAAGTTGATGATATATATTTTGAAATGCTAAGAATAAAAAAAGAGGGTATTCGTTTGTTAAATGATAAACCAAAAAATGGTGCAGATAATAAACTTATTTGTTTTTTACATCCAAGTGATACTAACGGGGTTCTTATTGAACTAACCCAGACAGTACGTTAGTTATTTCTTGATTTTTTTTTAAGTGTAATGTGTTTATTTTAAGTTTTTTTGCACTTTCGATATGCTGTATTGAATCATCGATAAATAATACTTCATTAGCCATCAATTTATTTTCAATTAAAATTAATTGAAATGCGTCAAAATTTGGTTTTCTCTTTTTTATTATATGAGAAAAATAGATTTTATTAAATAAATTATAAAACTCAGAAAATTTTTTTTCTCCTAAAATTTCTTTAATTTTATTAATGTGAATTTCATTTGTATTACTTAAAAGAAAAATAATATATTTTCTTTTTAACTTATGAAGTGTATTTAATCTTTGTATCGGTAAATCTAAAAGCATTGCATTCCATGCTTTTTTTATTTGTTTTAAACTTGCATTATTAGTTTTTTTTTGCAGTTTTTTTAAAAAGTCATAATTACTAATTTGACCAGTTTCAAAATCATCAAACAATTTAGACTGCTTTTTTTGAGAGTATAAAAATTCTGAGTTAGTAATACCTAATTTTCTTAACTCTTCAATGGTTTTTTCGTAATTAATATTATATATGACTCCACCTAAGTCGAAAATAATAGCTTTGATATTTTTCATCTTACAAAGTTGCATATAATTGAACAATTTTAATAGTTTTGCACATGCTTTTTTAAAAGCAGGGCCCATAGCTCAGCTGGTTAGAGCACTTGACTCATAATCAAGGGGTCGTTGGTTCAAGCCCAACTGGGCCCACATAAAACCATTCTTTGAATGGTTTTTTTTTACAATAGATTTTTAAAATAATCGTTTAAAGTCTGATTATGTTTATTAAATAAGCTCGATTATTATTATTAAATATATTACTTATTTTAGCAAAAAATAAATTTATGAAACAATCACTTATACCGCTTTTTTTAATTTTTGTTTTTTCTTCTCAGGCTCAGATAAATATTGATAAGCTGAAAAATGCTTCAAAAACAGCAGAAAGTATAATTAAACCTATTGGATTGACAGATGAAGAAATTATTAGTGGATTGAAAGAAGCTTTAGTTGTTGGTACAAGAAATTCTTGTATTGCAGCATCAGCAGTTGGAGGTTTTAATAATAATAAATCAATTAGAATCCCATTTCCTGAAGAAGCAGAAAGAATTAAAAAAACATTGATACAGATTGAAATGCAAAGTCAAGTAGATGAATTTGAGTTTGTTTTAAATCAGGCGGCTGAGGATGCTTCAAGTTACGCAAAAGATGTCTTTGTAAATGCAATTATGAATATGACAATTGATGAAGCTGTGAATATTTTAAATGGTGAAAATAATGCTGCATCAGTTTATTTAAAAAAAGAAACTCGCGAGGTCTTATATTCAAATTTTAAACCTGTGGTAATTAAATCTATTAAAAGAGTTGAATTACATAAATATTGGAAGGTATTAGTTAAAAATTACAACAAGATTCCATTAACAAAGAAAATAGACGTTGATTTAGCCGATTATGTTACGCTAAAAACCATAGATGGATTGTTTTTACTGCTAGAAAAGGAAGAGTCAAATATTAGAAATAACCCAAAAGCTAGAATATCAGACATATTAAAAAAAGTATTTAAATAATTTTTAATGAAGTTAATTAGAAAGATATGGTCTGATTCTAACAGTAAAAAGATTTTTATTTCTTTAATTTTTATTTCTTTGGTTTCTACAACTTTGTTAATCAACCAAGTTTTAAAACAGAGAAATTTAGAAAATATAGTCCAGGAATCTCCTCTTGACAAAAACACTTCTGAATTACAGAATTCTTTAAGGAATGAACTAGATGATTTAGAAGAAGAATATGAGTCACTTTTAGATGAATATGAAAACGTAAATCAAGAATTGACGGATCAAGATTCAATAATGCTATCCCAAATAACTGAAATCAAACAATTGTTAAGAAGAAATGATTTGTTAGCGGATGATTTAAATGAAGCAAAAGCAAAAATAATATCATTAAAGAATATTGTTGATGAATTATTTACAACAATAGACTCACTAAACACAAAAATAGATTCACTAACTACAAAAAATGACAGTGTAATAGCTGAGAATCAAAGTGTTAATTGGAAAAACTACACATTAAAAAAAGAGAATGAAACCCTTTACGAAAAAGTTAGTAAAGGCTCTGTACTTGAGGTTTTAAATGCAACTGTTTCTCTAATAAGATTTAACAATCGTGGCGTTCCAAAAACAACCAAATATGCAAAAAAAGTTCAAAATTTAAGAGTATGTTTTACTTTAGGGGCTAATGCTATAAGTGATGCAGAAACTAAGACAGTTTATATGCAGTTAATTAACTCTACTGGAGAAATAATAGAAAGTAATGAAAACCAAATTACAATGGATGATACGGTTTTAAATATTACAAGTTCATCATCATTTGACTATAAAAACATTGAAATGGAACATTGTTTCGATTGGCAAAGGACTCAGCCATTAATAAAAGGAAGCTATAAATTAAACTTAATCATTGAGGGAAGAATATCCAAGCAGCTAACATTTAAATTGAGATAATGAGAATTGCTACTTATAATGTAAATGGAATTCGAGCAGCAATAAAAAAAGGATTTGATAATTGGCTAGCAAGTTCTAATATAGATGTTATTTGTTTACAAGAAATTAAAGCAAATGCAAATCAATTCGATCACTCGTTATTTGCTAAAAATGGATATAATTTATATATAAATTCTGCAGAGAAAGCTGGATATAGCGGCGTTGCAATTTTTTCTAAAATAATCCCAAATCATATTGAATTGGGTTGTGGTGTTAATGAGATTGACGTTGAAGGAAGAATTATTAGGTTAGATTTTGATTCATTTTCTGTAATGAGTATCTATTTTCCTTCAGGGACTAATCCTTTAAGACAATCTTATAAAATGGATTTTTTAGAGATGTTTTTTAATTACATTGAAGTTTTAAAAAAAACAATACCAAACTTGATTATATCAGGGGATTTTAATATTTGTCATCAATCTATAGATATACATAACCCAGAGAGGAATAAAAATACTTCTGGTTTTTTACCCGAGGAAAGAAGCTGGCTAACTAAGTTTCTTAATAGTGGCTTTGTAGATTCTTTTAGGCATTTAAATAAAACTCCACATAATTATAGTTGGTGGACATATAGGGCAAATGCAAGGTCAAGAAATTTAGGATGGAGAATTGACTATAACATGATTTCAGAAACACTACTGCCGAAATTAAATAATGCATCAATACTATCAGAAGTAAAGCATTCTGACCACTGCCCAGTTACATTAGAGATAGATGGATAAAAATAATTTAAATTAAAATATTATGGGAGTATTACAAACTGCGGAGAGAAGTTCTAATTTAGACCCATCTGAAAATGTTGTTTTTCAACGACATTTAATAGCGTATAAAGAAGCCGCTAAATTAGTTGGAGGAATAACTTTAGAGGTTGGGTGTGGAGAAGGTTATGGTATTAATGAGTTAGCACCTAAATGCACAAAGTACATAGCATTAGATAAGTTTGATACATATATTTCAACAAAGAATAAATTACAAAATAATATTGAGTTCATACAAACTGAAGTCCCACCACTAAAAGGTATTGCAAATAATTCTGTTGATTATGTTGTTACTTTTCAAGTTATAGAGCATATTAAAGACGACAATTTTTTCTTATCAGAAATCAAAAGAGTTTTAAAACCTGGCGGGAAATTAATTATGACAACACCAAACATTTTAATGACTTTAACAAGAAGCCCATGGCACATTAGAGAATATAATCCAAAGCAAATGCATGAAATTGTATTAAATGTTTTCGATAATATCGAACTTAAAGGAGTTTTTGGTAATGCTAAGGTTATGGAATACTATGAGAAGAATAAGGAATCAGTATCAAGAATTACAAAATGGGATATTTTTAACATGCAACATTGGATGCCAAGATGGATTTTGCGTATCCCTTATGATATTTTAAATAGATTTAATAGGCACTACCTTCAAGATGCAAATAACCAATTAGTTGCTAGTGTAACGTATAAAGATTATCACATAACAAAATCTGCAGATAATTGCTTAGATCACTTTGTAATTGCTACCAAGTAGTAGAAAAAGTAAACTTTTTTTCTTTTAATTCTTGAATTATATCTGTAAGACATTTATGTGTTTTGCTAATACTTTTATTGTTATTATGTAACACTATTATAGATCCAGAAGTTGTGTTTTTTAGTATATTTCTTTTAACTTTTCTAGATGAAATTTTTTTTAAAAAATCCCAAGCAAAAACATCCCATAATATTATTTTGTATTTTTTCTTTAACTCTTTTAATTGTTTTGGAGATATTTTACCATATGGAGGTCTGAATAGAGAATTTTTTGGCATAAATTTTTGACATTTTTCAATATCTTGTAAATAACTCTTCGTTGAAACCAGCCATCCGTTCCTGTGTGAATAAGAATGATTTGCAACAACATGTCCTTGTTTAATGATTTCTTTAAATAGTTCTGGATTTTCACGAATGTTTTTGCCAATTAGAAAAAATGTAGCTTTAATTTTTTCCTTCATTAAAGCTTTTAAAATAATTGGTGTGGCTATTGGACAGGGGCCGTCATCAAAAGTGAGCCAAACATTATTATTTTCATTCTTTTTTCTCCAAATTACTGAAGGGTATAGTATGCGTAAAAACCAGGGCGTTTTTACTAACACTAAAGAATTTCAATAAGTTCTACTTCAAAAATTAGTGTTTCATTAGGACCTATTCCAGCCTGTGGTTGTCCTGTTTCTCCATATGCAAGATCAGCAGGGATTATAAATTCAAATTTATCACCAATACTCATTAACTGTAAACCTTCTGTCCAACCTGGGATTACTGATGTTAATGGGAATTCTGTAGGCACTCCTCTTTCAATTGAACTATCAAAAATTGTTTCATCTGTAAGCTTTCCGGTATAATGAACTTTAACATTATTTGTAATATTCGGCTTAGTATTTGAACTACTCTTTTTAATAATTTTATATGCCAAACCACTTTCTGTTATTGTATATTCATTATTGTTTTCTAAGCTATTTATTAATTTTTCACCATCAATTTTTGATTTCATTTGTTTAAGTGTTTGCATAGAAGTATAAAAAACCCGAAATCTATCAGAAGGCACGTATTGTTGCCCTTGTTTTTGTTGCCTAATATTTTCTCTTTGTTCTATTTCAGAAAATAGTGGGGTGTAATCTTCTATTGTTTTTGTAACAAATGACCCAGCATTTTCTGAGTTTTGAGAAAAATAAATTTCTGCTAATGCCACCTTTAAAGTAATAATATTCGATTCTGAATAAAATTGCAATGCTTGATTCCCTCCTGCATTAGCTGTTGATGCTAAGAGATAATTATTTTGAAGAGTATATTCATTAATTAATTCAGAGATAATTTTTTCTGCTTTTTTAGGATTTGTTTTAGTGTATATATCAGTCATTAATATTGAGGCTCTATCATATCTTCCTGTAGAGTATGGTAAAGTTTCAAAATATTTATCTGTTAATTTTTCTGCTCTTAAACTATCATTATTTTTAATAAGAGCTTCACCAAGCTGTAAAAAAGGATTTCTAAATCCACTTATAGAGCGGTCAGTATAATGACAGTAGTATACGTTTTCATTATTAATATTTCCATAACTATAATTATTCATTAATAAATCATAACTTTTATCAATATTTATTTTTGTAGCATCATTTGTTTTGAAGGGAACTAATTTTTGAACAGCTCCTTCAATTTGTAAATACTGAAGAATACCAGGATTTATAATCTGATTATTTTCAACTTTGTAAAAACGACTAAGTGTTTGTTGTGCATTAATAAAATACAAAGGTCTTTCCCAATTAAAGTTAGCTAAAATATCTAAAAGCACTACATCACTAACTAATAGACCATTTTTTCCGAAGATTTGGATATTCATAAATTGTTTTTCTTCACCATTTTTTTGAGGTAATGGAATTTTAATATGTCTAGGGCAAGTTTTTTGGGTAATAATTTGCGTAATGGCTTTTTTAATATTTTTAGGCTTGTTTTTATTATTGCTTATAATTTGCACTTCTTGTTGTAAAAGATCTTTATAAAAATCATCTTTTATTAAATGAGGTATTGGAGGGGCATTATTCTTTGCTCTTTTGACCTGCTGAATATAATAAGGTGAATTAACTAAACTCATATTTACATTCATCACATCGGTTTTAATGCCTTCAACTTCTTGAGCGAACCATAGCGGGTAGGTGTCATTATCTCCATTAGTAAAGATAATTGCATTAGAATCACATGAGTTTAAATAGTTTTTTCCAACATCTAATCCAATTGTCCTACCAGATCTATCATGGTCATCCCAATTTTCAGAAGCCATTAAAATTGGAACAGCTAATAGGCAAGCTAATGTTGAGATAAGACTAGCGTGTTTTTCTTTAACCTTTGTTTTTATAAAATCAAAGGTCGCTAAAACACCAATCCCAATCCATATGGCAAAAGCATAAAATGACCCAACATATGCATAATCCCTTTCTCTTGGCTGCTCAGGAGGAACATTTAAGTAAAGTATAATAAATATACCTGTAAATAAAAAGAATAATAATACTGATATGGCATCAGTTTTTTGCCTCTTAAAATGAAATATAAGACCTATGATTCCTAAAATTAATGGCAGAAAATAATAATGATTTTTTGCTTTATTATCTTTTAAATGAGAAGGCAATCCTTCATCAGAATATCCTATGCCGCTTTCCCAGTTTCCATACACCTCATTTCCATCCATATTAGCGATGTCATTTTGTCTTCCAGCAAAATTCCACATGAAATATCTCATATATGACCAGCCTATCTGATATTTAAAAAAGAATTTTAAATTATCAGAAAATTTGATGTTAGCTGGATTATGAGGAGCCCAAGATTGGTACCCATTTACATGGTCTTGAGACTGTGAGCTGTACATTCTTGAAAAGAATTTGTCATTTTTATATTCTCTGCTAAACGTACTTTTTTCCTCATATTCACCAAGCTTAATGTTTTTTCTGTGTGTTGATTCTTCTTTAATATTAATTGGTTGGTCAACATAATAACGACCAAATACCAAAGGGGCTACTTCTCCATATTGTTTCCTTGCTAAATAGTCTGATAATTTAAGAGGGTCGTCAGGAGCACTCATGTTAATTGGGGTATTTGCATTAGATCTAATTAATACCATAGCATAAGATGAGTATCCTATTAGGAGCATCATAAATCCGAGAATTGCAGTATTCCAGACTGGAAGATTATGCTTTTTGGTGTATTTTAATCCCCAGATTATTCCAGTAGCTAATAAAAGTATATAAAAAACTATACCCGTATTAAAAGGGAGACCAAATGTATTTACAAAAAACACATCGAATGCACCCATAATGCTAGCTGTTTTTGGAATAAATATGCCTTGAATGAATAATAAAATAGCAGAAGATATTGAAAATGCAATTAGCGCTCCTTTGTGAGTATATTTATTATTTTTGAAATAATATATCATTCCCATAGCAGGAATTGTAAGTAATGAAAGTAAGTGAACTCCTATTGATAATCCAATTAAATATGCAATTAAAACTAACCATTTACTTGAATTGGAGGAGTCAGCTACCTGTTCCCACTTTAGTATACACCAAAATGTGACTGCTGTAAAAAATGAAGACATTGCATATACTTCTCCTTCAACTGCAGAAAACCAAAAAGAATCTGAAAATGTATAAGCAAGAGCCCCCACTAAACCGGCACCTAAAACTGCAAATATTTTTCCTTTATTTATGTTTTCGCTTTGTAAATATATTTTACGGCCAAATGCGGTAATAGTCCAAAATAAAAATAATATTGTGAATGCACTGGCTATTGCGGACATACTATTAACCATCATAGCAACTTCACTAACATCTGATGCAAATAAACTAAAGATTCTTCCCATCATTAAAAAGAATGGCGCTCCAGGTTCATGAACAACTTCTAATTTATAAGCAGCAGCAATAAATTCTCCACAATCCCATAAACTAGCAGTTTTCTCGATGGTGGATAAGTATACAAAAGAAGCAATTAAGAAAATTGCCCAACCCATGTAATTATTATATTTTTTAAATTGGTCCATACTATATTTCAGTTTGATGAAGCGCAAATTTAATAATTTGTTTTATTTAATCATTATTAGATGAAAAATATGTACTAATTATATGTAAAAATAACAACTTAATTATTAGATTTGCACTCCATTTATGTCCGATGGTGTAACTGGCAACACGTCTGGTTTTGGTCCAGAAGAGTCTAGGTTCGAGCCCTAGTCGGACAACATTTATTTATAATATATTTTTTTAAAAAGCACTGTATAAGTGCTTTTTTATTTGCAACCTATAAAAATGAAATGTCGTATATTTTATAAATTATTTTAATTAATATTTTTTATCTTTGCATGTTAGGCTTTTTTTTATAAAAAAGTAAGTATTTTTTTGACAAGTATTATGATGAATAAACGTATTACCTTTTTGGGACTTTTCGTTTGGGTTTTTATATTGATCGGCTCTCTTAAACCTGTAGATTTATTTGCACAGAGTTGTCCTGTTGCCTCAGGACTAAGTGTATCAAATGTTTCAAACTTTAGTGTTACTTTGAATTGGAATTTCAATTCAGATGTTGATAATTATAGAGTTAGATACAAGGAAGTTGGAACTGCTTCTTGGTTTTTTGAGCACAATGTAGTTGGTACAAACTTAGATATTAATAATTTAAGTTCAAATTCTCAATACATATGGCAATTAAAGTCTTTTTGTTCTACTGGAGGGTCTTCAAATTCTTCGTGGTCAATAGCTGATACATTTTCTACTGCCAACTATCCGCTAGATTGTTTTAATACACCTAACGGAAATGCGTTTCTTGATAGTTGTGGTAATTGTGTTGGTGGTAGTACAGGTAATCAGCCATGTATTGATTTTACACCGTCAGTTAGTATTACATTAAGTACTTTGCAATGTGATACTCCTGCTGATATTACGTTTACTTTTTCTCAAGATGCAAATGAACCAGATATTGCTTCTTCCATCTTTTCTTCTGATGCAGGGTCATTTAACTTAACTAATCTTAACACAAATGACATCATTGGTACAAGTATAATTACAGCTGGAGGAGGATATATTAATGTTAACACAACATTAATGGTTGATTTTGTAATTAATACGGATAAAATATCTGTTAAAGCGGTAGATGATATTACTGGTCAAATTTATGGAACATTTACTATTGAAAATTTTAACGGTGGCGTTTTAGTAATCGCATCTTCTTTGCCTGATAATAACAACGTTACTAATGGAAATAGTCAAATAATTAATATTAATAATTTATTTATTAACCCTGCAACTGCACAAGTTATAACTTTTACTTCAACTATAAATTCTGAGCTTTCTGATGTTGATGTTCAAACATCTTCTGAAAATATTTTGTGTTTGGACTGTAATAATGACTTGGGGGGGGGGGCATTTATTGATAGTTGTGGAAATTGTGTAGGAGGTAATACTGGAGATGTGCCTTGTATACCTTTTTCTCCTGATGTTTCTGTCTCGATTTCAAATACTGATTGTGATAGTTTATCAAGTTTAACAATTAGTGTTAGTCAGGACCCAAATGAACCAGATATGTCTACATCTTTGTTTGTGTCTAATGTGGGATCTTTTAATATCTCAAACATGAACGTTGGAGACATTATTGGATCAGCTGTAATGATTGCTGGAAACGGTGCAAACACTTTTAATACAGAATTGATTGTAACAACGATTGTTTCTTCTAATCAAGCAATTGTTCAATCTCAAGATATAAACACGGGAATTGTTTTAGGTAGTTTTACAATTTCGAATACTAACCCTGGTGTTAATATATTTGCGCAAACAATTCCTGATGGAAATAATGTTACAAGTGGTAATAGCCAAACCGTAATTTTTGATAATGTTTTTGTTAATCCATCGGCTGGAAATTTAATTTTCACTTCAACAATTAATTCTGAAATAGGCGACCAAGATATACAGAATTTTCCATTCAATATAGTGTGTCTTTGTAATCCTACATCATCTACTACAGATGTTACGGAGTGTGACAGTTATGATTGGAATGGTACGACATACACAACTAGTGGATCATATACTTATGTTACTACTAATGCATCGGGCTGTGATAGTACAGCGACTCTTAATTTAACGATTAACGGTTCTACATCATTAATTAATAATCAAACTATATGTTTCGGTGAATCTTATTCTATTAACGGTAATTCTTATTCTGCTTCTGGAAATTATAGTGATACTCTTTATTCACAGAATGGATGTGATTCAATAGTTTTGACTAATCTAACAATATTACCAGAGCTTATTATCTCTGTTAATGCTTCTAATTCGGGTGTTGCATGTTTAGGTTCAAGTGTTACTTTAACGATGAATGGATT
>CEVN01083359.1_pt1 | contig 18195 bp, 16 predicted proteins | sample 427041 | NCBI WGS metagenome assembly CEVN01 (sample SAMEA2623463, study PRJEB7988) | marine metagenome | biome: marine biome (ENVO:00000447); feature: surface water layer (ENVO:00002042); material: "saline water (ENVO:00002010), including plankton (ENVO:xxxxxxxx)" | depth 5 m
AATGACAACTCCTGAAGAAGTTAGTGAGATTATTAATTTCTTCGATATAGATGATATTTTGAAAAGTAGGGTTATTATTTATGCTTGTACATCAGGCTATCCCGTACCGTTTGATGAATTGTGCTTGCTAGAAATTAAGAAGTTAATAAGTGATTTTGGAAATCGTGTAAAATCAGTTGGTTTTTCAGGGCATCATTTGGGAATTGCTGCAGATGTTGCGGCGTATGCTTTAGGCGCAGATTGGATAGAGAGACATTTTACTAAGGATAGAACTTGGAAAGGTACTGACCATGCAGCTTCTTTAGAACCTGCAGGGCTATCAAAGCTTATTAGGGATTTAGATGCAATTCATAAATCTATGAACTATAAGAATCAAGATATATTAGAAATAGAAAAGCCACAAAGAGATAAATTGAAGTGGAAAAAATAAAAATTTACTATATTATTACTTTTTTTGCATTTTTAATTCCCGGAGTAGAAAATAATTATAATATTCCTACGGGTGAAGATTATATATTAGGAGAAGATGGAATTAAAAGGATATATGTAAATATTTGGGGGCACGTTAAGAATCCTGGAACATATTTAGTATATCAAGATATTGACATAGCTACGTTGCTTTCCATGGCAGGGGGACCCTTAGAGGGGGCTGAATTGTCAAGTATTGAAATTATAAGTGAGTATAAGGATAATAGAATTGAACGTGTTGACTTGAATTCAATGCTATTATCTAGTCAATCAAAGTCAATCAAGTTTTATCCGTATGATACAATTAGAGTTAATCCCTCAATTGGCTTTTATGTTAGAGATAATGCTTCCTTAATTAATGTTCTCCTTCAGTTAATTACATTGGGAGTAGCTTTAGATAATTAAATTATTATGATTAGAGAAAACGATAATCTTCAATATAAAGAATTTGATATTCAGCAATTTATTTATTTTTTAAAAAGAAATTATATCAAAATAATTTTAGGAACATTATTTAGCACTTTAATTGGTTGTTTCTTGATATTAAGCACTAATCCTATATATGCCTCAAATGGTAAAATATTGATTGAAAAGAAAGATGATAGTGCATTTGGCATAGAGAGTCTAGAGGGTTTTTCTGATAAATCTACAATTGAAGATAAAATTGAGATCCTTGAATCTAGGACGATTGCTGAATCTACAGTTAAAAAAATTATTCATGACTATCTTGTTGATAAAAGTAAAAAATTATTTTTATTAGAGACGAAAGAGTATGAGCCAAGGGGGTTTAGAAAAACTTTTAAAGGTATCCTTACTTTAGGTGGTCTAATCAACAGATATCCAGATGTTGTAGAGGGTGATTTTAATGAAGCTAGAATAAGAAGAATTATTAAAAAATTGCAAGAATCTACAAGTATCAATAATATTCAAGGAACAAATATATTATCAATCGAAGTTGAAAGTTTGAACCCTGAAGAGTCTAGAAAATTAGTTAAAGCTTTTATTGACTCTTATATTGAAAAAGAAAAAGAATGGTCTAATGCTGTAACAGAGTCTAAAATTGATTTTTTAGAAAAACAAATCTTAAAGAAAACAAACGAGTTAAATAAAATTGAAGATAATATTCAGGCATACCAAGAGAATCAAGATATATATAATCTTGATGGTGATGCTTCGTTGCTGGTATCTAATTTTGTTGATTTAGAAAATAAGCACAATCAAGAGAAAATTTTATATAAGGATTTAGAATATAGAAAAACTCTTTTTGAAAACGAGTTAAATAAGGTAGATATTTCTAAAACTCGTGAGTTAGCAGTTAAAGACTCTATTCGTAGCCTTAATATATCGATTAAAATTTCAGATAGCAGAATTGAAAATATTAATTCACAATTATTGGATAATCAAAATTCTTTGGATGAACTTCCTGAGAAAACTAAAAATTTTGTAAGATTAAAGAGGGATGCTTTAATTCTAGAAAATACTCTTATACTTCTTGAGGAAAATTTGCAGTCAGCTAAGATTGCCTATGAGTCTGCTTCAGGGCAGGCACAAATTATTGTTGAACCTGCTCTTGAATATGAGAAAGTTAAACCTAAGGTATTTATAAATGTAATACTAAGTATATTAGCAGGTATCTTTCTATCATCTATTCTTTTATATTTGGCTGAGTCTCTGAGCACTGCTATTAAATCAGTTGAAGAATTGGAATTATTTGGCCTTAGTGTTTTATCCATAATTCCATCTATAGGATCAGATAAAAAACGAAATAAAAAAACAAAAAATAATAGTATGGATTTATCAAGAAGACTTATTATGACTGAAGATCCTAAATCTCCAATTTCAGAGGCATATAGAACTCTTAGGACGAGTATTATGTATTCTAGTGATAAAGATAGCAAAATAATAATGATTAGTAGCCCTGGCCCTGGAGAAGGTAAAACTACTACGGTATGCAACTTAGCTATCACCTATGCTAATTTAGGAAAGAAAACCTTATTAATTGACGGAGATTTGAGAAAGCCTGTTATTAATAAAATATTTAATCTAAATAAAAATTTGGGTTTAACCAGTTATATAATTGGTGAAAACTCTATAGAAAGCATTGTTCAAAAAACAGAAATTGATAATTTTGATGTAATCCCATCTGGGATTGTTCCTCCTAATCCGTCAGAAATATTAAATTCTGATAAAATGAAAAATATGCTTGAAACTTTGAAAGAGAAATATGATATAATACTAATAGACTCTCCTCCTATGATTGCTGTCACTGATGCTTTAGTTTTATCAAATTTAGTTGATGATTTTATTTTGGTATGTAGAAGTAAAGTTACGCAAAAAGGAGCTCTTGACAGATCAATTAAAAGTCTAAATCAGATAGGTGGTAAATTTAACGGTTGCATACTAAATGCTATAGACTCTAGTACAACTTATGGTTCTGGTTATTATTATAACTATTATCAATACTACTATGGAGAAAAATAATTTTTATGAATCATAAGATTTGTATTATTGGTTTGGGGTATGTAGGTCTTCCTTTAGCTGTAGAATTTAGTAAGAAATATGATACCATTGGCTTTGATATTAATAATGATAGAATTGATCAATTAAAAAATAATATAGACGTAACAGAAGAGGTTTCAAGTTTAAAGTTAAAAAAAAGTTCTCTTAAATTGTCATCCTCAATACAAGATTTAAAAAGTTATAATACATATATTATAACAGTTCCTACCCCTATAGATAATTCGAAAAATCCAAATTTAAAATTTTTGAAAAGTGCTTCTAAATTAGTAGGTGAAATTATAAAAAAAAGAAATATAGTGATTTACGAGTCAACTGTTTACCCGGGTTGTACTTTGGAAGATTGTATTCCTATTGTTGAAGTAACGTCTGGTTTAAAATTGAATGAAGATTTTTACTGTGGTTATAGTCCAGAAAGAATTAATCCTGGAGATAAAAAAAATACGTTAACTAAAATCATGAAAATTACTAGCGGTTCTAATAAAAAAGCATTGAAAATTGTCGATAATTTATATTTGTCTATAATAAAGGCAGGGACTTTTCCAGTAGATTCTATTAATATAGCTGAAGCTGCTAAAGTTATTGAAAATACTCAAAGAGATTTAAATATCTCCTTTGTTAATGAATTATCTTTGATTTTTGAGAAAATGAATATAGATACAAATAAAGTTATAGAAGCTGCATCAACAAAATGGAATTTTGTTCCATTTAAACCAGGGCTAGTAGGTGGGCACTGTATTGGAGTTGATCCATACTATTTAACTTATAAATCAGAATTATCAGGATACTCTCCTGAAGTTATTTTATCAGGAAGACATTTAAATGATAGTATGGGTATATATATAGCTCAAAGAACATTAAAGCTTATGGTGTCAAATGATATAATTATTGAAAAATCTCGAGTTTTAATTTTAGGTTTGACATTTAAAGAAAATTGTCCAGATATCAGGAATACAAAAGTAATTGATATAGTAAATGAGCTTAAAGATTACAATGTTGCGGTTGATGTTTTTGATCCTTGGGCAGATAAAAATGAGGTCTTTAATGAGTATGGCAAAGAGGTTTATAATAAATTGCCTAATAAAAAATATCATGGAATTATTTTGGCAGTCTCTCATGAAAAATTTCATAAAATTAATATAGAAGGTATTAGTTATAAAAAATCAGTAATATTTGATATAAAATCATTTCTTAAAGATACTAAAGATAGAATAATTCATAGGTTATAATATACATTGAAAAATAAAATTTGCGTCGTTGGATCTGGAAACTGGGGTTTTAATCATGTTAAAACATTAGCTCATTTAAGTTCGTTAGGTGGGGTAGTTGAAATCAGTCAAGAAAATAAAGATAGAGTAAAAAATCTATATCCTGAAACTCCAATATTCTCAAGCATTGAAGATTCTTTCGAATTTAAATTTGATGGATATATTATTGCAACGCCTGTTGTGACACATTTTGAAATAGCTAAAAAAATAATCAATAAGGGGCGCCATGTGCTTATTGAAAAACCGATGACCTTAAATAGTTCTGAAGCTTATGAGCTAGTTGAATTAGCTAAGTTTAAAAAAGTAAATGCAATGGTTGGTCATGTTCTTTTATTTCATCCAGCAATACAAAAAATGAAAGAACTTATTGACTCTGGTAAATTAGGGAGATTGCAATATATTTACAGTAATAGATTGAATCTTGGAAAAGTGAGAACAGAAGAAAATGTTTTCTGGAGTTTTGCCCCTCATGATATATCTATTTTACAGTACTTTACAGACTCTTATCCTGAAGATATACAGACGACTGGAGGTGCTTTTTTGCAAAATGGAGTATATGATACTACAATTACAACTTTATCCTACCCAAATAATGTTAAGGCTCACATTTATTTAAGCTGGCTTCATCCTTTTAAAGAGCACCGTATTGTTGTTATTGGTTCAGAAGGAATGTTAAGTTTTGAAGATTCTATGGATAGTAAACCTTTGAAATTTTATGACAAAAAATATATTATAAAGGATTCAATACCAGAAAAGCATGAAGGGAATGTAGAATTAATTGATTATCCTGCCTTGGCTCCACTTGAAGAAGAGCTTAGATATTTTATTGACAATATGGATTTAGATAAATTGGGCATATCAAATGTTGAATCTGGATTAGATGTGATTAAAATACTTGAATCTGCATCATCTAATAAAATTGAGGTTTAAATGGTAGAGAATAAAGATTATTTTGTGCATGAATCAAGTTACGTGGATGATAATGTTGATATTGGAAGGGGGACTAAAATTTGGCATTTTTCACATATACAGTCAAATAGTCAAATAGGGAATAATTGTTCGATTGGTCAAAATGTTAATATTGGTAATAATGTTAATATTGGCAACAATGTCAAAATACAAAATAATGTATCCGTATATGAAGGGGTTGAGCTAGAAGATTATGTGTTTTGTGGCCCTTCAATGGTTTTTACGAATATTAAAGTTCCTCGATCAGAATTTCCTCAAAGAGGAGGTCAATTCTATTCTAAAACTTTAGTTAAGAAATCTGCCTCAATTGGTGCAAATGCAACCATTGTTTGTGGTGTTCAGATTGGGCGATATGCTCTTATTGGCTCAGGGGCTATTGTTACTAAGGATGTTCCAGATTTTAGCCTTGTTGTTGGCAACCCTGGTAAGGTGATTGGTTGGGTAAGCAAAAAGGGAAGTAAGATAGTCTTTGATCATAAAGGTTTTAGTAAATGCAATAAATATAAGTTGTCGAATAATAAGGTTTCTTTTATAGGATGAAAAAAACTTTTTTAGTTACAGGTTCTACAGGGTTTATTGGATTTCATCTATGTAAATCACTTTTGCAAGATGGATTTAATGTTATTGGAATAGATAATATTAACGACTACTATAGTGTTAAATTAAAAAAAGATAGGCTATCTATTTTGAGTAGTTTCTCAAATTTCAAGTTTTATAAGTCTAATATAGAAAATTACGATGAACTCTCAACGATATTTGAAAAAGAAAAACCTAGCAAAGTTATTAATCTAGCAGCTCAAGCAGGGGTTAGATATAGCTTAGAAAATCCTTTTGTTTATGTCAATTCCAATATAGTTGGTTTTGTTAATATTCTTGAACTTTGTAAGAAATACAGTGTTGAAGGAATAGTTTATGCATCTAGTTCATCAGTCTATGGAGCAAATAAAAAAACTCCTTTTAGTATAGAAGATAGGGTTGATATGCCTATTTCCATATATGCTTCCTCAAAACGATTTAATGAATTGACAGCTCATGCATATTCTCATCTATATGATATGAATTTAACAGGATTGAGATTCTTCTCAGTCTATGGCCCATGGGGTCGTCCTGACATGGCTATGTATATATTTACTAAGAAGATTCTATCTGGGCAACCTATTGATGTGTATAACTATGGTAAGATGCAGAGAGATTTTACATATATAGATGACATTGTTAGTGGAATTAGAAAAGCTATGGATAAAAATTATAAATGTAAAATTTTCAATCTTGGTAATAATAAGGTAGAGAGACTTCAAGATGTTATTAAAAATATTGAATTAAATTTAGGGATAAAAGCCAAGGTTAATTTATTGCCAATGCAGCCAGGAGATATTGAGAAATCTTCTGCAGATATTGATTCTTCTTTAGAACTTCTTAACTATCAGCCTACAACCAATATCAATATTGGAATAAAGAAATTTATTAGTTGGTATAAGAAATATCATAATATAAAATAACGCTAAAATTCTTAATTAGAAAAAAAGGGAATATTGAGAAAGATATATAATTTGGTAAAAAAAAATAATCTTGAAAAAGTTGTTGAAAATTTTTTTTCCTTATCTGCTTTAGAAATAGTTACTTACGGATTTAAATTAATTACAATTCCTTATATTGCTAAAACAATAGGATTAGAGAAATTTGGGATTATTGCTTTTGCAGCTGCTTTATGTAATTTTTTTATTATAATCGTAGACTATGGATTTCATTTAAGTGCTGTTAAAGATCTAGCTAAAAATAGAAGCGATATAAATAAAATTAATTTTATTTTTACTAAGGTATTTTTTTCCAAGTTATCAATTCTTTTATTTACAATATTGATATTTTTATCTATTGTTTTTTCATTATCAATGTTTCGTGACAATTATATGATATATATTTTTTCGTTTATGGTTGTTATAAATAATGTCATATATCCTCAATGGTTTTTTCATGGTATTGAGAAAATGAAGTTTATTACTATTTTTAATATAGTTATTCATATTCTGTATTTAATTTGTATTTTTTCATTTATTAAATCTGAATCAGATTACATATATATTCCATTATTAATTGGCTTATGCACATTCTTAATTGGTGTAGTTTCGATTATTATTATTTTTATTAAATATAAGGTTCGCTTTGTGACTATATCAATTAAAGATATTATTCAAACGCTTAATGATAGTAAGTATGTTTTTATAAATCAATTTTTTCCTTATATATATAAAAATACGCCTATTATTTTATTAGGTATTTTTGCGCCTCTAACAAGTGTGGGTTTATTTTCAGCAGCTGAACGTGTAATTAATGTGTGCTCTCTATTTATAAAAGTATTGACAAGATCTTTTTTTCCTCATCTTGCTCATTCGCGTGAAACATTTAAATTGCATAGTCAAATATTGATATCTATTTCTTTATTTATGCTATTTTTATTAGTGTTATTTTCAAAGTCTATTTTTAATATTTTATATACACAGGAATTTGAAGAAGGTGTTAATTTGCTTTATATAATGTCTATTGGTATATTTTTTCTTGCACTTTACAATTGTTTTGGGACAAATGGACTTATTCATGAAAATAAAGAAAAATTATTAATGAAAAGCACAATATTTTCTTCTGTATCAGCTGTTATATTGTCATTATTTTTGATATATTATTTTAAAGAATTTGGAGCTGCAATAAGTATTGTATTTGGCAAAACTATGATGGGCCTAAGTGTTTTTTATTTATATAGAAAGGTAGTGTTAAAAGAAAAAACCCCAAAAAATGAATTTTAATTTTTATCAAAAAGATCCATTAATTAAGCTATTTTTTCTATTTATTCCGTTATATTTTTTGTTTGAAATTCTTTCTGGGTATTTGTTTGTTAAGCAGGGATTAGTTTCATATTTATTTGGTGGTTTTTGGGTATTATATTTTATTCTTATGTATTTTAAAATAGGTATTTCAAAACAAAATGTTCCATTTATAGTATTTTTATTATATATATTTTTTAGAGTTACGATGTCTTCAGATTTTTTAACTTCTCTAAATCAGTATGCAACTCTATTTATTTCGGTGTCTACCTTTATCGTTGCATTTAAATATTTTAATAATTTTACTGGATTCAAAATGATTGTAAAGATTTCCTATATTTTCTTGATACTTTATTCATTTAATATCATTCTTTCTAATCTTTTCTTAGAGTCATCATTCAAAGGATATATGTCAGCTGACGAAGCTATATGGCACACGGGGAATGTTTTTACTGGTGGTTTTAATTCTATTGTTTACTTATTAATAGCATTTCCAATAATTTTTCCATTTATTAAAGGGAAAAAAAATAAGATACTTTATATAGTCCTATTAATTGCTGCTGTTTTAACAGTTTTAATATCATTAAAAAGAATTTCTATATTAGCAATCCCAGTTGGATATATAGTTATTTTATTTTTAAATAGAAATATATTTAAAACCTCTAAATATATTATTTCTTTTTTATTGGTTATAGTTTTCACATTCCCTTTATATGAGGGCGTAATTGCAAAACAATTTGAAGCAAGACAAAAAACATTTGATAGGGGGCTTCAAGATGAAGTTAGATATTTAGAAACTATGCTAGTGTGGAATAAAGCTCTTGAATTTTCTCCTTTATCTGAATCCTTTTTTGGTAAAGAAATGTTTAACTCTGTTGACAATTATGGTTTGGTAGATAGGCAGAGGATGATACATGTAGATTATAACCAATTGCTTCATGGAGGCGGTTTTTTTGGACTTTTTTTATTTTTATTTATTCATTACTACTTAATAAAAAAGATGCGATTATATTCTAGGAATTCTAAATTTTCAAATCAAAAATTGCTTGATATGGATAATGATAAGAGAGTTTTTTTTATGTTTAGTCCTTCAATTTTTTATTCATTTATCATAGTTTCTTTATTCTTTTCTTTTGCAGGAGGATTTCATATAATTTTATTTAATTCAATTAAATTCTTATTTTTAGGATCCATACTAGGAATATGGTATAATTTCTTTATGGGCAGATATAATATTAGTTAAACTTTTTAAGGGGCCTGAGATTACAATAAAAATACTTCTAATTCTAATTATTGTGAGAGTTTAAGATGAATGTATTGTTTATTTCTAGAGAGAATTCAAAGTTAGGTATTTCTCCTATAATCAAGAATCAAGGAGATTCTCTGAAGAAACAAGGAGTGTCTATAGATTATTTCCTAATTAAGGGGAAGGGTGTTCTAGGATATTTTAAATCAATATTTGCTTTAAAAAAACATTTAAAGAAACAAAAATATGATATTTTTCATGCCCATTATTCATTATCAGGATTTGTAGCGGCATTTGCAGGATGTAAACCAATGGTTGTATCATTAATGGGTAGCGATGTAAAGGCAAAGTGGTACCTAAGGTGTCTCATTAAATTTTTTGAAGTTTTTCTTTGGGACATTGTAATAATAAAATCAATTGATATGAAAAAGGAATTAGGTAAGTATGATTATCGAGTTATTCCAAATGGCGTGAATATAGAAAAATTTAAACCAATAGATAAAGAACAAGCTTTAAATTTTGTAGGATGGAAAAGTAGTGCAAAACATATTTTATTTGCTTCTAATCCAAAAAGAAAAGAAAAAAATTTCAAACTAGTTGAAGATAGCATGAAATTGATTAATGATAATATTCAGATTCATTACTTGAAAAATATTGAGAATAAAGATGTTCCGTACTATTTGAATGCAGCTGATGTTATAATCTTAAGTAGTTTATGGGAAGGTAGTCCAAATGTAATAAAAGAATCTATGAGCTGTAGTCGTCCTATTGTATCTACAAAGGTAGGGGATGTGGAATGGGTGTTGGGTAATACAGACGGATGTTTTGTATCATCTTTTAAAGCTTCAGAATTTTCTAATAAAATTATTCAGGCTTTAAAATATTCAAGGATAAATAACCATACAAATGGAAGAAGTAGGATAATCAAGCTTAATTTGGATTCTTTAAGTATATCAAGTCAATTAACAGATATTTATAATGAGATTATTTAGGGAAAATAATGAATAAGCGATTTTTATTTTATATTGGTCATCCTGCACATTTTTACAACTTTTCAGTCATAGCTGAAAAGTTGGTAAGAGAAAAACACTCAGTGTTGCTTGTTGTTAGAAAAAGAAAGATAGTAGAGGACTTAGTTCGACAATCTAAATTTGATTATATTTTTGTTAGTAATAAGAAAAAAGGTGCTTCAAGATTATCTTTGATTTGGTCAGTTCTAAATAGAGAATTTGAAGTATGGAGAATTATTAAAAGATTTAAACCCGATCTTATGGCAGGGACAGATATTGTTATTACTCATTTAGGTAAACTTTTTAATATCCCAGCAATTGTTTTATGTGATGATGATAGTTCTGTCGTGCCATTACTATCATCCTTTGGTTTTAGGTTTGCTACAGCTGTTGTTTGCCCAAAAGTGTGTGATATTACGCCATATAATTATAAAAAAATTGGTTATTCTGGATTGCAAAAAATGACTTATTTACACCCTAAATATTTTTCTCCAAATAAAGAATTAATTAAAGATTATATTGATATAAAACAAAAATATTTTTTAATTCGTCTAGTTCAATTAACAGCTCATCATGATAAGGGAATATCTGGAATTAATGATAAAGTTTTAGATAATATTATAGATAAATTAACCCCTTATGGAAGAGTGTATATATCTTGTGAGCGAAGTATTCCTGAAAAATACAATAAATATAAGCTTAGTGCTCCTCCCAATTTAATCCATCATATAATGCATTATGCAAGTTTGTTTATTAGTGATAGTCAAAGTATGACGGTAGAAAGTTGTATACTAGCTGTTCCCTCAATTAGGTTTAGCGAGTTTGCTGGCAAGATAAGTGTGTTAGAAGAGTTAGAAAAAAAATATAAATTAACATTTGGGATATCACCTAGTAATGAACAAGAATTATTAAGCCGGATTCAAGAATTAATTGCAGATAATAATATTAAAGATGAATGGGTTTTAAGAAGAGATAAAATGTTAGGTAGTATGATTGATGTATCTGAATTTATTTATGAATTATTTAAAAAAAAATCAAAAAACTAAATAGAAAAATATAATATGAAAATAGTATCAATAGTAGGAGCTCGTCCACAATTTGTTAAGCTTGCACCGTTATCAAATAAAATAAAATATAATCATGATGAAATTATTATTCATACTGGTCAGCACTATGACAAAAGCATGTCAAAAATATTTTTTAATGAATTAGGGATTTCCGAGCCTAATTATAATCTTGATGTTAATCAGGGTGACCATGGAAATCAAACAGGAAGAATGATTATTGATTTAGAAATAGTTATTATGAAAGAAAAGCCAGACTTAATCATCATTTTTGGAGATACGAACTCAACATTAGCTGGAGCTATTGTAGGTTCAAAATTACATATTCCTATAATTCATATAGAAGCTGGCCTAAGGAGTTTTAATAGAAAAATGCCAGAGGAAATAAATAGAGTTATTGCAGACCATTCATCAGACTATCTATTTGCCCCTACTCAAATAGCTATGGATAATTTGCAATCTGAGAACTTAGCCTCTAAGTCGTATTTAACTGGAGATATTATGGTTGAAAGTTTGAAGTATATCAAGCAACAAATCACTGATACTCAAATATTAGAGCAATATAATTTAAGCGAAAATAATTTTTATTTATTAACCCTCCATAGACCTTATAATGTAGATGACCCTCAAAATTTATCTAAGATATTTCAAGAAATTGGGAAGCTATCTAAATTGGTTGTGTTTCCTGTACACCCAAGGACTAAGAAGATAATTGAACAAAATAATATTAAATTAGCCCAAAATATAACATTAACGAATCCTTTGGGATATATAGATTTTGTTCAACTTCAATTAAATTCTTGTAAAGTAATAACAGATTCAGGTGGGATTCAAAAAGAGGCATATATGCTTAAGAAACCATGTATTACACTTAGGTCGGAGACGGAATGGGTAGAAACTGTTGATTCTGGGTGGAATAGATTGTTTAATTTACAAGATGAATGTAATTTAGCAGAGACAATTGAATTATTTACTCCTCAATTACCATATAAAAATTTGTTCGGAAAAAATATCTTAGAAAACATGAATTCCATTATAGATAGTATAGGTTGATAAGTCTTTGATAAATAGTTTAGATAAATTTTTATTAGAAAAAATCAAAAAGTATATTCAGCTAGATCAAGGTAGCAATATTTTATGTTTAAGTAATATTGATGATGCTTTGAAACAGTTAAAACCTCATTCATCAGATCATGTTTTTAATTTAGAGAAAACAAATAATATTAGAAGAATAAATAAATTTCATGAATCAATAAATAGCAAATTAAATAAAGAAGGAATTTATGTATCTTGCACAGAAACATTAGAGGAAAGGAGAAAGAGAATACAAAATAAAAGCCCTTTTGGGCTTAAGAATATTATTCGTATTATCGATTTTGTATATAATAGAGTTACTCCTAAGCTACCTATTTTAAAGGTTATTTATTTTTTTATTACTAAAGGTCATAATCGAGTAATATCCAAGGCTGAGACTCTAGGTCGCTTAATATCATGTGGTTTTGATATTTTAGAGTATTTTGAATATGATAATTTGTTATATGTTGTTTCAAAAAAAATAAAAGAACCTGATTTTAATATGAAGGTATCTTATGGTCCTCTTTTTAAAATGAATAGGGTTGGATTTAAGGGTGAAATTATTGGTGTTTACAAAATGCGTACAATGTATCCTTATTCAGAATATTGTCAGGATTTGATAGTAAAAGAAAATAAACTATCTCAAAGTGGTAAAGTTGCTAACGATTATAGACTTACAACATGGGGGAGGATTTTTAGAAAATATTGGATAGATGAGATCCCAATGTTTATTAATTTTTTTAAACGAGAATTAAATTTAGTAGGTGTTAGACCCTTAAGCGAAAGTTATTTTTTTAAATATCCTAAAGATTTGCAGCAATTGCGCATTAAGGTGCGCCCTGGTCTAATTCCTCCTTATTATTCAGATATGCCTAAAAGTTTTGAGGAAATTCTTCAAAGTGAAAAACGTTATTTAGAGCAAAAACTTAAGTTCCCAATTAGGACTGATTTAAAATACTTTTTTAAAGCTTTTTATAATATTTTTTTTAAAGGTGCTAGAAGTAGTTGATATATTAAATTATTTCTTTTCTTTTTATTTTTAAAAAGTATGTATATTAGCGGAGTTAATTGAAGTTTAATAAAAATAAAAATTGGAAATATTATTATGAATAAAATAAATATTATGATGGTTTTCGTTGCATCTTTATCTATTGTTTTTTCAGCAGGTTTAAAGAAGCCTGCTGCTTCTTTTGATTCTATTGAAAGATCGGCAATAGTAAAAAATGTTAATGATAATGGTCAATCTTTATCTGTGTTAATGAGTTGTTTGAGTACAAATGGTGATTTGTCTTCTGATTACCATTCAGGGATGTCTGTTGATTTTCGTGTTAGTTCTGTTTGCAAACTGCCTTTGATAGGTATGGATTTAGGATTCGGATTTGGTTTTGTTACCACTGAGAATGAATCTGATGCTCCAGAATTAAGTATGGGTTTAATGGCTTTACATTTTACACCTAATTTAAATCTTCCTGTTGATTTTAATCTTAATACCGGTCTTTCTGATGCTCCCGGTGGAATGGGCGTAGGCATGATGGGTTTTTTCGGTATGGATTTATTTTATAAACTTCCTGTTTGCGATGGAATATCTTTGGGTTTTCAATATAAGCAGTTTGTAGACCCTGAGGATGGAGAGCTTAATTTTTCAAAGTTAGGTACTATGGGGATAGGTTTAAAAATTGATGGTTAAATGAATGCCTGAAAATATTTTAAAAAAGAGCATTTAATCAAATGCTCTTTTTTTTTAGTGAATAGAAATTTGCAAATATGAATATTACAATTATAGGTTCCGGTTACGTCGGTCTTGTTACTGGCGCATGTTTAGCCAATGTTGGTAATAAAGTCACATGTCTTGATGTAGACCAGAATAAAATTAATCTGCTTAAAAATGCTAAACCTCCTATCTACGAGCCAGGTCTATCATCAAAGCTCAAGCTAGGTATAGACTCTGAAAACTTGCAATTTACTTCGAATGCTCAAAAAGCTATAGAATCCTCTGATGTAATTTTTATAGCTGTTGGAACACCAAGTCTTAATAATGGTGAAACCGATCTTTCTTATGTAGTTGATGTGGCAAAAACCATAGCTAAAAGCTTAAATAGTAATAAAATAGTTGTCACAAAGTCTACGGTCCCTGTTGGTACTACTCATATGATCAAAGAATTGATTAGTAACTATATCAAAGAAAAAGAGTTGAGTTATAATGTAGACTTTATTAGTAATCCCGAATTCCTAAAAGAGGGTAAGGCGATTAAGGATTTTGAAAGCCCAGATAGAATTGTTTTAGGCTACGAAACTAAACAAGCGTTAGATGTAATGAAAGAATTATATAGGCCCTTTAATCTGCATCATGATAAAATTATTTCAATGGATATTAAAAGTGCAGAATTAACAAAGTATGCGGCTAATGCAATGCTTGCAACTAAGATTTCATTTATTAATGAAATAGCTAATATCTGTGAAAAGGTTGGAGCAAATATTAATCATGTAAGATCTGGAATTGGGTCAGACTCAAGGATTGGCTTTGATTTTATTTATCCAGGAATTGGATTTGGGGGAAGCTGTTTCCCCAAAGATTTAAAATCAATACAAAGCTTTTCAAAAGAAGTAGATTGTGATACTAAAATCATTAATGCTGTTTTAGGTGTTAATCAAGAGCAGCGTTTGAAATTTGCTAATAGAATTATTAATTATCTGAAATCAAATATTGATGATACAACTATTAAAGTTTCAGTTTGGGGGCTATCTTTTAAGCCTGAAACAGATGATATTAGGCAAGCTCCAAGCCTAGATATTATACGAGCCTTATTGAATTCAGGTATCCATGTTTCGGCATATGATCCAATAGCTATTGAAAACACAAAAAATGCAATCGTTCATGAAAATTTATCATTTGGAGAAAATCTTTATGATGTATTGGAATCTTCTGACGCCTTAGTTCTATGTACTGAGTGGGTTGATTTTAGAAGCCCAGACTTTGATAAAATGAAATTGATGATGAAAAATAATATAATTTTTGATGGCAAAAATATATATAATAGCAGAGTTTTGAATAGTTTTGGTTTTAAACATTTCCAAATAGGAGTAAAAGAATGAACGTTCTAGTCACTGGAGGAGCTGGCTTTATTGGAACTCATTTAACTAAACGTTTAGTTAGAGGAAATAATAAGGTAGATGTTTTAGATGATTTTTCTAGAGGAAAAAAAGAAAACAAAATTGAAAAGGTGAATTATATCAATAGAGATGTTAGACAAGAGTTGAATGATTTAGAAGGCTATGATGTAATTTTTCACTTAGCTGCATTAGCTAGGATTCAACCTTCATTTGATGAACCTTTACAGACTATTGATATAAATGCAAAAGGAACAGCTAATATTTGTGATTTAGCTAAAAGAATCAAAGCTAAAGTTATTTATGCCGGATCAAGCTCTTTTTATGCCGGTCCCTATTTAAATCCTTATGCATTTTCAAAATGGCAGGGAGAAGAAATTTGTAAAATGTATAGTAAAGTATATGGTATTTCAACAGCTAATGCACGTTTTTTTAATGTTTATGGAGATGGACAGCCATCAACTGGTCAGTATGCAACAATTGTTGGCATCTTTGAAGAGCAATATAAAGCTGGCGCTCCACTGACAATTACAGGTGATGGTGAGCAAAGGCGCGATTTTACTCATGTTGAAGATATTGTGTCTGGACTAATTTTAATGAGTAAAGGTAATTGGAATGGAGAGATTTTTAATTTAGGTACCGCTAAAAACTATTCTATCAATGAACTTGCTGCAATGTATAAGCATAAAACTAAATACATACCTAAGAGACCTGGAGAGGCCGCAAAGACACTTGCCGATATAACATTTACAAAAGAGAAACTAGGCTATAAACCGGGTATAGATCTCAACGATTATGTTAGAGATTGGCTAATTAGAGCTAGGAAAAATACTGCTATAGATTAAATAAATTAACTCTAATATATAAATCAGTATTTATGATAGGCTCTGCTGTTCGCCCTTTGAATGGGAAGCCAAAAGTTAATTGCGGGTCACACCCAATATTTACTTGAATGTTTTGAAAAAATAGAGATGTGTTTTTATTCTCATCAATTATACTGTTTTCAACCAATAACGAATACAGCTTGAAGAGCTTTAATTCGTAGTCAGCTTTTATTTTTAAAGATGGTGCTACTATACTAGTTTCTGAACTAAAAAGTTGAGAAAACCCTAAGCCGTAGCGTACATTGATTGTACGAATTTTATTATTTAGAAGTATGTATATTGAAGATGAATTCAGAGATCCTCTTCCTTCAAAAATAGGCTTATTAATCATCTTTGAAAATATTATTTCACCAGCAATATTGAAACTATAGCGATTAAATATTTCTGGTGTTTTATAAGGTGTTTTAATTAATAAAGATATTGAACTGCCAGATTTGAAGTTATTCCTCGTATTGCCTTTAATAGGGAAGGTGTTTCCAATAGATAAAAAATATTCAAATAACTCTGAATCTCGATTTAGAATCGATATTAGGTTTTTTTCTTTTATAATTTTTTCGTTCTCTATATACCCAAATTGATTTTTCGTCGAATCAGCTAAGCTGTTACTTTGATTGCTAAAGCAAAAACATAAGGAAATAATTAATAAAAAGTATTTTATATTTATCATAATCATAAATCTAGTTATTTTACTTTGTAACATACTAATGTAATTTTTTGAATTAATGAAAATCGTAATATGAATATATTGATAATATATGGCGGAAACTCTTTGGAAAAAGAAATCTCAATAAAAACAGGTATAGCTGTTAATAAGGCTTTGGATGGGCTGTTTGAGTCTAAAATGCTAATGCTAAACAATGATTATAAAATTATTAAAGACCACTATTCAAAAGGGGATATTATTTTTAATTGCCTGCATGGAGGATATGGCGAGAATGGGGAGATTCAATCTTTTTTCGAGAAAGAAGAGATTAAATTTATTGGATCTGGTTCATTTGCTTGCAGCTTAGCTATTAACAAATATAAAAGTAAAAAAATAGTTCGCTCGTTAAATTACAAAGCGCCATATGGGGAAATAGTTCATGACATATCTGCTTTTAATGAATTTGAGGTACCTTTTATCGTGAAGCCAAACAATGAAGGCTCTTCAGTTGGTTTCTATGAAATTTATAATCAAAAAGACTTTAAAATAGCTTTAAAAAAAAATAAGCAATATAATGGAGAGATACTGGCTGAGGAAAAAATTAATGGCAGAGAAATAACTGTACCTATTCTAGATGGCAAGGCACTACCTATTGTTGAGATTATACCAGGGAACAAAGTTTATGATTATAACAGTAAATATATTTCTAAAGAAACCAGCTATTTGGTCCCTGCAGATATCAATGAGGATATTTATAAAAAAATTATTAACATGTCTGAGATTATATACGCTAAAATGAATTGTAGACACTATAGTCGCATAGATTTTATTTTAAATTCAGATAATAATCCATTTTTTTTAGAACTAAATACATACCCAGGAATGACAGATAAAAGTCTATTTCCAAAAAGTGCTGCATCTATAGGTTTGTCGTTTAAAGACTTAATTAAAAAATTAGTTCTTTTAGCTAAAGATTAGAGTTAAAAATATACTTGAAATTATTGACTGAATAAAAAATAATAAAAAATATTTTTTTATTTCAAAAAATCCTGATTATATTGACAAGCTGTATTCAAAGCGCTTTTTGAAAAATTGCCATTGTAGCTCAGTTGGCCAGAGCGGCTGATT
>CEVN01014720.1_pt1 | contig 18155 bp, 21 predicted proteins | sample 427041 | NCBI WGS metagenome assembly CEVN01 (sample SAMEA2623463, study PRJEB7988) | marine metagenome | biome: marine biome (ENVO:00000447); feature: surface water layer (ENVO:00002042); material: "saline water (ENVO:00002010), including plankton (ENVO:xxxxxxxx)" | depth 5 m
TGGAATCCGAACATTGAATAATAAATGTAAAACGGAATTGTTGGTTTCCCAACAGTGGAGTATGCCATTCCTGCAGCAGTAAAACTACTCATGGCTCCAGCCTCAGAAATACCTTCCTCAAGAATTTGCCCGCTCTCAGATTCCTTATAACTAAGTAAAAGTTGAGAATCTACTGGTGTGTATATTTGGCCTTGAGCATTATATATCTTAAATTCTGTAAAAAGAGCTTCCATTCCAAATGTCCGTGCTTCGTCAGGAACTATAGGTACTACTAAATCTCCAATTTTATCATCCTTCATTAAATTTCTTAGAAGTCTTACAAATGCCATAGTTGTTGAAACTTCTTGATCTTTTGGAGTTCCTTTGTCAAATTCAGTGAAAGCGTCACTTTTAGGCATATGAAAACCGCTGTAAGTTGCTTTACGTGTTGGAAGGTAACCACCTAAATTTTGTCTCTGTTCTTTTAGATACTTTATTTCTTCACTATCTGCTGAAGGCCTATAGTAAGGCATATCTTCTAATTCTGAATCCGTGAACGGGATTTCTAGCAGATCTCTGAAATATTGCCAATCTGATTTTTCTAGAGATTTTTTCTGGTGAGTCATATTTCTAGCCTCAAATCCTTTTCCAAGAGCCCATCCCTTGACTGTTTTCGCCAGAACTACAGATGGCAGTCCTTTGTATTCAGTAGCTTCTTTATAAGCAGCAAATATCTTTGTAGAGTCATGGCCACCTCTTCTTAATTTAGTTAAAGCATCATCTCCGATGTGTTTCACTAATTTTTGGAGTTCTTTCTCAGGTCCGAAGAAATTTTGTCTGATATATTCGCCAGATGATGCAGCTAATGTCTGATAGTCTCCATCAACAGTTTCATTCATTCTTTTTAGTAAGTAACCCATTTCGTCTTTTTGTAATAAAGGATCCCAATCTCTGCCCCATAGAACTTTCATAACATTCCATCCAGAACCTCTGAATATTGCTTCAAGTTCCTGTATAATCTTTCCGTTACCTCTAACAGGCCCATCTAATCTTTGCAAATTACAATTAACAACAAAGGTAAGATTATCTAATTTTTCTCTGTGGGCTAAATGTAATGCATGTAGTGTTTCAGGCTCATCACACTCTCCATCACCAAGGAAGGCCCATACTCTGCTGTTTGATGTATCTGCGATACCTCTTTCTTGAAGATATCTGAGAAATCTAGCGTGATATATTGCATTAGTAGGCCCTAATCCCATAGAAACGGTTGGAAACTCCCAGAAATCAGGCATTAATCTTGGATGTGGATAGCTTGATAATCCATCTGCGAAGGACTCTCTTCGGAAATGATCTAGCTGTTTTTCATTTAGACGTCCTTCTAGATAAGCTCTTGAGTATATTCCTGGTGAAGCATGACCCTGGTAATAAATGAAATCACCAATCCCTTGCTCTTTACCTTTGAAGAAATGATGGAAACCTACTTCGTACAAACTTGCAGCAGAGGCATACGTAGAGATATGTCCACCTAAACCTGCAAAATTCTTATTTGCCTTTGAAACCATCATGGCTGCATTCCAACGAATTATTCTTCTGATTCTTTTCTCTATAATTTCGTCTCCAGGATAATTGGGTTCAGACTCAGGAGGTATTGTGTTTACGTACGGGCTATTAGTTAGGAGAGGTATGTCAATATTTCTATCTCTGGCTTCACGAATTAATGTTTGTAACAGGTATCTAGCTCTTTCTTCTCCCTTAACATCAATGATAGATTCAATAGAGTCAATCCATTCTTCAGTCTCTTGTGTATCCCTATCTGGCAATTGTTGTCTGTATCCTTTACTCATTTGTATATACTCGATTAATACATTATAGTTGTATTTATATTATTTAGATTTGAAATATTTAGCTAATCTTTTAGCCTTCCTTTCCTTTTTCTTATTGTGATAAACATAATTAATCATTATTGGGAAATAGACTGAAGCTTCTCCCCAAACCATAACTTCTTCCATTTCCTTATCATTTTTGCCCCAAGAAATAGCTTCTTTTAGTGAGGAACCAGATAATCCTCCGTCTCTGATATCTGCAGTACTTATTTGAATACCAAATTTATGTTTATCAACGTCGTAGCCAAGCATTTCAGCCATTACCACTGCGTCTTGAGAGTAATTCTTCGGAACTCCACCTCCTACAATTATTATTCCTGTGTCTCCGGCTTTTTCTTTCATGAAGGCTATTTCTCTCAAGTCTTTGATTGAATCGATGGTCATGCTATCTTTATTTTCATTCTGTGACATTGCGATTCCAATACCAATTGAACTATCATTTAAGGCAGGTATGAATATAGGTACATCACTTTCATAGGCAGTTTGCATAACACTTCCACAACTACTATTTGCACGGGTAAGCCACTCACCACAATATTCAATAAACTGTCTACTAGAATAGTTGCCTGACTTCATTTCTGAAGAAATTTTCTTGAATGTTAGATCGACTTGCCTCAGTGCCATCTCATCTAACAGATGATCATATACTCTATCAATATATAAATCCTGTAATTCAGCATCATTTTGTTCAGTATCGCAGATATAGTGTTTATGACCTAAAGCTTCCAGCATATCTTGTTCGAAAAGAGCACCGGTGCATACTAGAACATCTACCATATTAGCATCAATTGCATCTATTGTAAGTTGCCTTAGTCCAGCACTGAATATACTTCCAGATAAAGACCATATTATTGTATTTTCTTTATTCAAACGTTCAGAATACAATTTTGCAGCTTCACCTAGTTTGCGTGCTTGAAAACTAGTATTAGAATAATTTTCAACTAAGTTACGTAAGTCAGTATTGCTCTTGAGAGGTATCTGTAGTATAGGCTTGCTCAATAATTCTCTTTTTCTAAGTTGCTGTTTTTCCGTAAGTTTTGTGGATGGCATATTAGGTATTATATTCATGAATCTACCTCAGTGTGGATAAGTTTTGTTTTTTCTCTTATTCTCAATGCATTTATTCTTTTACTTTTCAACTTATTGAGTATTTCTATATCGTTGGTCGCGATTAGGTATCCTTGCTCTGCAGCAGAAACCAAAAGATCATCTGCATATCCACAACCTATATCAATATTTTCTACACTTTCGCAAAGACTTAGTGCAGCTCTTGATTCTTTAGTACCAAGTTTCTCCAATTCATCAATAATGCACGTCGGTATCATGATATTATAATCTGGAGCAATTCTTCTTATTTCCTCTCGAAAGTCAGGGCCGTTTTTGAAAGTCCACAATATTATATTCGTGTCTGGTAAAATAACCTTCATTTCTTAATTATTCCGTAACCAATCAAATGCCACTTTCCGTCTACTCTTCTGCTCAGAGCAATTCTTTGACCAACTGGAGCACAAACTGGTATTGTTAAGTTTATATCAACAATATTTTCTTTCACAGTTATGGGCATACCAACGGTAGTCCTAGTACCCACAGTTATCATCAGTGGTTCCTTTGTTTTCAATTCCTCAACATCTTGTATGTTTTTCGTACCTACAACACGTTCTAGAAGATGCGCTTCAATTTTTATTTTGTCCCAGACTGGAGGCAATGTCCCTGGTTTTCCAACTACATTTCCGATAAGTGAGTCTGATTTTGTCATAGCTGGATCCAAATTAGTTCCAATTGCAACTAAACCTCCCGGTGTTATATGGTCTCTAGAAATACCACTGTGTAAGCTGCTTACTCTTGTTGTTATTGGTACAAGCCCCTTCTTTGTAGCCCGACCAGGTCTTATTTCTAATTCATCATCGATTTTTATTTTACCTTTACTAACAGTGCCTCCTAAAATCCCACCTTGTATTTTAGCAGGTTTAGTTCCAGGTTTGTTTATGTCAAAGGAGCGTGCGATATTCATTCTAAACTCATTGCCGAGATCTTTCTCAGGAGTTGGAAACATGTCATTAATTACTTGAATTAACAAATCTACATTTCTTCCATGGTGAGCAGAAACGGGAATTATCGGAGCGTTCTCCAACAATGAACCTTTTAGAAATTCTTTTATCTCTTTATGTGATTCCTGAGCCCTTTCTTTAGAACATACGTCTATTTTACTCTGAACGATTATAAATTTCTCAAAACCCATTATTTCTAGGGCAGATAAGTGTTCTCTGGTTTGTGGTTGTGGACACTTCTCATTTGCTGCGATTATCAATATTGCAGCATCCATTATAGCAGCACCACTTAGCATAACTGCCATCAATGTTTCGTGGCCAGGGGCGTCAACAAAGCTAACAGTTCTAATGAGTTCTTTTTTCCCGCCCTTAAAAATATCTTTATCTGGTTCCGAAGTGTAATGTTCTTCACCATTTTTTAGTTTGATTTTATAAAAGTCAGCATCAGCATATCCTAATTTTATGGATATACCTCTTTTCATTTCCTCACTGTGTTGGTCAGTCCATTTACCGGTAAGTGCTTGAGTAAGTGTTGTTTTACCGTGGTCTACATGCCCAACCATCCCGATGTTTATTTCAGGTTGGGGTGACGTACTCACCTTATGCCTCCGCAGGTTTCAGTAAATCCTCTAAAGTTTTTGGTCCGTATTCGATGACTTTTAAATTTATCTGAGATATATCAGCACTTATGTCTCTACCTCGTATCAATTTCCTCCTGCGCTGGCCATCTTTCTTAGGAATGAAACCTACAGATTCTCTTACCAGCAATCTTCTCCTTTGATTTCCGTCTATGTCTCCACGCATTGGAACTCCAGATCCATCAGCTCCACCAGTAATTTTCAATCTGTATCCAGGTAAATCAAGAAATATCCCATCTATTTCCTCACCGACTGACTTGCCTACAAGAGCATTAGATTTTTCTTCTGAAAGAACTTTTTGGTAAGCCATTTTGTTCTTTGGATCTGCTATAACGGTTTTGAACTCTGCCATATATCACCTTAAGGTAGTTTTTGCGTCATAAATGCTAATATTTAAAGAATCCTATGAAAGTAACAATTATATACTCAATAATGCAGTACACCTTATGAGTCTTCTGGTTATTGCCATAGATAGGGACAACGATCTTGGTCGTAAGACTGGGATCAGAAGCCCAGTTATTGGGAGGGATGCTAATGTTAAAGCAGCTTTAGAGCTCGGGTTAGCTGATCCAGAAGAAAGTGACACTAATACGATGTTGGCAGCTATAAGTGCTTATGACCAACTTTTGGAAAAAAATCCTAATGTTGAAGTCGTTACCATTTGTGGTGATGTAAGAGTTGGTACCAAATCTGATATGAAGATTGCTAATACATTGGATCAAGTCATAGTTAAGACTAAAGCTACTAAGGCTATTCTTGTTAGTGATGGGGCTGAAGACAGGGAATTAGAACCTATTATTCGTTCAAGACTTAGAATTGACTCAACAAGAATGGTTGTTGTTCAACAATCTCGCCCTATTGAAGATACTTTATACACTATAATTCACAAGATGGAAGATCCTAAAATTCAGAGACAATTTATTCTTCCTGTGGCATTAGTAATGTTAGTTTGGGGTTTAATGACATGGTTTGGTTATCAAGATTTAGCAGCAGGTGTTATATGGGTAGTTCTCGGCAGTTATATGTTGATTAAAGTTGCAGGTTGGGAAGAAGCATTGCGTAATTTCTACACAGAGCTTTTGACAGTTACTAGTGAGAGAGTTGCTTTCTATTCATATGCCTGGTTGATTGCATCACTACTCATGCTAGTGGGCATTCTACAAGGTCTTGACCAAATGCAGGAAGTTTCAGATAAAGGTATTCTGGCTATGGTTTTAGCCTTCCTTTCGATTGATGGTTTTCTTGTATTACTTCTATCTTCATTGGTTCTCATTGAAGTGGCTAGAAGTATTGATTCCTACTTGCGCGATGGTATTTTCAATATCAATATTGTAAGATTTGTTTTTACAGTGATTAGTATGGGTCTTATCGTGGCAGGTATTGTGGAAATCCTCAATGATTTGTTTGTTGTTGGAGATTTCAATTCATCAAATGTAAGTTATATTTTAGCAGGAATTGTTGTAGCCTTTGTAGGTCTTTTGGTTCACGATAGTATTCGAGAAAGAATCAAAGATCAGTCATTTGATGAGTCTGTAAAAGTAGTCTCAGATAAGTAAAATAAAAATGGGTGCCTCTTTCGTTTTAAGATTAGGCCATAGGCCTGAAAGGGATAAGAGAATAACTACACACGTCTGTTTGACAGCTAGAGCTTTTGGATGCCAGAAAGTCTTTCTTTCGAAGCCAGATAGTAGAGTTAGCAAAACTGTAAGTGAGGTTGTAGAAAAATTTGGAGGAGACTTTAGTGTTGAGAACGTTACAAGTCTCGAAACCTTTGTCAAAAAATGGCCTGGTGTTGTTGTTCATTTGACAATGTTTGGCTTGCCCATTGATGATTTTGTGGAGGAGTTCAAAATTGTTGATTCTGACATACTTTTTGTGGTAGGTGCAGAGAAGGTCCCACCTTGGATATTTGAAAGAGCTGATTACAATGTTTCGATAGGTAATCAGCCTCATTCAGAGGTAGCAGCCTTGGCCATTGCCCTCAATAAGGTGTGTGGTGATACTTACTCTAAAGATTATGATGGTGTTTTGAAGGTAATTCCATCAGGAACTCATCGTCAAATGGTTGATAATAGAGAATTCGATTAATCGTTCACTTCTTTCGATTCAGCAGAAACCGATATTTCGATGAAAGACATTCTGAATGTTCCCTTCTTATCTTTTCTTGGTACATCTTCAGTTCCGATATCTACATTATCAACTTTAGTATCAAATTCTTTTTTGAATCGATTCTTAAATTGCTCAGCTACATTTACTGCATTGGATATTGATTTTCCTCTAGCTTTCAGCTTTACACATTCAATTTCTTCTCTTCCAAGATAAGACATCATGTCTGGGAAGTAAAGGAAGGGGTCTTCAGAACCGATAAAAATGGTACCTATTTTTCCATCTAGCTTCTTGTTGACTCTAAACCTTCTTTTGCTTGGTTTAGATTTTTTAGCTTCCGTTTTATTCCCTTTGGCAGGTTTCTTCTTCTGAGGCATTTATTTATCAGTTTGATATATCTATATATGACTAATCAAAGCTTTCCGCTTGCCACTTAGTTTCTATTTTATTGTAAAAATATATGCTGATCATGGCCAGAGTACCGCAAATAAATGACAGTGAAATAAGAATTAGAGATGGACTGTAGCTTATGGCTAGGCTTAGGATAGTCATTGCAATCATAGGTGGGACTGATATGAAGAAGAATTTTATGAATATAATTGCGTCGAAGAGGGCAGAATTAGTTCTGAGGCCTGTAGATAATGCCGTGTAATTTACTATGTAAATTCCTACAGTTATCATTACAACTATACCTATTGGTAGTAGGTTAATTTCAGAGCTCAAATATGATATTAGTATCATAAAAATTAATGGAATCCACCAGGTAATTGTAAGAAAAAGAATGAGCCTTGCCCTTATAACTTCAGGGACAGTTATTGGTAGTGTCGAATAGAAATTAGGGCTATCTATTGTGTTCAACCAAGAATAAAGCATAGTTCCAAAAAATCCAACCATGACGCCATAGAATATTGTGTTAAAGTCCACATCAACGGGTAAACCTCTATCAATGAACCAGTTCATAAATGTGAGAATACCTAATGGAAAAGCAAAAGAAAAGAACATTTTTATTCCTGTTTTACTTCTTTGGAGATCTATTCTTTCTTTAGAGATGATAGTAGTTGAAGTAATATTCTTCGCCCAATTGAATTTTTCTTTATATTCCTTGAAACGTTCTTTATACCCAACCTGTGGGATTGAACTAACTTCATTGATTTCATTTATCAATAATGTAGCTGCAGTTGTCAGAATGCCGGTTATAGTTATAGATATCAAAAACGAGTTTATGTTTGAATTCAAATACCAATGTAGACTAGGTGTTATATCCGAGTCTTGAACTACAAAAATATAGCAAGTCAAGGCAAAACTACTACCTATAATTGAATGTTTCAAGGATATGCGATACAAGCTAGAAATTAGATATGCAAATGCTAATCCCATTATGAAAGTGAGGAATAATGATATGCTGAATAATATTACATTCATCAAATTAAAATTATTAAATTGAGTTCCAATAGCAGCCCCTAATAAAGCTGGTAAAAGCGTAAATATTGAATAAAATATTATTTCTTTAATAAAATATAACAAAGTGATTCGCTTCTGACTTAGAGGTTGTGTTGAGGGAAGTCCAATGATAAGACTGAGATAGCCAAATATTCTTTCTAAAAAGTCGCTACCGAAGAAGGCAAGAAATCCAGTAAATATGCCATAGAAAAGTATTGCGATATGACATGATTCTAGGAAATCTTTGTACCCCATGTCAGCAATCATTTCATCTGCAAAAACAATAGCTAGGATTCCAGAAATTATTACTAAAATAGGGAAAGAGTAGAATCCTTTACCACTTGCAAAGCTTGTGTTTAATCGAATTTCTTCAATAAGCATTTTCCAGACGATCAATCTATTCATAAAACAATTTCATGGAAGAGTTCTTCCAGATTTATATTCTGCTTTTCTAAATCTTTTAGAGTAATTAATGATTGAATTTTACCTTGGTGTATTATTGCAGCTTTTGTGCATAATCTCTGCGCGTTTTCCAAAAGATGAGTATTCAAAAACACAGTACCTCCATCTTTCACATATTCACTAAGCCAATCTCGGACCTTAGTTTGAACTATAGGGTCTAGATTGATAAAAGGCTCATCTAGGAATAGCAATTTACATTCTGAAAGGAAAGCTGCAGCTAGCATTACTTTTTGTCTTTGACCTCTAGATAGATTTCTACAGACTCGACCTTCTAATGCGTCCATTTCAAAGAAATCAATCCAGTATTCAATTTTAGGATTCTCAATTTCCCGTATTGATCCTACCATTTCCAAAACTTCCCTAGGTGTGAGGAAACTGGGTGGAGACTCTTGTTCAGGCACAATTCCAATGTTTTTCTTTACAGACATCACATTATCTTTAACAATCATGTCCATAACTTTTGCAGTTCCTTCAGTTGGTCTTATTTGGCCAGTTAATATTTTTAGAAGCGTCGTTTTTCCAGCTCCGTTTGGGCCGAGAAGACCAAAAAATTCACCTTCTTCAATTTCTAGATCGACATTGTTTAAGGCCAAAAAATCATCGTATTTTTTTGACAGGCCTTTGCAATTGATAACAGACATTACAACTATCTAAACATACCCTTGATAGTCTTTTTTATTAGACCTTCATCAGTTTTATCAACTTTTGGTTCGGCTTTATCTTTTCCAAATACTAGTTTTCTCAGTGTGAACATGGCTGTGTTATAACCTAATGAATCTTTCCCGATTAATCTTACTGGTAAAGGTAGCATCTCCCAAGTTCTTCCTATGAATTTTTCATATTTTTCATCATCAAAAAGGTATTCAGTACCTTTGTTACCAGCACTTTTCATAGATTTTATTACAATTTTTGTGGCTAATGTAATGACAACGGAATCAACTGCATTTTTAGCGATTCTTCCAGCTGATGAGGCGGCGCCAGTTACGCTTTGAACTGCCCCGGTAGCAATTTTGGCAGCACCTTCTCCTACATCTTTTGCTTTATCACTCACTTTATTAGTGATTTCAGATGTCCCCTCCTTTATTTGTTCAGCTTTTTCTTCAGCTTTCTTTTTTACATCTTTGAACATAAACTAGTATCACCAATTCTATTATTAAACGTGTGGTTCAGCGGTATTGTAGCGGGGGTCGCATAGCCAGGCCAATTGCGCTGGGTTTAGGTCCCAGTCCTTAGTGGTACGTGGGTTCAAATCCCTCCCCCCGCACCATTTATATCCTTGTCATATTAGAGGTTCATGGCAGATGATCCTGAAATCTCCAGCAAAAAAAGAGTCACAAAGGGAGACAAGAAGGCAAAAAAATATTTTAGTCGCTACAAAAAAGGCGGACCTAAGAAGCAGAGAGTGAAGTTATGATTGGCGGTATTGAGTTAGGAGGGACTAAGTGTATTGTTGCTGTTGCTAATGGGCCTTTGGAAATAGTTGAAAGAAAATTAATAGCTACAAAAGATCCAATTAGTACAATCTCGAAAATTAAGTCATTTTTTAATAATTTTGATATTACTAGATTAGGCGTTGGTTCTTTTGGGCCTTTGGTTCTCAATTCAAGTTCAAAAGATTACGGCCTTTTGGTTGCTGAAAGTAAAAAAGGTTGGAAAGGGATAAATCTTGTTGAAGAGTTTTCAAAAATTAGTAAGAATATTACCATAGATACGGATGTTAATGCAGCAGCACTAGGAGAATACAATTATGGGGCAGGTAAATCATCTGAGACCTTTGTTTATGTGACAATTGGTACTGGTATTGGTGTAGGTATTTTGATAAACGGTAAACCAAATGTTGGTAATTTTCATTTGGAAATAGGCCATATGTTCATTCCTAATAGTGATAAGTTTGAAGGGGTTTGTAGGATACATGGTAATTGCTGGGAAGGTTTGGCAAGTGGTCCAGCCATGCACGCTAGATGGGGAATTCAAGCAGATAAACTTTCTCCAGACCATGAAGCATGGGAAAAAGAAGCACAATTATTGGCTTTTGGAATAATAAATATAATTTCAAATCACTCTCCAGATAAGATTGTATTAGGTGGAGGAGTTATGAGTCAACATCACTTATTTGAGATGATTAGACTTAATGTTAAGAAAATGTGGAATGGTTTTACACCTTTAGGTTCTTTATCGGATTTGATTTTAGAACCTGCCTTGGGTAAAGACTCAGGTATAGTAGGTTCACTTTGTTTGTCCTAATTATACTAATCCAGCTAGCATAATTATTCCAACTAAAGTGATTACAATACCAGTTAAATATCTAAAAATCCATAGATAGGATCTTCTAGTTTTATTTTCAACTGTGAAATTATTTATTTCAATATATGGCATAGGCGATCTTCTATACCATCCTTGGACAGTAATTTCTTTGCCTATCATTGAGTCACCTCTCAGCCACCCCCATATCCATTCCCAAATCGCAAGTGGCTGTCGATGGTCGAGGAATATGATTCCACTGTCATCTTGTAAAACTAAATCATCAGAAAATATGAGGCCAGGTATACCTTTCCCTCTAACTGTACCTTTAACAGTACAAGGTATAGGTCTTATGTCCGATACTTTTACTTGATGAAGAAGAGTCTCTACAGACATTTCAGGATAAATTGAGTTAGGATATCTGAAATACAACTTGTAAAGATAACCAAGTCCAAAAAGTAAAATTCCAGTTGAAAGCCAGTGTTCAGAAGGAATTATTGGATTGTCATATGTAGGTACTAGGAAGAAACCAATTATCATTAACCAAGGGAAAAGTATCATTATTATGTCATGGATAAATTCATCCCAATATGATTCAGGCTTAGATAAGTTAAATGTGATATAGGGTTCCTCACCAAATTCTTCAGATTGTCTACTCAAGTGCAATAATCTTTTTGCGGTTAAAGGATGTGTGGAATTTAATTCATAAAATGTTGCCCATGGGTTCCAAAGATCCCATTTCATTGCACCCATTATGCTATTTTTATTGATTTCATATTCGGTTTTACCATCCCACTCATAATCTGTATTGTTCCCTGTTGTAACTGCTAGCATTTGGCCACTTTCAGTATTAGAAATACCTAAAGCACCTACTGAATTTAAAGTGGAGGAATTTTGTTCTTCACTTCGACTTTCAGCATCTCTTCTTCCAGCAAGGCCATATGCAATTTTGACAAGTGCTCCAGATAATGCAGCCGCACTGCCAACACTTTCAGCTCCAAATCGATCGGCATAGTATTCTCTAACTCTACTGAAGTAAAGAACAAGATATTCAGCTATGAAATATACGATGTATGCACCAATGGCTACTATAGCGAAAGCGGGCGCTACCTTGGCGCCGTCCTTACCAGCATTACTAGCTTTTTCAGCAGCTTCGATACAGGCTCTGTAAATGTAATAGAAGAATATAGGTACCATCTGTGCAAAGCTCATTAGTAAGATATCCCAATGTACCGCATGCCCTATCTCATGACCTACTACACTATTAAGTTCATCTTCTTCTAGTAATTCAAATAATCCTTTAGTAATTACGATACGGGCATTATTTGGTGTATGTCCGTAGGTAAATGCATTAGGTGCCATATCATTGATAACTCCCATATGTGGAATGTTGATATTTTGTTTATTAGATGTATCTTTTAGGTATCTTTCAAGAGCTTTTGGTAGTTGTTTTGGCTCTAACCATTCTATTGTGAACAACCATCGTAGTTGTAGATCCATAATGAATGGCCCGAGTAAAAATCCAATTACAGTTATAACAAAAGAAATAATTAGTAAACTTCCTCCTACAAATATCCCATCTTCTCCGGAAGTACTAGGGTCCGCTTCGAACAAAAGAGAAATTGTAATCAATGCAAAGGCCACTAATCCATATAGTGCACCAAAAGTGATTGTAGATGATAGGACTAAATTTGGTAATGCTCTGACATATCTTGTAGCTGGTGCAGATGTTTCGGCCCACTTTAAGCTGAAGCTACTATTTTCCTTTAGTTTGTTGATGCCTTTTTCTGTAGCCCAAATGTTTCGATTATCATCTACAAAAAATTGGTTTGATTCTGTTGGAAATTCAATAATATTGTACATTTCCTTATCTGTTTTAGGGGAATTATATCCAGATTTTTCTTTTTGTTCAACAGCTTTCTCTATTGCTTTATTAAAAATAGGAATTTGCTTAGAAGGTATGTGAAGGAAAATTTCTCCTCTGTCTAACCAAACTGAGCCACATCTTCTACAGGCATCAAGTTCAACACCCGTGGTTGTAGATTTTTTCTCTAATAAGCTGTCTTTACATTTTGGGCATTGCATGGCAATACAAAAATCTGGCGTTATATAAAGTATTTTAATGGTGGGCCCGCCCAGATTTGAACTGGAGTCTATACCACCCCAAGGTACAAGGATGCCAAGCTACCCCACGGGCCCAGTATCTGGTTTATTGTGTAGCAATAATTAAAAATTAGTCGTAAGGTAGTAACTCATCTATCAAATCTAGATGGGAAACAAATATTTTTCTACAACAATATCTTTCGAGACCTAGTGAATCCATAACCTCACCTGGATTCTCTCCGGCTTCCTGTCTTTCCACAAATTCTTCGTATAGACCGCCAACCACTTTGTTACAACTGAAACATCTAACTGGAACTAACATGATAAATCACCTGTATGACTTCTGCCTCTTTTTACGGGCACCACGACCCATAGGGTGCTTCGGTTCTTTTCTTCTAGTATCATTAACTAGTAATGCTCTATCATAATTTTGGAAAAGCTTTTGGAGTTTTTCATCATCAAACCACTGTACAATTCCTCTGGCAATAGCAGTTCTTGAGGCCTCAGCTTGACCCATCACTCCACCACCTTCAACATTTACATTTATGTCAACGCGGTTTGCCTGTTTTCCAGCTAATTCAATAGGTTCCTTTATCTTCAAACGTGCTAACTCAGGTTGGTAAAACTCTACCGGTTTACTGTTGATTCTTACTCTTCCTTTGCCAGATCTTAAGGTAGCTCTAGCAATAGCTGTTTTTCTCTTACCACTTGTGTGCACTACTTTAACCATTGAATTTTGCTCCTAAAACTTTTGATACTTCACTTAGTGTAATGTATTTTGATGTATTTTTCATTTTTGCATGATCTATTGTTTCTATGTCTTTTTCTTCAATATCTTTTGGCTCACCAATATCTACACGTAATCTTTTGAAAGCTTCACGGCCTCTTGGTTTTTGATATGGTATCATTCCTCTTACAGCTCTCTTTAGCATTAGGTGGGGCATTCTTGGATAATATGGGCCTTTACGAGGGTGATTTAAATTTCTCTTTTCGATGTATTCGCCAAATACCATTTCTTTAGTACCAGATATTACAGCTCTTTCAGCATTTATTATGTGTACTTGTTCACCGTTAAGTAGACTTTTAGCTACGGAGCTTGCTAATCTCCCCATTACACAATTCTTTGCATCAATTACTTTCATTAACCAATCACCATCACATCTTTACCCTTTGGATTAGACTTGATAAAATCGCTATAATGTACACATTTTCCTCCCGCCTTTTCTATTTTTTCTGTGGCAGATTTTGTGAAACTATATGCAGAAACTGTAACTTTTTTGGTCAGATTTCCACTTCCCATTAATTTGCCTGGAACTACAATTTTAGAATTTTTCTGACTGTTATATTCCAACTTACTTATGTTTACAGTAGGCCAATTACGGGATGGTCCCTCTAACCTCTTAGCGATACTTTTCCAAATAGGTGCATCATTATCACGAGCAGCCTTCTTTAGGCTGGTAATTGCTTGTACCAATTCGGCGTTGCTTTTTCGGTTGATTCGTTTCAGCGACATCGCTATCTTCTCAAAGTAGGTTGGCGGCCAGACTGTGGCGTATTTAAAGTATTAGTCGGTTATGATAGATACGTTTCTACCGTCTATCTTGAGCTTTTTTGAGCAATATAATTCTAGTGCCCTAGGAAGTAATTCATGTTCTAATGGTAATATTTTTTGTGATAGTGTTTCCTCAGTTTCATTTTCATCAACTTGCAAAGATGCTTGCATTATTATTGGTCCAGTATCAACTCCTTCATCTACAAGATGAACCGTACATCCACTTATCTTAGCTCCGTAACTTATGGTGTCTCTATGTGCATGTGCTCCTGGGAAAGAGGGTAATAGTGAAGGATGAATGTTGATTATTTTGTTTTTGTATGAATTAATAAATTTCGATGTGAGAATACGCATAAAACCAGCCAATACGATAACGTCAACTTTTTTATTTTGAAGTACTTTTAAAGTGCGAACTTCAAAATCTTCTCTACTATATTTTTTAGATTCTATTACTGTGTAGTCTATCTTATGCTTGCTTGCTCTTTGAATGGCATATGCGTCCTTATTATCAGCAATCAGATGTACAATCTGCGCATTAGGCATTTCTCCTCTTTCTGATGAATCTATAATAGCTTGGAAATTGCTACCCCTTCCCGAAGCCATGACTGCAACTTTCATAATTTCGTTATTTTTTTGGAGCATATTCAATTAATACTCCGTTTCCCATAATTTCAGCATTTTTAACTTCCAGTTTAAGGATATTGGTCACGTCTTTGCTTCCATTTCCTCCAGCTATGGTAGGTGTTTCAGTTCCACCTATGACTATGTTTGAAGTGAAAATGTAAAGTTTACTAAATAATTTTTTTTCTAAGAATGACCACATGACAGTTTCGCCACCTTCTACTAGAATTTTATTGATTCCTCTTGCCTTTAGTTCGGGTAATAATTTTAGTAGATCTATCTGTTTTAATCCACACTTTATTATTTCAATATTTTTATTTTGCTTTACCGTGGTTTTTTCACCTACAGCAATTATGGTTTTACTCTGACCATCAAGTACGTTTGCATTCTTTGGGATTCTAAAATTTGTGTCTAATATAATTCTAGTTGGATTTATTCCTTCACAGCCTCTAGCTGTAAGCTTTGGATTGTCTTCAATTACTGTGCCGATTCCTACTAGGATAGCATCACATTCACTTCTAAGTCTGTGTACTCTTTCATAATCTTCTTTATTTGATAATGTTATCTTCTTTCTATCAGGTAATGCTATTTTCCCATCTGCAGATGCTGCACAATTTAATATTATTTCAGGAAACACAAAAATTCTAATGAGGCTTGATTAAAATATAATGGGTAGCTACTATTTTTTGAGTAATTAGTATTGTTCTTTCTCGTTTGGAAATTTCTTACTTTTAACATCGTTGATATAAGCTTTCACGGCGTCATCGATATCTTTTGAAAGATTAAGATATCTTCGCAAAAATCTAGGATTGAATTCATGTGTCATTCCCAGCATGTCATGTAAAACTAATACTTGGCCATCAACATCAACTCCGGCCCCAATGCCTATTACTGGAATTTTCACTGAGTTACTAACTTTCTTGGCTAATTTTGCAGGGATTTTTTCTAGAACGATTGAGAAACAACCAGCATTTTCTAATTCTTTTACATCTTTTATTAATTTTTTTGCTTCTTCTTCCTCTTTAGCCCTGACTGTGTATGTCCCAAATTTGTAGATAGATTGAGGAGTGAGACCCAGATGCCCCATAACTGGTATGCCTGCGGTTAGAATTCTTTCAATTGACTCCATAATTTCTGAGCCACCTTCTAATTTAACTGCATGAGCTCCAGATTCTTTCATAATTCTGATTGATGATTCTAGTGCCCTTTTTGAGTCTCCTTGATATGATCCAAAAGGCAAGTCAACTACTACTAACGATCTTTTAACAGCCCTTACTACTGAACTTGCGTGGTAAATCATATTGTCAAGAGTTATTGGTAGTGTAGTTTCATGTCCAGCCATTACATTTGATGCAGAGTCTCCAACAAGTATAACATCAATTCCTGCTTCATCAACAATTCTGGCTAGAGTGTAATCATAAGAAGTCAGCATTGATATTTTTTCTTTGTTTGCCTTCATTTCATGTAAAACATTTGTGGTTATTCTCTTATATTCTTTACTCATTTTGTTACCTTTGTAGGACGTCTAGGGGTAGGGCTATTTATTAAGCATTTTATCTTTTTTAAGGTTGTCACTAGCCCTAACTCTTTTAATAGGGTTTTGCAACAGGGTAACTGTGCTTGGACATGAGTACGTTCCTATAGGGATTTTTGCGCTTATTGCGTTATCTTTTCCTATTTTGACATTTTTCATCGGAAGGTTCTTCCGACCCAATAATGACAATGCTCTCAAAAATTCAACTTATGAGTGCGGAGAGATACCTATGGGAGAAGCACATATTCAATTTCACTTTCAATACTATATGTTCGCCATTTTATTTGTCGTATTTGATCTTGTTGTTGTTTTCCTCATTCTTTGGGTCCAGGTTTATTTGTCATTAGCTGTGGCTGCCAAAGTAGTTATGCTATTATTTTTGCTTTTAACTCTATTAGGTTTATGGTATGCTTTTAGAAAAGAGGATGTGATATGGATATGAGTAGTAAAGGAATTAGGGGGAATCCGAAACTCAGAAGAGGAGTAGGTTCTAAGACAACAGATTCAGACAAGATAATGGAGGATCCACCAGCTGGTGATTGGCTTCTTCTTCGTTCTGATCAGTTTTTGAAATGGATTGATGATACAGTCTACAACATAGCAGAAGCTACAGGTGTAAGGGATGTAGTGAATAGAGTTACAAGACCTATTTTCAACTATGCTCAAAGATTCTCACCTCATCCGCTTCACTTTGGTATAATGTGTTGTGCAATCGAGATGGGTCAGGCTTCAGCGCCAGATCACGATATTGATAGGCTAGGATTAGTTTACAGATCTTCACCAAGGCAGTGTGATGTGTTGATTGTTAATGGTCCAGTTTGTGAAAAACTTAGGCCTAAATTAAAAACATTGTATGAGCAAATGCCAGAACCAAAGTGGGTGATAGCTATGGGAGAGTGTGCTATATCTGGTGGACCTTATTGGGATTCTTATTCTGTCGTTGCTGGTGCAGACACGTTTATGCCAGTTGACGTATATATTCCGGGCTGTCCAGTTAGGCCTGAAGCTTTGATGCATGGTTTCTTGACATTGCAGAAAAAGATTAGGGAAAAAGAACCGGGAATGTTTTTGAGGAGATAAAATGGAGATAAAGGCCTTCATGAAGAAATTGTCAACAGATAAGGGTGTTAGTGATATTTCTTTGATAAGGTCTAATGTAGTTAAGATAAATTTGGAAAGGGATAATTGCAAGGAATTTTTTACAAAAGTTAAGGATGATTATGGGTTTGAACACTGCTCCCTAATTAGTGCAATTGATAATCAACCAGAGTTTGAACTAGTTTATCATTTTTCAGTTATTGATGGTTCGATATTTGTTGAGGATAATCCTGCAGCAGTAATGCTTGAGGCTCATATTTTCCTTAAGCGAGATACTCCTACAGTTGATTCAGTTTCAGATCTTTGGTTTGGAGCAAATTGGCATGAGAGGGAAGCATATGATTTGATGGGCATCTATTTCATAGGTCACCCAGATTTGAGAAGAGTTCTTCTTCCAGAAGGCTTTGCAGGTCACCCACTTAGGAAAGATTATGTGTATGAAATACACGA
>CEVN01022438.1_pt1 | contig 18133 bp, 13 predicted proteins | sample 427041 | NCBI WGS metagenome assembly CEVN01 (sample SAMEA2623463, study PRJEB7988) | marine metagenome | biome: marine biome (ENVO:00000447); feature: surface water layer (ENVO:00002042); material: "saline water (ENVO:00002010), including plankton (ENVO:xxxxxxxx)" | depth 5 m
AAAAGATAAAAACACTATTTATACTGATAAAGTTATAGTTGAGTAATATTTCTGTTAAATAAGCAAAATAAAAACCCACTCAAAGAGTGGGTTTTTATTTTAAAGTGGTGCTACCAAGATTCGAACTAGGGACACATGGATTTTCAGTCCATTGCTCTACCAACTGAGCTATAGCACCAACTTATTTTCGAATACAAATTTAATTGTTTTTTTTATTTTAAGGAATTTTTTATGTAAATGATCTCATCCTTTTGTAATTTTATAGTTTTGAATAAAAACATATTTTTTGAAACTTATAGTTGATATAGGAAATACTAGAACAAAAGTAGCCCTTTTTAAGGGAAAAGGTTTAATAGAGACATCAAATTTAAATGCTTGTAGTTTTGATAGTATTCGTAAATTTGTTGCTAATAGAAAAATTTCAACATCTATTATTTCATCAGTTAAAGAAAATAATTCTGAAATAGTGGATGTTTTAGATCATTATAATGGATTTCAATTATGCACAAATACTCCAGTCCCTGTTAAGAATAATTATAAAACTATAAATACATTAGGAAAGGACAGATTAGCAGCAGTAGTTGGCGCATTTTTTTTATATCCTAATAAAGATGTTTTAGTTTTTGATGCAGGGACTTGCTTAACAATTGATTATTTAAATAGAAGTGGTGAATATCTCGGTGGTAGAATTTCTCCAGGTATCGATATGCGATATAAAGCACTTAATACTTTTACTGATAAGTTGCCGTTACTTAAGAAAGAAAATTCTACTTCTATTATTGGTAATGATACAAATTCTTCTATAAATTCTGGTGTTCAACGAGGTATTTTAGCAGAAGTAAGTTCAATAATATCAGATTGGAAAGTAGATAATCCTGATGTTCTTGCAATAGCAACGGGAGGAGATTGTTTTTTCTTTGAAAAGGAATTAAAAAGTAGCATATTTGCAAACCCAGATTTAGTTATGTATGGCTTAAATGAGATATTAGATTTTAATGAATAAATTATTTACTTCAGTTGTTTTAGTTTTAGGCTTAGTAAGTCAAGTTCAAGCACAGTTTGGAACAAGTTCACCTTATTCCCGTTATGGATTAGGCGAGCTGGAGCAAAATATTTTTCCTGTTTTTAATGGACTTGGAAGTGCATCTTTAGCATTAAATAACCCAAAGATTGTAAATCCTAATAATCCGGCTACTTATACTTGCTTTTCTCCTAATTCTTTTTTGTTATCTACTGGGGGATGGCATCAAACAACTAAAACACGAAATATTTATTTAGAGGATATAGAAAATAATAATGGATTTAGTTATTTAGTTTTAGGATTTCCGTTAACTAAAAAAACCGGGGCAAGTTTTGGGATAATACCTTTTAGTAGTACAGGTTATTTTTTAAGCACTCGTGATGCAGTATATAATGCTGATGTTAATTATTATGGAGACGGTGGATTAAGCAAAGTTTATTTCGGAGCTGCAACTTCTAATGATTTAGGTCTTTCTGTTGGAATAAATGTTTCTTATTTATTTGGAGGATTAAATAGAAGAAAGCAGTTAATTTTTGATGATGAATCATTTTTAAACAGTAGATCTAATAGTAAGATAAATCTAAAAGGATATTATTATGAATTAGGAATTTTGTATAAAGAGATAATAAATGAGGATGATGAATTTTTAGTAGGATTAGCCGCAAATAATAATCCTTCTTTAAGGGCAAAAAAAACTGAACTAGTTGAATCTTTTTCGTTTTCAGGAATATTTGAGATTCCTAAAGATACATTTGTTAACTCTACGGAATGGGGAGATATAGCTTTACCACAATATTTTAGAGCTGGAATATCTTTTAATAAACAAAAAAGATGGCTTTTTGTTGCAGAGTATAGTATGGAAGATTGGGCTAATTATAGTATGTTTAATGAGTCAGATGATTTAGTTAATAGTATCAAGATTTGTGGTGGAATCCAATATACACCAAAATATAATTCAATTACGAAATACTACAAAAGAATGGATTTTAGAATTGGCGCATCCTATGTTAATACCCCACTGCAGTTTGGTGTTGATCAACTTAATGAAGTGAGTATAAGTTTTGGAGTTGGTATCCCCGTAAAAAAGTCAAGAACAAAATATGATTTTTCGTGTGTTTTAGGTAAGAGAGGCACTACAGATAATAGTTTAATTGAAGAACAGTTTGTAAGATTTGGACTAAGTGTTTCTTATGATGGGATTTGGTTTGTAAAAAGAAAATATGATTAATGTTATGTATAGAAAAATAGTACTTTTAGTTGGAATTTTATTTTTTAGTTTTAATGTCTATGCTCAGAATAAGTTTGGATTAAACGAACAGGAATGCAAAGAAAATTTATCTATGTTTCGAGAATATTATAAACAAAAAAATTACACTGACGCTTACAAACCCTGGATGTGGTCCTTTAAAAATTGTCCAGAATCAAGTCAAAATATTTATAAGAATGGACCTAAGATAATCAAACAGAAAATAATTACTAATAATTTAGAAAACAAGTCCGATTATATTGATACATTAATGATGATTTTTGATAAAAGAATACAATATTTTGGTAAAGAGGGGTATGTATTAGGATTAAAAGGTTATGAATTAGTGTCTGTTGACAAAAATAGGAGCGAGGAGGCTCTTAGATATTTAAATCAGTCATTAGATTTAGAAGGAAATAATGCATCTGTACAAGCGGTTTATGGCTATATGCGCGCTATAGTAAATTTAGAAAAATCAGGAGTAAAAGCAAAATCAGATGTGTTGGAGGCGTATAATAGAGTTTCTGAAGTTATTGATTTCAATATTAATAGCCAGTCAAAGTCAGCAAAATTGTTTATCAAGTTTGCTCCTAAGATTGAAGCATTGTTTACTCCTTATGCTAATTGTGATGATTTACTTGCCTTGTTTTCTAAAAAATTTGATTCTACAATAGATAATATTAAACTACTAAAAAGGATTACAAAATTATTAAGTGAAAAAGGATGTACAGATTCAGAGTTGTATTTTAATGTGTCAAGTCGTTTATATGATATTGATCCTTCTGCATTAGCTGCTTATCAGATATGTAAGATGAGTATATCAAAAGATAAAAAAGATAAAGCTATCGAATATGCAAAAAAAGCTATAGAATTAGAAGAAGATCAAAAGATAAGAGCAAAATATTATTTAGCATTAGCTGATGCTTATCGTGCTTCGTTCTTATATTCTAAAGCAAGAGCTGCAGTTTATGACGCCTTGGATTTAAGAAAAGGTTGGGGAGAAGCGTATTTAAGTTTAGGAAGTATATATGTTTCAGGTATTAAAATTTGTGATACTGATTTCGAAAAACAAACAGTTTATTGGGTTGCAGTTGATGCTTTCAAAAAAGCCTTATTAGATGATGAAACAAAAGAAAGAGCCTCAAAAAGTATAAATACTTATTCAAAGTATTTTCCGACAAAAGAAGCTTGCTTTTTTAATGGAGTAACAGTTGATAGTAAGTATACCGTAGGATGTTGGATAGATAGAGCCACTATTGTACGTACTATTGATTAAATTCAATCTATGCGGTTATATTTTGTTTTTTTATTTATTTTTTATTCATGTTCTAATAATCCTGATGATTTAAAAGATTTTTTTCCTCAAGAAAATCTTCCAGTTGAGATTGTTGAAGGAGCTGAAATGGTTCATACTCAAAGTGGTGTTTTGAAATTTAAGATTATAGCTAATACTTTAAATAGATTTAAAGATTTAGAGCCGCAAATAGTTTTTTCTAATGGTTTTGAGATTATTTTTTATACTGATTCAGGCTTAGTGAAATCTGTTTTAAAAGCACTTCACGGAGAAATTGATAAAACTAATAATATAATGATTGCATCAGATAGTGTTGTTCTATTATCTTCTGAAGGTAAAAAATTAGAAACACAGCAGCTGATTTGGGATGAAAATAAAAATCAGATATACACTGATAAGAGAGTTATTATAACAACTGACAAAGAAATAATTGAAGGTGAGGGGTTTAAATCAACACCTGATTTTATGCAGTATTCGATCTCCAAAATTCAAGGGACTTTTAATTTTGAGAATCGAACTGATTAATCTTTTATTATATTTACACTATGCTTTTTACTATTGCACTTACATCTTTATTATTGTCAGCTTTCTTTTCAGGCATTGAGATTGCATTTATTTCAGCAAATAAATTACAACTTGAATTGGATAGGAGTAAAGGAAAGTTGTCCTCAAAAATGATTGCTTTTTTTAGCAAGGATGAATCAGACTTTATAGCAACTATGCTTGTTGGGAATAATATTGCTCTAGTAGTTTATGGTATTGTAATGACTCAAATATTAACCCAACAGTTACAATCAGTCTTTAGTTCTGATTTTATATTATTACTTATTCAAATAATTATAGCTACGTTAATTGTTTTAGTCACAGCTGAATTTTTACCAAAAGCAATCTTCAGGATTTTTCCTAATCGGATAATTAATTTTTTTTGTATACCTATTTGGGTTCTATTTGTTGGGTTAAAACCGATAGCTGTTTTAATGTTAAAGGGAGCTAATTTTATATTGAAAAGTATTTTACAACAGAGTATTGCAGAGGATAAACAGGTTTTTGGAAAAACAGATTTAGATGATCTTTTAAGTAATGTAAGATCTGTTGAAGGAGTTGAAGAGCATAGGGTTGAGGTAGAGATGCTTCAAAATGCATTAGATTTATCAGAAAAGAGAGTGAGAGAGTGTATGATTCCAAGAACAGAAATCATCGCAATTGATATTCTTGCTTCAATGGATGATGTTAGGTTACGATTTGTACAGACTAAACTTTCAAAGTTATTGGTTTATAAGAATAATATTGATAATATTATTGGTTATATTCATTCATATGATTTATTTAAAAATCCTAAAAACTTAAAGTCTATATTGTTGCCATTACCATTTATTCCGGAGAGTATGACAGCAATGGAATTATTAAATCAATTTATCGAAAGTAACAAAGGTGTAGCTGTAGTCCTTGATGAGTTCGGAGGTACATCAGGTATGATTACAATTGAAGATGTTACTGAAGAGATTGTTGGAGAAATTATCGATGAACATGATATTGATGAAGAAGCTGATCAACAATTAGATGAAACAACATTTATCTTACTTGGAAGGAGTTATGTAGAGGATGTAAATAGAAAATTTAATTTGGAATTACCTGAATCTGATGAATATGAGACTATTTCAGGTTTATTATTGGATTATTTAGAGAATATCCCTAAAAAAGAAGATATAATTGTATTTAGTAATTATAATTTTACCATTACGAAAGTGAATAGAACTACAATTCAGGAAGTAAAGTTGATTATTGGTTAATGGTTTGGGATTTTTAAATCTAAAATAACAATTGTATATTTGAGCCCTTTTTTAAATAAATTTAAACATAAATATGGCAACACTTCAAAATATTAGAAATAAGTCAGGTTTACTTTTGGCAGTTATTGGAGTAGCAATGCTTGCTTTCATACTAGGCGATTTTTTAAAATCAACAAACTCTGGAGGAGCTAATAACGTAAAAGTTGGTGAGATATTTGGTAATGATATTTTAATTCAAACATTTCAGAAGAAAGTAGATGTAGGAATCGAAAATTGGAAGAATCAAAATCAACAATCTGATTTGACTCAAACAATAATTGCACAAATTAGAGACCAAGTGTGGAATCAGTATGTTAGAGAGCTAGTGATGGATAAGGAATTTGAAGCATTAGGAATTGATGTTTCAGATGACGAATGGATTGATCAAATTTCAGGACCTAATGTTCATCCTCAAGTAAGAGATATCCCATTATTTAAAGACCCCAAAACAGGTGTTTTTGATGGAAGTAGGGCTATTCAATATTTGCAGGGTGTAGACCAAGACGAAACTGGTGAAGCTCGTACGAGATGGTTAGGTTTTCAAGAATCGTTGATAGGTTTGATTAAGAACTCAAAATATAATTCAATAGTTAGTAATTCAATGTATACTACATCTGAGGAAGCAAAAATACAGACCAAATTTAATACAAAAGATATAACATTTAATTATGTTAAAATTCCATTCACAACCATTGATGACTCAGAATTTGAGCCTACTGATAATGAACTGGATAAGTATTATTCTGATCATAAAGCAGAGTATGAACAAGAAGCCTCAAAAGACGTTGATTTTGTAGTTTTTTCTGTAGTTCCTTCATTAGAAGATGATTTAAAAACAAAGGAAGAAATTACTGAATTGGCTACTGATTTTGAGAGTTATGATAATTATGAGTTGATGGTAAGAAGAAATTCCGACAATTCAACTTCTCAGTTTGTATTTACAACTTTGGATGATTTGCAAGAGTCTAAATTTAAAGAATTATTTAATGCAAAAAAAGGGACTGTTACTGACCCATACTTAGTTAACTTAGGTACTTATAGAATTGCTAAGCTTGTAGAAGTTGAATTTCGTCCTGATTCAGTGGAGGCTCGACATATTTTAATCAAGCCATCCGAGACAATGAGTTTAGATTCGGTTAATAAAAAAATAGATGCTATTAAATTAGATGTTGAGAGTGGAACAGATTTTGCTTTGCTTGCAAAACAAAATTCTGAGGATCAAGGATCTGCAATTAAAGGTGGGGATTTAGGATGGTTTTCAGAAGGTGAAATGGTTGTTGATTTTAATGAAGCTTGTTTTAGTTCTAAAAAAGGGGATTTATCAGTAGTGGAAACACAGTTTGGAGTTCATTTAATTGAAGTTACTAAAACTAGTGCATTAGTTAAGAAAGTTAAGATTGCATATATTGATCGAGAAGTGGAACCAAGTACTGAAACATTCAACTCTTATGAGTATCAAGCAGTTCAATTTTTAGACAATATTATTAATGAAGGAATAGATTTTGATACATTAATTGCTAAGAATAATTTAGTTAAAAGAACTGATAAAAAAGTTACTACTAATAAACAAAATATTGCAGGCCTTCCTAACTCTAGAGAGATGGTTAGATGGATGCATACTGCTGAAGTAAATTCAGTATCTGAAGTATTCCAGTTTGATAATTCATATGTTGTTGCCACTATTACAAAAGAGTATTCTAAGGGCCCTTCAGAATTAGATGATATTAAAGAACAAATTATGTCTTTAGTTATCAAAGAAAAGAAAGCTTTAAAAATTTCAAAAGACATTAAAGGTTCTGATTTAGCTTCAATTGCTACTACTTATAAAACTGATGTTGTTACTGAAAAAAAAGTAAGATTTTCGGATTCAAGTATTGAGGGTATTGGATATGAACCAGAATTAATTGGTGGTATTTTTGCATATAAGCAGGCAATTACTTCTTTACCTATAGTAGGTAGAAATGCTGTTTATGTTGTACAAATTACAAATATTAATGAAGAAGATTTAAATGATCAAGACTTATCATTACAAAGAAATTCTATGAATAAACAAGCGGCTTCTTATGCAAATAATGCTTCATTTAATGCATTAAAAGAAGCTGCAAATGTTAAGGATAACAGAGTAGAATTTTATTAATATTATTATAATTTACCTTAGTATTTGTAATCTATATGAATCTAGATTTAGAAATATAAAAAGTAATATTGTAAATCCAACTAATGATGAGCCTCCATAGCTAATAAATGGCAAAGGGATTCCAATCACAGGAACTAGTCCAATTGTCATGCCAATATTAATGACAAAATGTATAAAGAGTATAGTAGCTACGCTATATCCATATATTCTACTGAAATTTGATCTTTGTCTTTCAGCTAAAAATAGTATTCTTAAAAGCAAGCCAAGGTATAGGATCATAAACAAAAGACTTCCTAAAAAACCCCATTCCTCTCCAATAGTACAGAAAATAAAGTCTGTACTTTGTTCAGGTACAAAATCAAATCGTGTTTGAGTACCATTAAGGAAACCCTTTCCAGAAAACCCACCGCTTCCAATTGCAATTTTAGATTGTATTAAGTTGTATCCTGCTCCTTGTGGATCAATCTCTTTACCTAATAAAACATTAATTCTTGTTCTTTGATGTGAGGCTAAAATATTGTTAAATATATAGTTAACACTTAAAACAAATGACACACAAAGAATAAAAATACTAACAAGGATCATTATCTCTTTCTTTTTTCTTCTTGTTAACAATATTAGTACTATAATTATACCTGCTAATATTCCTATTAGCAGTATTTTTTCTATTAATAATGTGAAAATAAAAAGTACAGCAAGTCCAATTCCAAAAATTAAAATATTTCCTGATAATCCTTCTCTATACAGAACAAGAGCAAAAGCAGTAAACACTAGAGCAGTACCTAAATCATTTTGTAAAATAATCAGTAGAAATGGAAGGATTATTATTCCGTAAGCTTTGGTTTTAGCTAGAAAGGAAATTTTCTTAAAATGGATGTTGTTATAATATTTAGCTAATGCTAATCCAGTTGTAAATTTGGCAAATTCAGAGGGTTGAAATTTAAATGCTCCTAGTTCAAACCAAGATGAAGAACCACCAACTATGTTCCCTTTAAAAAGCACGATAATAAGTAGTAGTAGAATACTAATATAAAATAGATAGGATAGTGAATAGTAAAACTTCCAGTCAATGATCAAAGTTAAGAATGCAACAAAACAGGCAATAACAATAAAAAGAAATTGCTTACCATATCTTGATGTAAGATCAATAGAAAATGAGATATCATCATTGTATTGTGAAGCATAAATACTTATCCACCCAAAACATATTAGTAATAGATAAAATAAGATGCTTATCTTATCTATATTTGCGAAGATGTTTTTTGCTTTTCTCATTATTCTATTAAATTGCCATTTAGAATAAATGTTTCTTGTGCAGTATTTGTGATTGAATTATTTAGATATTTCTCAATTATTAAGGACGCAATTGGTACTGCCCACGTTGCTCCCCATCCTCCATTTTCAACATATACAGCAATAGCAATTTTGGGATCTTTTTTTGGAGCAAAAGCAATAAAAATAGAATGATCTTCGCCATGAGGATTTTGAGCAGTACCTGTTTTTCCGCAAATTTCAATTCCTGAGATCATTGCATTTTGCCCAGTCCCATCCTCTCCTTCTACTACTTGTTGCATTCCTTCAATAATTGGTTTGAATTTATCAGCTTCAATAGAGCAGAATTTCTTTTTTGTGAAGCTACTATCAATTCCATTTTCAGTTGAAATTTTTTTAATAATATGGGGCGTGTAGTAAAACCCTCTATTTGCAATTATAGCAGTGATATTCGCCATTTGTATAGGAGTTAGTAAAAGTTCGCCTTGTCCAATAGCCATAGAAATTATTGTATTGGAGTTCCAACTTCCTTTATATAGATTATTAAAATAGGATGATTTTGGTAGTGTTCCTGTAGAACCTGAAATAAAGTCATTATTCATATACTTTCCAATTCCAAAGCTAGTTAGATGATTGTACCATATGTCATATGCTTTAATATTTGAAGTAAATCTGTTAAAATACTTATTATATATACTACAAAAATATGTATTACATGATACTTCGATTCCTTTAACAAGATTGAGAGGCGTTTGATGGTGATGACATCCAACATATTTATCTTTAGAATAACTATATCCACTAGCTCCATTACAGCTGAAATTTTGGTTTTCTGTTATAATTCCTTCTTGCAAAGCAATCAATCCAGTTAAAAGTTTAAAGATAGATCCTGGAGGATAAGTTCCTTGTATTGCTCTATTAAAAAGAGGTTTGTTTTTATTTTTTAATAGCTTTTTATAGTTTTCTGATCTTTTTCTACCAATTAATAAATTAGGATTATATGTTGGAGATGATGTTAAAGTTAGAATTTCACCTGATGAAGGTTCTATTGCTACAATAGCCCCAATTTTATTTTTCATAAGTTTTTTTGCATAATCCTGTAACTCAACATTAATTGTTGTAGTTAAATTTTTTCCAGGAACTGATAAAGTGTCAAATTTTCCTTCTTGAAATTTACCTTGGTCTCTATTGTGAACATCAACTAGTTTTATTGCCATTCCTTTACTTCCTCTTAATTTGCTTTCATAAGCTGCTTCAACACCACTTACTCCAAATAAATCTCCTTTAGTATAATATTTATCTTCTTTTGTTTTTTGTAAATTCACCTCTCCTAAATATCCAATTACGTGAGTAGTAGAGTTAGTTCGATATTCGCGCATAGTAATTTTTTGTAAATAAAATCCAGGAAATTCATATAAATGTTCTCCAATAGTACTTGCATTTTCTTTGCTAAGATGTTTAATAAAAACACTTTCTTTATATGCTGAATACTTGATTGCTTTATTGTAATTTTCAATGAATTTTTTTTTTGTAATCTGCATAAGATTACAAAATTTGAGAGTATCAATTTTTTTGCCTTTTAATTCTCTTGGGATTATCATTAAATCATAGGCAGGCACATTAGCTACAATTAAATTACTATCTCTATCATAAATTAATCCTCTTACTGGTTGCTGAACATCATAGCGTAGCACATTATTATTCGCAGAGAATTTATAGTTGTCATTTACTACCTGTATGTAAAATAGTTTTGACAAAAAAACTATTGTAATTAATAACATAATACCAGAAACTATTTTGTGTCGTTTTTTAAATTTTTTCATTTCTTAGAATTCTTGAAAGTTTCTAGTATTAAAACAAGTACTAATGTTACTATACTACTAGAAATAATTTTTCCCAGAATTTGTAGATTAAAATAAAGATATTCTAAGCTAAAAAGTAAAGAATTATGAATTAGAATCATAAGAAATGAAAATACGATATATGATTTGCTACCAATTTTATTTAAAGTAATCTCATCCATATCTTCTAATATATTATAAGGGATTGTAATCTTCGCAAGTCCAATTTTGATAAAAGCAATAAAAACAGTTGCTGTTGAGTGAAAACCTAAACTGCCTGAAAATAGATCAATTAGAAACCCAATTAAAAACGCGTAGAATAGAAGTAACCAATTAGGAGTCTTTAATGGTATGCTTATAATTAGTGTTAGATAAAGATAAGGATTTATGTATGCGAAGAAGAGGATTTCATTAAGAACCAGAACTTGCAGCAAAACAAATAGCGGAATTAATCCAAGATATTTTATGAAATACTTATTCATCTTTTAGTAATTTTTTTTCAAGAAGTAGTTGTTCTTGTGATTCATTTGAATATGTAACATATACATTTCTAAGATTATTAAAGTCTTCAAAAAGATTTACATTAATTTTATAGAAGCCATCATCATTTTTTTTAAATTTCGATATAATTCCAATATTTATTCCTTCAGGATAAATGTTGCTATAGCTGTTAGTAGTTATTGTATCTCCAATATTTAATAGAATATGTGTTGGTAAATCGTTAATTGTAGCAGTTCTATAATCAAATCCCTCCCATCTTAGAATTCCAGTATGCATGTTTTTTTTTAAAAAAATTCCAACGGCTGATTTATTGTGTAGCAGAGATATTACTAGCGCATAATTTTTACTAACTGAATGCACAATGCCAATTGCTCCTTGATTAGTTACAATACCCATACCTTTTTTTATTCCATTTTTACTGCCTTTATTTAGAGTTAAAAAGTTATTTCTTTTATTGACTGAATTATTAATTACTTTGGCTGCCAGATATTTAAATTCTTTATAGCTTACAACCGTAGAATCGATATATTGTTTACTTCTATCTAAAAGTGTATGTAGTTTTGCATTTTCTGTTATTAAATAATCATTTTGTTCTTTTAGAGAAAAGTAATTAGCTAGAAAGTTTTTATAGTTATATATAGGACTTGTATATTGTGTGCAAAATTTCATGATTTTATTAGCTTGGTAGTTATTATTTTGAACTAGTAATCCAATTGATAAACCTTCTATTAGAATAAATAATAATAGAGTTTGATTTAGTTTTAAAAATCGTAAAAGATTATGCATTAATACTCTTTACTATCGCATTAGAAATGTATATGTGTCAGTATTTTTAAGAGCAATTCCAGTCCCTCTTGCTACAGCCCTCAACGGGTCTTCTGCAACATATACAGGTAATTTAGTTTTTGTAGAAATCCTTTTGTCAAGTCCTCTAAGCATCGATCCCCCACCAGTTAAATATAGGCCTTCGTTATAAATGTCAGCAGATAAAGCTGGTGGTGTGTTAAATAAGGCACTCATAATAGCTTCCTCAATTTGTTCGATAGAGTTATTTAATGCGCCAGCAATTTCTTTATAAGTTACAATTACCTCTTTTGGGATCCCACTCATCAAATCTCTGCCATGTACTGCGTAGTTTGCTGGTGGTTCATCTAATTCAGTAAGAGCAGATCCAACTTGGATTTTAATTTGTTCAGCCATAATATCTCCAATAGCAATATTATGCCTTGTTTTCATGTGATATTGAATATTTGCAGTCAATTCATCGCCAGCAACTCTTATTGATTTATCACAAACAATTCCACCTAATGATATGACTGCAATCTCAGTTGTTCCTCCACCTATATCAATAACCATATTCCCTTTTGGTTCAAGAACATCAATACCAATACCAATTGCTGCTGCCATTGGTTCATGTATTAACCAAACTTCTTTTGCTCCAGCATGTTCTGCCGAATCAATTACCGCTCTTTTTTCAACTTCTGTTACACCTGAAGGAATACATACTACCATCTTTAATGATGGCGCAAAGATGCTGTTTTTCATTTTTAGCATTTTAATAAAACCTCTTATCATTTGTTCAGAAGCTTGAAAATCGGCAATAACTCCATCTTTTAGTGGCCGTAAGGTTTCTATTTCTGTATGAGTTTTACCGTGCATTTGTTGAGCCCTCTTACCTATAGCAACAACTTCACCTGTTCTTATGTTTTTTGCAACAATTGATGGCTCATCTACAACTACTTTGTCATTATGAATAATCAATGTGTTTGCAGTTCCTAAATCAATAGCAATTGCTTCTTGCATAAAGTCAAAAAATCCCATAATCTTTTTTTAATGTTTAAAATGTCTAATTCCAGTTAGTACCATAGCTATATTTTTTGTGTTACAATAGTCAATAGTTAATTGATCTTTTATTGAACCTCCTGGCTGTATTACTGCTTTTATTCCTTCTTTTGCTGCTAGTTCTACACAATCAGGAAAAGGAAAAAAAGCGTCTGATGCCATAACACTACCGTTTAAATTAAATCCAAATTTTTTCGCTTTTTCGATTGCTTGTTTAAGAGCGTCCACTCTTGAAGTTTGCCCAACACCGCTTGCACATAATTGTTCGTTTTTTGCAAGCACAATAGTATTTGATTTAGTGTGTTTGCAGATTTTTGAAGCAAAAACTAAATCAATTAATTGTTTGTCAGAAGGTATACTTTTTGTTACTGTTTTCATATCTTTAATTGTGTCAGTTTTTAAATCTTTTTCTTGGTGCAATATACCATTTAGTATACTTCTTAATTGTGTATTTGGAAGTGTTATTTTGTTTTGCTGTAAAATTATTCTTTTATTTTTTTTCTTTAGTATTTTTAGAGCTTCAGTAGTAAATTTTGGAGCAATTAATACCTCGTAAAATATTTTGTCAATTTCCATAGCAGTCTCAAGACATACTTCTTTATTAGTAATTAAGACGCCACCAAAAGATGAAGTAGGATCTCCAGCTAAAGCGTTTTTCCATGCCTCAACTAAATTTTTTCTACTTGCTATTCCGCAAGTGTTATTATGCTTTAGTATAGCAAATGTAGTTGTATTAAACTCAGTGATTAAATTAACTGCTGAGTCTACATCAAGTAGATTATTGTAAGAAACTTCTTTTCCATTTAACTTAGTAAACACTTCATCTAGCTCTCCATAAAAAGTTCCTTTTTGATGTGGATTCTCACCATATCTTAATGGTTTACTTTTTCTAATACTTTGTTTTAATGAAGCTGATTCATCAGATTTAAAATAATTATAAATAGCTGTATCATAATGTGATGAAACATTAAAGGCTGTAGCTGCAAATTTCTTTCTTACAGCAAGGCTTGAACTTGCTCCATTATTTTCTAAAAGCTCTAAAGTTTCTGGATATTGCGCCATCTCTGATACAGTAAGAACATCATTAAAGTTTTTAGCAGCAGCACGTATCAAAGATATACCTCCTATATCAATTTTTTCAATAATTTCTTTTTCTGAAGCATTTGAAGCAACAGTTTGTTCAAAAGGGTAAAGATCAACAATTACTAAGTCAAATTCAGGTATTTGATATTCTTCTAATTCCTTTTTATCCATCTGAACATTTCTTCTTGATAAAATTCCGCCAAATATATTTGGATGTAGAGTTTTTACTCTGCCCGCTAGTATTGATGGGTATGTTGTAAGATCTTCTACTCGATTTACTGATATTCCTTGTGTCTCAATAAATTTTTGTGTTCCTCCTGTTGAATAGATATTTACCTTAAGTTCGTTTAGCTTTTTTACTATAGATTCTAATCCATCTTTGTGAAAAACAGAAATTAGTGCATTTTTAATAGTTCTTTTGTCTGACATTGCAAATTATTAATATTGCAATTTTAGTTAAAACCTATATTAATTTAGCTATCTAGTATGTCAAAAATATAAATTGTTGATAAGTTGATTTTATTGTTGATTAATGGGGACTTTCTTATCTGCTGAAACATCTTTACAAACTTTTAAAGCTTCTTTTATGCTTTTTATATCTTTTATTCTTATACAAAGTTTTTCCTTTTTTTCTGTCATTTCACAACTGCTAAAATTATATTTTAAGTAGTTCAAAATTTGCTTAAAAGCTTCTGAATTATAATAATGAAAATCTGATTTTATTGGTAAATAAGCATACATTATTTTATTTTTAAGTATGATTCTCTCAAAGCCAATTTCCTTAGCTAGCCATCTTAATCTAAGTGCATCACAAACATTGTTAATAGCATCAGGAGTAGTCCCAAATCGGTCATTTAATCTTTCAATAAATTTACTAATCTCTTTTTCAGTGCTAAAACTATTGAGTTCTTTGTATAGATTTAGTCGCTCACTAATATTGCTCACATATGTATCAGGAATTAAGATTTCTAAGTCAGTATCTAGTGTGCAATCTTTAATATAGAACATTTTTTTTTCATTTTTGAAAATATCGTAAAATTTCTCTTGTTTTAATTCATCAATAGCCTCATTCAAGATCTTTTGATAGGTTTCAAATCCAATTTCACTTATAAACCCACTTTGATCAGCTCCTAGTAAATCTCCAGCCCCTCTAATGTCCAAATCTCGCATGGCAATTTTAAAGCCACTTCCTAAGTTAGAAAATTGTTCTAAGGCAGTTAATCTTTTTCTGCTTTCATTTGATATTGTATGTATAGGTGGACTTATTAAATAGCAAAATGCTTTTTTATTAGAACGTCCAACTCTTCCTCTCATTTGATGTAAATCACTCAATCCAAAGTTCTGTGCATTATTAATTATTATAGTGTTGGTATTTGGGACATCTAATCCATTTTCAATAATTGTTGTGGAAACTAAAATGTCAAATTCTCCTTCCATGAAACTTATCATGAGTTCTTCTAATTTTTTTCCTTCCATTTGACCATGCCCAACTTTAATTTTTGCATCTGGACAAAGCATTTGTAATAATCCTGCTACTTCTTTTATGTTTTCAATTCGATTATGTACAAAAAACACTTGCCCATTTCGACTCATTTCATAACTTATGGCATTTCGAATAGTTTCTTGGTTAAACCCAATTATTTCTGTATCTACTGATTGTCTGTTTGGAGGGGGTGTATTAATTATGGATAAGTCTCTGGCGCCTAAAAGTGAGAACTGCAGAGTTCTAGGAATAGGCGTAGCACTTAGTGTTAGAGTATCAATACTTTCTTTCAATAGTTTTAGTTTATCTTTAATATTTACTCCAAATTTTTGTTCTTCATCAATTATTAACAAGCCTAAATCAAGAAAACGAACATCTTTTCCAACTATTCTGTGTGTCCCAATAAGTATGTCTATTTCACCTCTTGCTAACTTTTCTAATGTTTCTTTTTGTTGTTTTTTAGTTTTAAATCGGTTTATATAATCTATAGTACAAGGTAAATTTTTCAGTCTTTTTTTAAAGGTTTTGTAGTGTTGTAGTGCCAAAATTGTAGTTGGTACTAAAACAGCAGCCTGTTTACTATCTGCTACAGCTTTGAAGGCAGCTCTTATAGCAATTTCAGTTTTGCCAAAACCAACATCTCCACAAACTAACCTGTCCATTGGAGTTTCTTTTTCCATGTCTGCTTTTACATCTGCAGTAGCTTTACTTTGATCAGGAGTGTCTTCAAACATAAATGAAGATTCTAACTCATATTGCAGGTAAGTATCGGGTGTAAATTTGAAACCTTTTTGATGTTTTCGTTTTGCATATAACTTTATGAGGTTAAAAGCAATTTTTTTTACTTTTGTTTTTGTTTTAAGTTTTGTTTTTGCCCAAGCAGGAGACCCTAATTGGTTTATCATAGGTTCAACTCCCTCTTTACCTGAAAATTTAGATATTTTATGTAAGGAATGTATACTAATGTATAGTAAATCACCTGCTTTGTAACTAAGTTTTATAACTTCTTGTTTTTTCCCATTTTTTTCAATTTTATGCAAGCCTTCGAAGCGGCCAATCCCATGGTCAATATGTGTGACAAAATCTCCTTTATCTAGTTGAGTTAACTGTTTTATTGTTATAGCCTGCTTATCAGTGAATTTTGTTCTAGATTTAAATCTATGATGTCTATTAAAAATTTGATGATCTGTATAAATTGCTTGCTTATTTGTGAAATCAATAAAACCTTCATGTAAAGAAAAAAGAATACATCTATAACTTAAATCTTTGTTATGCTCAAAAATAGCATTAAAACGTTCCTCTTGCTCATCTGAAGAGCAGAGTATAATATTTTGTATGCCATTTTCATTATTTTTTACTAAATCTTCTTTTAATAAATCAAATTGTTTATTTATTTTAGTAAGATGAGAAGTCTTTGCTGATATAGATTCAATACTTTTAAAGAAGGTGTTTTTAGTGTTTTCAACTACAACGTATTTATTTAAATTTTTAATAAAACTTCTTCCATTGGTAAATAAAAAGTCTGGTTCTAAATATTGTATAGTATTATTTTTTTTTGTTTTTGCATATTGCTCTTTGGCTTTTATAAAATAATCATCTAAAACTTCTTTTGTATAAAATATGTTACTTGTCCATATTATTGTGTTTTTAGGAATATAATCCAAAAAACAAACTTGATTATTAACACTTTTTTTTGCTTCAGTATTTGGAATAATGTTGATTTTTTCTTCTTTATTTATAGAGATTTGTGTATTAACATTAAAAGTGCGAATATTTTCAATTTTTGTGTCAAAAAATTCTAATCTACAAGGATTTTCATCAGCATATGAATAAATATCGAAAATTCCTCCTCTTATTGAGTATTGACCTGCTTTAACTACAAAATCAACAGACTCAAAATGTCTTTTTTTAAGCATTTCTTCTAGCTCATCAATCACGATCTTATCACCAACTTTTATTTGTAGTGTACGTTTTTTTAGTTCTTTTCGGCTAACTACTTTTTCTGATAAAGCTTGAGAGTAAGTAATAATTATTGGATTTCTTTTATTATTTAATTTATTTAGAACTTCTGCTCTTAAAAGAATATTTGCATTATCAGTTTTTTCAATTTGATAAGCTCTTCTGTATGATGCTGGGAAAAAGAAAATTTCATTTTTTAGTAAATTTTCTAAGTCGTTTACAAAATATGAAGCCTCTTCTTTATCTTTTAAAATAAATAATTGTGGCTGCTTACTTTTTCTAATTACTGCACTCGCTATTATAGCAAAAGATGATCCAATAAAACCTTTTACTTGAATTTTAGCTTGTTCTTTTTCTATTGCTTTTTTTATAGAAAATGTTTGCTTTGGCTCACCAAAATAAGTTAATAATGGAGCGTGTAATCCCAATTATATTGTTTTGATTTCATCCATCATTTCTTTGTACCAATTTAATGATATGTCGAAAGGTTTCCCTCCTTTAATTCGAGTAAAATTAATACAGGATAATTTATTACTGTTTTCTTGATCCCATCCTACTACACCACTATTTCCTTCAATAGCACTTTTAACAGCGTAGTCTGCAATTTCAAAAATAAGTTGAAGAT
>CEVN01056128.1_pt1 | contig 18113 bp, 16 predicted proteins | sample 427041 | NCBI WGS metagenome assembly CEVN01 (sample SAMEA2623463, study PRJEB7988) | marine metagenome | biome: marine biome (ENVO:00000447); feature: surface water layer (ENVO:00002042); material: "saline water (ENVO:00002010), including plankton (ENVO:xxxxxxxx)" | depth 5 m
AAAGATCTGCCTGCCAACATAACCTCTTTTTCATCAACAGCATCAATTAAATCAACAACAGCCTCTGCTTCATGAAGAGAAATTTTATTATTTAAAAAAGCCCTTTTTGTAAACTCACCACCAACGGCCTCCTCAAAACCAACCTCTCTAAAAGCCTTAACAAAAGAAGACATAACAGCAAGACCGCCATGCGCATAAACCTCAAAAGAATCCTCACCCGTATAGCTGTTAGGGCCTTTAAAAACAACCAACCCCGCCTTATCGATTAAACCAGCAGCCCTAAAAAAAGATTTGACATGAAAAGAGCCAATAGCATATTCAGACCCTTTGATAAGCTTTGAAAGACCTCGAAAACAACCAGCACCACTGACACGAAAAACACAAATCGCTGACTTAGCAGGAGGTGTCGCTAAAGCAAAAACAATAGACATTTTAATCCGTATCTAGGGCGCCCTGTTGCTTATAGAGATATGTCTGTTGAGCTAGTTGAACTGCAGAATTCACCACTGTGTACAAACAAAGAGCCGCAGGAAAAAATATAAATAAAACTGAAAACATAATTGGCATATATTTCATAACCTGAGCCTGGGTTGGGTCCATGCCCGCTGGTTGTGGGTTTAGGCGTTGGGTTAGAATCATAACAACGCAAAACAAAGCCGGCAAAACAAAATATGGATCTGGAGCAGAAAGATCAGCCCAAAAACCTAGCTCACTGTGGCGAAGCTCAACCATTTCTCTCAGGGCAAAAAAGAAACCTATAAAAAAAGGCATTTGAATTATAAGAGGCAAGCAGCCACCAAGGGGGTTGGCTCCGTGTTTTTTCATTAGCTTCATTGTTTCGTTGGCTTGTTTTTGTCTATCGTCTTTATATATTTCTTTTACCTCATTTAACTCTGGTGTTATCTTTCTCATAGCCGCCATCGATCTAAAACTCTTAGCAGTTACAGGCCAAAAGAGAAGCTTGATCATTATTGTAAAAACAATAATTGTTAAACCCCAGTTATTTAAATAACCATTAATCCAATCCATAATCAGAACCATAGGTTGCGCAAGAAACCAAAACCAGCCCATGTCTATAGATAGCTCTAAGTTGTCAGCCCTTTCCATAAGATCCTTTCTAACCTTTGGTCCCACAAACAATCGGTGCTCATGGCTTGCTGAGACATTGCCGGAGGAGTTTTCAACCGTATAACCCATCCTATATATGCCAGAGTCTTGAGGAAAAACCTGATAATTATAGATATATTCGTCAGACCCTATTAAAGCAGCAAAGAAATATTTTTGAACAAAAGCAATCCAACCAGACCTTGTTAGAACCTCTTTTTTCTCATCTATTCTTGACAGCCTATAAGTGTCATAAGGGTCTCTTTCAGAGCTTATTGCAACCCCTTCGTACGAACTGTTATTCATCATGCCCCCATCAAGAGCACCCCTCTTCAAATCCAAAGCCTTACCATCGGTTCTATAAAGGCTAGCAAAAACCTTACCCCCAACCCCAACCAAAGATTCATCAACAATAGATAGCTCGTAGCGAGAATCGCTAAAAGATATCTTTTTAACCAAACCAAGCTTCTCATCAGCCAATAACACATAATCACTGCCCAAGTCACTGACAGCATAAAGGGGGAACGTGTTTGTAAAACCACTCTTAAAATAATAATTAAACGCCGTATCGTTTGACTCTCCAAACACCCTATAACCCAAAGAACCCTCAACATTTTCAACCGGATATTCCTTCAGCCTTGTCTCAACAATATTGCCGGTTGCTACAGACACAACAACATACAACTCGTTATTTTCAATAGAAACAAGACCATCACTAACAGAGAGAGAGGAGGCTTGGGCGCTTAATAGGTGCTCGCTGACAGACTCTTCTCTTTTCTCTGAAGCCCACTGAAATAAAAGTGTAAGCGACAGGCCAATCAGTAAAGCCCAATAAACACTTCTAATATTCATTTAAATTTTCCTTTAAAGATCTAACAGCTTGAACAATTTCATTTTGCGCTTCTTTATATGATAACTCTGCAAAAGGTTTAAATACAGAAAAAATAATAATACCGCGAGAAGCACAAAGCCGGCCCCCCCTAAAAATCTCCCTAATTCTTCGTTTAATCTTATTTCTTTCTACAGCAAGCTTAAAAAATTTTTTTGAAACAGAGATCTCCAAACCCCCAGAGTCTGATTGCCTATAAAACAACCTAAAGTTTTTGCTTGAATAAAAACAAGTTTTAATTGAATTCAACTTGAAAGACGATCAAATTAAGCGCTAAGAACCTTTCTGCCCTTCTTTCTTCTGTTAGAAAGAATAGCTCTTCCGCCCTTGGTAGACATTCTCGCCCTAAAGCCGTGTGTTCTTTTTCTTTTGATATTGCTTGGTTGAAATGTTCTTTTCATAATACACTCACTAAAAGTGTTGCGAATTATAGCCCAATATTTGTTTAAAGCCATAAAAAAAGAAAATTTATAATATTTTTTTATGTACAAGTTATCCACAGAATATTCTTTCATTTATTCTGTAGATATCTTGTTAATTTTTTAATAGACTATCAAAACATCAGGAGACATTAATTGGAACAGTTAGAGTTATGGAGCAAGTGTTCTAAAAATCTTGAGAGCTCTTTATCTCAAGACGAATATAACACTTGGATCAGGCCGCTAAAGGCAAGCAAAAAGAAGAACACACTTGAGCTAGTAGCCCCAAATGACTTTATACTCGACTACATAGAAAAAAACTTTGCAAACAGCATTCAGGGTCTTGTAAAAAAATACTCAAAACAAAAAATAAACCTAATAATCAAAACACATACAAAAGAAAGCTTTGTAGACAAATATAAAAACAACAAAGGTTCTGAGGTTAGGCTTGTTGACAGCTACACTTTTGACTCCTTTGTTGAAGGAAAGTCAAACCATTTAGCTCTAGCAGCAGCAAAACAGGTTGCCGCAAACCCAAAAGGCGACTATAACCCGCTATTTATTTATGGTGGAGTTGGTCTTGGAAAAACTCACTTAATGCATGCTGTTGGAAATGAAATTTTAAAAAATGAACCAAAAAAGAGAATAGTATACGTACACTCTGAAAAGTTTGTTTCTGACATGGTAAAAGCTCTTCAGCTTGGAGCAATGAATGAGTTTAAGTCTTTCTACAGAAATGCGGATGCTTTATTGATTGACGACATTCAGTTTTTTGCCGGAAAAGAGCAATCACAAGAGGAGTTCTTTCACACCTTTAATGCCTTGCTTGATAGAAACAACCAAATGATATTGACTTGTGACAAATACCCAAAAGAAATAGAGGGTCTTGAGGAAAGATTAAAATCCAGATTGGGTTGGGGGTTGCCGGTTGTTATTGATCCTCCCGAGCTTGAAACAAGAGCGGCAGTGCTTTTAAGCAAATCTGTTTCCATGGGGATATCAATGCCTGATGATTGCGCAATTTATATTGCACAAAGAATTAGATCAAACATTAGGGAGCTTGAAGGCGCTCTTAAAAGGGTTGTTGCCAATGCAAGATTTACCAACCAAGAGGTGGACCTCGCCTTGGTGAAAGACGCACTGAAAGACTTGTTTGTTATTTCGGCGAAAATGGTAAGCATTGAAAACATCCAAAAAACAGTTGCTGAATATTACAATATAAAACTCTCAGACCTTCTTTCCAAAAGAAGAAGCAGGTCAATTACAAGACCAAGACAGATGGCTATGGCACTCACAAAGGAGCTAACAAACCACAGTTTGCCTGAAATAGGCGAGGCTTTTAATGGAAGAGATCACACAACTGTTCTTCATGCATGCAAAAAAATATTAGAGCTTAGAAAAGAAAGTCCCTCACACGAGGAAGACTATCGAAATCTAAACAGGGCCTTAACCAACTGATGGATTTTACTATATCCAAAGAAGATATGGTCAAAGCTCTCAATTTTACATTGGGCGTTGTTGAAAAAAGGCAAACCCTGCCAATACTCTCAAATGTATTAATTAATGTAGACGAGTCTTCATTAAAACTCACAGCCACAGACCTAGAATCAGAAGTTTCCACAACCTGTGTTATAGCTAATTTCAAAAGCGGCGGGCTAACAACCGCACCAGCGCGCAAGCTAAGCGATCTTTGTCGACTGTTACCCGATGCCTCTGAAATACATTTTTATTTAGATGGTACAGATCTTAAAATTGAAGCAGGCTCTGGTAAATATAATTTAACCACACTCCCAAGCGAAGATTTTCCAAAATTCGAAGCCGAGGACTCACTTTCAGAGATAAACATTTCTTCATCAAATATTAAATCATTAATCGGAAGCACATCTTTTGCAATGGGAAATGATAGTTGGCGAGATTATTTATCCGGACTTAATTTAATTGTAGACGATAAAACTATTACAGCTGTTGCAACCGACGGAAGTAGATTGGCAGTTGCAAACGCTGTGCTCAATGAAGCTTTGCCCGATAGCATAAACGGCATAGTTCCAAAAAAATCAATTAACGAAATTGGAAAGCTGGTGTCTGAAACATCTGAGAACATTATTATTAAACTCGGCTCAACATCGATCTCAGTTGACGCCGGTGGAACAAAATTTGTTAGTAAGTTAATTGAGGGAAAATTTCCAGACCATGAACAAGTTATCCCTTTTGGTGAAAGCTCAACAATGATAATTAACAGAAAAGATTTTTCAGACAGCCTAAGCAGAGTCAGCGTTTTGTCTGGCGGAGATCATAAAGGGGTTAGGTTTATTACAGAAAAAAACACCATCAATATTTCAGCCAACAACCCTGAAAAAGAACGAGGCGAAGAAAGCTTAGCTTGTTCATATGGTGGAGAAAGTATCGACATAGCATTCAACGTAAATTACTTTCAAGAAATTTTGTCCTCCCTCAACTCTGAAGAGATTGAGATTAATTTCTTTGGTTCAGAAAGAAGCTGTCTTATTACAGAGCCAAACAATGAAAGCTTAAAATATGTAGTAATGCCTCTATTGGTTTAAAGTGCCATTATCAAAATTATCTATAACAAATTTTAGATGCTTTGAAAGTCTTGAATTATCACTATCACCTGGAGTTAATTTTTTTTATGGGTCGAATGGGTCTGGTAAAACATCCTTACTTGAAGCAATATATTTATTTTCAAGCGGCAAGTCTTTCAAGAGCACAAATCTTGCTGCGCTAATAAAACATAACAATAATAAATTTTCATTGAGAGGTTATGATGGAACGAAAGGCGATGTTATTGAAATTAATAAGATCATAGACAAGCCAATCAATGTTGTGTTGAACAATAAAAAAATTGCTTCCAACAAACTATTAAAAAAATTTCCTTGTACTCCAATTCACAATACCACATTTTCATTTGCAAATGCGTCTCCTGACTTTAGAAGAAAACTTTTAGATAGGTCAGCAGCAATTTGTGATGAACAATTTTTAGCAAATTGGTTTGCATATTATAGAGCACTTAAACAAAGAAATAGTACCTTAAAAAATAACCGTATATCAGATATTTATGCATGGAATAAACAATTAATTCATTATGGTAATTCTCTAACAGAACTAAGGCGTTTGTTTTTTGAAAAAACATTAAACAACTTCAGAATTATTTTAAATTCAATTTGCGCAATCAATGTATTTGATTTTCTTAAATATATTGAAGTTTCTTTTTTTCAAGGTTGGGAAAAAAATCATACCCTTCTAAATATATTAGAGGATAATATTTATAATGACAAAAGAAGAAAGACTACTTTATTTGGTCCACATAAATCTGATATTAAATTCTTCATAAATAATATAGATGCAAAACAAATTCTCTCTCGTGGCGAACAGAAATTTTTTTCCATTTTGTGGTCTTGTGCACAGAATGAAGTATTAAAGAAAGAATATAACATTGACCCAGTTTTAATAATTGATGACATAAAATCAGAGCTTGATGAAAGAGTTTTTGATCTGTTAATAAAGATCCTTCAGCAAAGTAAAAATCAGATTATCTTTTCCTGTATAGATGATACTTTTAGTAGTAAAATAGCTGATAGTTTAAATCAGTTTAAAATGTTCCACGTGGAACAATTGAGATAAAAATGGCAAAAAAAAATAATAAAGCCAAATATGATTCTTCCAACATTCAAGTTCTAAAAGGTTTAGAGGCAGTCAAAAAAAGACCAGGTATGTACATTGGGGATACTGATGATGGTTCTGGTTTACATCATATGGTTTTTGAAGTTCTTGACAACTGTATTGATGAGGCAATGGCAGGACACTGTTCAGAAATTTTTGTGAAAATTAATAAAGATGAATCTGTTACGGTTGAAGATAATGGAAGAGGAATTCCTGTTGACGTTCACAAAAAAGAAGGAGTATCTGCTGCTCAATTAATTTTAACCACCCTTCACTCTGGAGGAAAATTTGATGACAACTCATATAAGGTTTCGGGAGGGCTTCATGGCGTAGGTGTATCAGTTGTAAACGCTCTTTCAAAAAAACTAATCTTAGAAGTGCATCGAGATGGCGGCGAATATTTCCAAGAATATAATGAAGGCAAGCCAAAAGCAAAATTAAAAAAAGTTAAAAAATCTGAAACAACAGGAACAAAAATTACCTTTTACCCTTCAAATAAAATATTTACTTCAACAAATTTTGATATTGAAAAAATACATAAAAGGATACAGGAGCTCTCATTTTTAAATGCCGGAGTTTCAATCACAGTGGAAGATAAAAGAAGTGGCAAATCTAAGAAATTTAAAAACAATGGCGGGCTGTCAAGTTATGTTAAATATTTAAGAGGAAGGAAGCAGGAAGTTTCTGAAGTCTTTGAATGTTCAGCAACAGAAAATGATGTTGGTGTAGAAATAGCAATGCAGTGGACAGATTCATATTCAGAAAACGTACTATGTTATACAAATAATATTCCTCAAAAAGATGGAGGAACTCATTTAGCTGGTTTTAGGGGTAGTCTAACTAGAGTGTTAAAGTCTTTCATTAAAAAAGAAAATGCTAAAAAAACACCAACCGACCTTCTTGGAGAGGATGTTAGAGAGGGTTTGATGGCTATTATTTCAGTAAAAGTGCCTGATCCCAAATTTTCTTCACAAACAAAAGAAAAATTAGTCTCATCAGAGGTAGAAAGTGTAGTTAGTTCTGTGTTTAGTAAATATTTTAACGATTTTCTTTTAGAAAACCCAAAAGATGCAATGAGTATTATCTCAAAAGTATCTGAAGCAGCATTGGCAAGAGAGGCAGCAAGAAAAGCTAGGGAAATGACAAGAAGAAAAGGCGTATTAGAGATTGCCGGATTGCCCGGGAAGCTTGCAGATTGCCAAGAAAAAGACCCAAAACTATCAGAAATTTATATAGTTGAGGGTGATTCTGCAGGTGGATCAGCAAAACAGGGAAGAAATCGGAAGAATCAAGCAATATTACCCCTTAAAGGAAAAATTATAAACGTAGAAAAAGCTAGGATAGACAAAGTTTTAGGCTCTGCAGAAGTTGGAACTCTTATTAAGGCATTGGGTTGTGGAATTGGAGAGGAAGACTTTGATATAGAAAAATTAAGATACCATAGAATCATAATAATGACTGATGCGGACGTTGACGGATCACACATTAGAACACTTCTCTTAACATTTTTTTATAGGCAGATGTATGAAATAGTTGATAAAGGCCATATATATATTGCTTTACCACCTTTATATAAGATTACCAAGGGAAAAGAGCACATATATGCTTCAGATGAAGACGAAAAAGAAGAAGCAATAAAAAAACTATCAAAAAACGGAACAAGAGGCCTTGAAGTTCAGAGATATAAAGGTCTTGGAGAGATGAATCCCGAGCAGTTATGGACAACAACAATGGATCCTGAAAATAGAAGAATGATGCGTGTTGATATTAAAGACGTTCAAGATGCAAATGAATCATTTGAGGTCCTTATGGGTGATGATGTTGAACCGCGTAGAGATTTTATAGACAAAAACGCACTTTCTGTGAAAGAATTAGACATCTAATGTATTTCTATAAAGTTTGATTCAATCCAGTTTTTAACACTTTTGGTTATACTTTTTGGATTTTCGCCATAAATTGCAGGACCAATTCTAACTTTAATAATGCCAGGTTCTTTATTAAATCTTTTATTTTTCCAGAACAGCCCAGAATTATGACATATTGGTATAACAGGAACGTTGTTTTTAACACTAAGAACGCCACAACTGGATGAAAAGTTTTTTAAACCGTTTTGTGGCAACGATCTAGTACCCTCCGGAAATATAATCAAAGAAGTATTATTTGATAGTTTTTTTGAGCCTTTGATAATAACTGTTTTAAGACTTTTAAATTTATTAGATCTTCTCAAGTGAATAGGCTTCAAACAAGCGAGAGCCCAACCAAAAAAAGGTATAAATAGTAGTTCCCTTTTAATTATGCTTGAAGTGGGGATATTTATTGTTTGTAAGAAAAAAGATTCCCATACGCCTTGATGATTGGCTGCAAAAATACACGGCCCTTCAGGTATATTTTCTATACCTTCTACCTTCCAGGATATGCCACATATGGCTTTTAAAGCATACAAAATAATAAATATGCAGTATTTAGCGAAGATTTGTAATAAATTGGTTTTAAAGAATGGATAGAGAAGCACTATTAGTAAGCAACAAAAAATAGTAAAAAAATAAAAGAATATATTAAATATAAGACTTCTAATTGTTGTTATTACAATTATTTGATCTTCTCCATGAATATTTTTACTAAATCTTTAATATTTATTCTTACTTGTTTCATAGAATCCCTATCGCGTAAAGTGACACTATTATCTTCTAGTGTTTCAAAATCGACTGTAATGCATAAAGGGGTTCCAATTTCATCCTGTTTTCTGTAACTTTTACCAATATTTCCAGTATTTTCAAGAATAATTCTTCCTAATCCTAATTCTTGAAGGGTAGATCTGATTTTTTTTGCCAGACCCACTAAATTTTTATCATTTTTCTTGAGAGGTATTATTGCCGCTTTTATTGGAGCAAGATGAGGCTTTAATTTCAGAACAAGCCTACTTTTATTGTCAGGTAGACTTTCAATTGTAAATGCTTCATTAAGCACAGCAAGCATGCCTCTTTCAACTCCTGCACTTGGCTCTATCACAAAAGGAACAACCATGCCGCCATCATTATTTTTTATTGTTAGCTTGCTATTCGAGTCTTTATTTAATTTAACTTTAGCGTTAATATTTAATTCACCTTGTTTTTTTGAGTGCGACCCAAGATCAAAATCCGTTCTATTTGCGATTCCTTCTAACTCTTCAAGACCGTGTGGAAACTTATACATCAAATCAACAGTCTTTTTTGAATAATGTGCTAGTTCATCTGTGGGTACTTCATATAATTCAATTGTTTCTATGGGTACACCTTGTTTTTCCCACCATTTTAATCTTTTTTGTACCCATGAGCTATGTGCTGCGTCATCATCGCCCGGCGCTACAAAGTACTCAAGTTCCATTTGTTCAAATTCTCTCACTCTAAATATAAAGTTTCTTGGAGTAATTTCATTCCTAAAAGCTTTACCAATCTGTGCAATTCCAAAAGGTAAGTTTCTAGATGTAGAATCAACAACATTCTTAAAATTGGTAAATATATGTTGAGCTGTTTCTGGTCTTAAATATGCGTAACTACTTTCATCATCTACTGGACCTACATTGGTTTTAAACATTAAGTTAAATTGTCTTGCTTCTGTTAGATCTTTTTTTGCACAAGATTCTGGAACTTGATCCTCTCTAAATCTTTGACCACATGATTTACAATCAACCATAGGATCAGTAAAAGTTTCTGTATGGCCAGAATAATCAAGAATCATAGATTTTGTGAGAATTGAAGCGTCTAATCCTTCAATATCATCGTTTTCATAGACCATTGACTGCCACCAGGCAGATTTAAGGTTATTTTTTAGTTCAACACCAAGTGGCCCATAGTCATAAACACCCTGTAAGCCACCATAAATTTCAGCAGATTGATAAATAAATCCTCTTCGTTTGCACAATGCAACCAATTCATCCATTTTGCTAGCAGGCAATTAACTTCTCCATAAAGTAGACATATGTCTATTAATATGCATTATATTCATTATGAAATGATTACAATGTTTTAATAACTTAAATATACTTGAGATTATATATCATGCTTATAAAATAAGCTCACAATGAAGACACTTTTTTATTTAATTTCCTTAATCCCTAAAAGCTTCATTGTAATAATGGTAGATGTTTACATTTATTTAAAAATTTATAAATTTTTTAACTTTTATAAAGTAACTAAGGTGAACCTAAAGATTGCTTATCCAGATTTAAGTATTGATAACATTGAACAACTATCAAAACTAAGCATTCGCGAATCTTTGATTTCAGTATATGAAACTTTTTATACTTGGGGTAGAACTCACATCATGACTTGCAGCAAGATCTTTAAAGTAAAAAATAATTTTCTTTTAAAAAATAAGTATGATGAAGGTAAAGGTCTTATCGCAGTTTCTATCCATAATAGAAGTGTAGATATGTTGTTGAAGTGGATCAATTCGCAAATAAGAACAGTGAGCTTGTACAAAAGAGTTAAGAATAAACATCTAGATAACTTTGTAAAAAGAAACAGAGAGCATAACGGGGCATTATGTTATGAGACCTCGATGCTTGGTGTAAGAAAGGTGCTGAAAGCCTTGAATAATAAAAAAGCGGTTTGTTTTGCAGCTGATCAGGTTCCCAAAAGAGGAATGGGAGAGTATTTAAATTTTTACGGAAGAGACGCTTATTCTACAACGCTTGTTCAGTCATTGGCTGCAAAAACTAAAGCGATTGTCATGTATTTATATATTAATTCAACTCCAACTAATTTTTTATCAATATCAATAGAATGCTGTAATAGTAATATTTACAACGATAGTAAGCACAAACTATTATTAAATAATGATATTGAAAGAATTATTAATAAAAGACCTATTGATTACGCGTGGGAATATAAAAGATTTAGAAGAAGTCCAGACCCAAGTTTAGACCCTTACAAAAATATTTGACTATTTAGCCCAGAACATCGGCGTTAAGATTATTAATAATGTAAAAATCTCTAGTCTTCCAAGAAGCATTGAAAAAGCAAGAATGCCCTTAGCAAAAGAATTAATTTCAGAGTAATTATCTGAAACCATGCCTAGCCCTGGACCTAAGTTATTTAAACAGGCTCCTACCGAAGAAAAAGCAGTTTCAAGATCAAGGCCAGATATTAATACAGCCAAAAGCAAAATAACAAATGATATAACATATATAGAAAAGAATCCCCAAACAGAAGTTGCAACATTATCATCAACGCTTTTAGTTCCAACCTTTAAAGTTACAACAGAGTTTGGGTGAATCATCTTTACAATATTAGAGTATGCATGATTAAGCATAATCATGACTCTCCATGACTTTACTCCACCACCAACTGATCCAGAGCATGCTCCTACAAAAGCACCAATTAATAATAAAAATGAAATTGAGAATGACCATGTAGATGTATCAGATACTCCGAAGCCAGTGGTCGTTACTGTTGAGACGGTGTGGAATGCAAGTTCCCTAAGCGATAAATTAGATTGACCTGACAGGATATTAATTGATAAGGCGAGTATAAAAATAATTAATAATATTGATACAAAAAATTTAAGCTCTGGATCATAGAAATACTTAAGCGACTTGCTTTTGTATATAGAAAAATAATGAAGCGCAAAACTCATTGCTGATAGAAGCATAAACACCATACATATTATTTCAATAGTAAGGTTATTAAAGTGGCCAATGCTATTGTTGTAAGTAGAAAAACCTCCGATTGAAACTGTAGACATTGCGTGAGAGACAGCATCAAAAAAACTCATTCCTGCAATAGCATAGAGAATTGCACATAAGATAGTTAATCCAAAATAGATAGACCATAGAGCTTTGGCAGTTTCTTGTATTCTGGGTGTTAGGCGCTGCTCTCCCATCGCTCCAGGTATATCTGTTTTAAACAGTTGTCCTCCACCAATTCCAAGCAAAGGCATGACTGCTATAGCGAGCACTATTAAACCCATCCCACCCATCCATTGCAGAAGCTGGCGGTAAAATTTTAGCGACTCAGGCAGAGTTTCTATATTAGAGATAACAGTTGCGCCAGTAGTTGTAATCCCGGACATAGATTCAAAGAAAGAATCAATAGGACTCATGCCTGAAAGATAAAATGGAATTGATCCTGCCAAAGAAAGTACAAGCCAAAACATTACAATTATTACAAAACCATCTTTTGCAGAAAGATCTCTTTGCACTCCTTTTGTGAAGAAAAATCCAATTAAACCAAGAGCTCCAACAAAAATAAAAGTAGGTAGAAATAGGTACAAAGAATTATCATTAAAAACCAATGAAACAACAATTGGAAATACATAGGATAAACTAAATAATAATACTAGAATACTGAATAGATTTATTATTGCTTTTAAGTTCATTATTTTGATTTAAATAGCTTAACAACTTCAGGCATGACTTCTTTATTTTGAAGAAAAATAATTAGATGATCATTTATGTTTAAGCTTTCATCAGATTTAGGTATTAAAAGTTCACCATGACGAACAACCGCACCAATAGAAGCGCCCTCTGGTAAAGGTACTTCATCTAAGGATTTACCAAAAAGATTTTCAGTGAATTCATTGTTGTGGACGACACCCTCTATGGCTTCAGCACCGCTGTCCATTTTTAAAATAACATCTTGCTTAACATCACTTTCTCTAAGATCTTGAAGCACAGACGAAACAGTAAGTCTAAAAGGTGCAATATAGTTATCAACAAAACCAGGAACTAATCCAATGTACGACGGGTTGTTTAGTATTGCTAGGGTTTTAACAGAGCCACCTATTTTCTTTGCTAACATACATGACATCATGTTTGTTTCATCATCATCAGTGACGGCACAAAAAACATCTATGTTTGAAATATTCTCATTTTTTAACAATGTTTCATCTATCGCAGAGCCATGAAGAACAATTGTTTTATCTAAATTTTTTGACAATTGTGAACATTTGTCCTTATTACTGTCAATTATTTTTATTTTTAAATCGTTCTCTAATTCTTTTGCAAGAGAAAATCCAATCTTTCCACCGCCAACAATCATTATTCTTGAATAAGACTCTGCAGGATCTCTAAATTCGTCAACAATTTTGTCTATATCTTTTTCGGTAGAAATAAAGTAAAGTTCATCGTTTTTTTCAATAATTGTATCGCCTGCTGGTATAAAAGGATTGCCTTTTCTGTATATTGCAGCAACAAATGCGTCAATATTTGGCATATCATCTTTAATATATTTGAGCTCTCTATCAACAAGCTTCCCTTTTTTTGAGGCTTTCACGCTGACCAAACTGACTTTGCCATCAGCAAATTTTTCAATTTGCATTGTACCTGGGTGCATGATTAATTCCTTAAGATGTTCCTTTACCTCATTCTCAGGATTAATAGCAACATCAATTGCATCTTCACCAAATACATTAAGATTATCTGTATATGATTTTTCTGTAAGCCGGCATATTGTTTTCTTTACATTAAATTCTTTTTTTGCAAGCTGACATGCTATCAAATTAACCTCATCGCTTGATGTTACTGCAATAACAATTGTATCTTCATCAGCGCCAGCTTTTTTGATTGAAATTTTATGTGCAGCATGACCATTTACAGTCATGATATCTAGTTTTTCCTCTAATTCAGATAATAGATTTATGTTTTGATCAACAATAGAAACATCGTAGTTATTATTAACCAATGCTGTTGCCAAACTGCCGCCTACTTTACCAGCACCTAAAATAAGTACTTTCATAGTGTGTAAATTAAACCTCTTTTTGGTTAAAAGAAAGACTTAATGTAAATTTTATTTTTATACAAAAAATTGTCTATATGAATTAAATGCATCTTTTGCAGTAATAATATTTTTATTTGGAAATTGTAAGTGAGTAATCACTATATCATAATCAACCGTTTTAACAGTTAATCCAGAGTTTGTAAGGCTTAAAATATCTCCAGGGTTGCCTGGACTTGTACTTGAAGATATTTTTAAACCATGAATTTTTATGACTTTGTTCTTATGCATAAAACATGTTCCAGGCCACTCATTGTAAGCTCTGAATTTTGCAAATATTTTTTCAGCACTTTCTTTAAAATTAATTATAGAATCCTCTTTTAATATTTTTTTACAATAGGAAGCCTTTTCATGATCTTGATCAACAGGAATAATTCTGTTTGAGCAAAAGTCTGTAATAACTTTTTCTAAATTTAAAATACTCAATTTAGTAAGCTTTTTTTCAAGACTTGATTTATTATCATTATTGTTTATTGGAACTTCAAAACATTTTATAACTTTCCCTGCATCCAAATCCTCAGACATTTGCATAAATGTTACTCCAGTCTTTTTATCGTTGTTCAGAAGCGATGATTGTATAGGGGATGCGCCTCTGTAGCTTGGTAGTAAAGAATAGTGAATATTGATCGCCTTGATGTTACTCTCAAGTATCCAGGTAGGAATTAAATTTCCATAGGCAACAACAACTAGAACGTCAGCATTTGTTATATCAAAATCATTTTGTATTTCTTCCTTAGCTAAATTACGTGGTTTGAAAGTTTGTAAATTAAGAGATTTTGCCATTAAAGATACAGGAGACTCTATTCGCTGATTTCCTCTTTTTCCTTTTTTATCTGGTTGTGTAATGACCCCCTTTATACTAAATAAATCATTTAATGCTATAGATTTGAGTATTTCAGCAGCACTATTTGGTGTTCCAGCAAAATAAATATTCATTTTGACAATAAAATCTGTTATTTTCTCTTAAATTCTTTTAAAAGTCTTTTTCTTACTCTGTCTCGTCTTAATGCGCTTACATAATCAACCATTAATTTACCTTCTAAGTGATCTATTTCATGCTGTATACATACTGTTAAAAGGCCTTCAGGATAATCTTTATGCTGCTTACCACTTAAATCTTGCCAAGTTAACTCAATTTTGTCAGGTCTTGAAATAATTTCGTTAAATCCTGGAATTGAAAGACAACCCTCTTCAAATTCAAACAATTTATGACCATCAAGTACTTTATATATTGGATTTACAAATATTTTTGGATCATTCCTTTCCTCTGAAACATCCATGACCACAAGACGAACATGAAAATCAACCTGTGTGGCAGCTAAACCAATACCATTTGCTTCGTACATAGTTTTAAGCATATCATTAGCTAGATTTTCTAGACTTTTGTCGAATTTTAATACTTTTTTAGCAACTTTTCTCAGCCTTGGATCTGGAAATATCAAAATTTTTAATTTTTTAGCCATTGTTGTAGATTTTTAATTATAATTGCGTGATTATAATCCACTAAATATATTAAGAGTAGAAAAATGACAAATGAAACATCACAAGTAGCAATAATTATGGGTTCGGATTCTGATTTACCAATTGTAGAGGCTGCTTTTCCTATTTTAGATAGTTTTGGTATTAAATTTACAAAAAATGTCATGTCTGCTCATAGAACACCTCATGATGTTATGGAATTAATAAAAAACTCGGAGAAAAATGGATGTAAGGTATTTATAGCAGCTGCAGGTATGGCAGCACACTTAGCTGGAGCTGTAGCAGCGCATTCAACAAAACCTGTTATTGGTATACCAATAGAATCTGGTGGTATGGGCGGAATTGATTCATTATTATCAACAGCTATGATGCCTCCGGGTGTTCCAGTTGCAACTGTTGCTGTTGGAAAAAGTGGAGCTAAAAATAGTGCTATATTAGCTGTACAAATTCTCGCCACTAGTAATGATGATTTAGCAAGAAAGCTAAAAGACTTCAAAGAAAATATGAGAGCTGAGGTTTTAGAAAAAGACAAGAAGCTCAACTCATAATTTGAATAGTAAGGCACTAGATTTAAATCACTCAATTAACTGGCTTAGAGCTGGCAAAGTTTTAGTACATCCAACAGAATCAATTTGGGGTTTAGGCTGCGATGCTTTAAACGAAAGTGCTATAAATATAATTTTTAAACTCAAGAAAAGACCTTTAAATAAAAATTTGATTTTGCTTGCTGATTCATACTTTTCAATAAAAGATTTTGTGATAAATCTAAATTCTAATCAGGAAAAGCTGATAAAAGAAAAATGGCCGGGTCCGTATACTTTTTTGTTTACATATAACAATAACTTGCCAAGTCATCTTATGAATGATACGGGGAAAATTGCAATAAGAGTAAGTAATCACTTACCTATAAAGCATTTATTAGAAGAGTATAAAGGTTTTATGGTGTCTACTTCGGCAAATTTGTCAGGACAACCAAACATTAATTGTCCAAACAAAATTTTAGATACTTTTGCAGATGATGATATGGCATATTATGATGAGTCGCTTGGAGATCAATCAAATCCGTCGCAAATAATTGACTTGGAAACAGGCATAATTATTAGAGAATAAATGATAAGAAATTTAGAAAATATATTTAAAAAGATTCAAGAAAATATTCTTCTAAAATTTGAGGAACTTGAGGGGAATTCCACCAATGAAAAGTCGTTAGATTCTTGGATTAGAAAAGAGGGCGGAGGTGGAAAGACAGCAGTCATAGCTAATGGAAATTTTTTTGATAATTGTGCAGTAAATTACTCATCTATTGTTGGCAAGAAACTTCCTGAGGCTGCACTTAAAAATAAAAAAAAGCTATCAAATGGTAAATTTTCAGCCATGGGAGTATCAGTAATTTCTCATCCTAAAAATCCTCATGTTCCTACTAGCCATATGAATGTTCGTCTTTTTTGTTTATTTGATAGCGATGACAATATAAAAGATTGGTGGATTGGGGGTGGATATGATTTAACACCCTACCTACCATACAGTGATGATATAAAAGATTGGCACAAACAAGCCAAACATTTCTTAGACTCTTTTGATGAAACCTACTACAAAAACTTTTCAAAAGAATGTAATGATTATTTCTATATTCCTCACAGAAAAGAAAGAAGAGGAATTGGCGGTATTTTTTTTGATAATGAAAAAGACCTATCAATAGAAAATAGTTTAAGCTTTTTAGAAAATGTAGCTAAACAGTATTTAAATTCTTATCTTAAGATAGCAAGTAAAAGAAAAGATACAGAATATTCACAAGCGGAAAAGGAGTTTCAGTTAATACGCAGAGGTAGATATGTGGAATTTAATCTTGTATATGATAGGGGCACAGCTTTCGGGCTTCAATCAGATGGTAGAATAGAATCTATTTTGGCCTCACTTCCCGCTGAAGTAAAATGGTCTTATAAAAAAGATAATGAGTATGAAGCTTTAGAAAAAAACCTACTTAAATATATAAATAAAGATTGGAATGTCTAAAAAATTTAAACTTGGTGTGGTAGGTGATCCAATAGAGCATTCTTTATCACCTTTTATACATTCAAGATTCTCAAGAAATGAAAATATAAATTTAAACTATCTTGCTTATAGAGTTAATAATGATGAACTCGATATTTTTATTAAGGAATTTTTTCAAGATAAAGAAGCAAGAGGACTAAATATTACATTACCACATAAGAAAAGAGCAGCATTGCTTGAGGGCAAGATTTCTCAGGAAGCCAGATACATTAATGCTGTAAATACTATAGTTAAAGAAAATGATAAACTTCATCTGTTTTCTACCGACGGTGCTGGCTTCATCAATGATATTGAAAATAAAAAATTTAATCTTAAAAACAAAAATATTTTAATAATAGGTGCTGGAGCTGCAGTTGAGAGCATTCTTTATAGGGTAGCGACAGCAAAACCAATGAAAATCACTGTTATTAATAGAACTATTGAAAAAGCTGACAGACTTATTAGAAAGTTTGGAAATATGACCAAGATAAGATCAGAAGCTGAAATAGACAGACCTTTTGATTTAGTAATAAATGGAAGTTCAGCCGGCCTTACAGGGGATTTTTTTCCTGAAGAAAATATACCTTTAACATCTAAAACCTATTTTTATGACTTAAATTACTCTTTAACAGAAACTCCTTTTTGCAAATGGGCAAATGAAAAATCAGACAATGTTTACGACGGTATGGGAATGCTCGTATATCAAGCAGCTTATTCATTTGAAAAGTGGTTTAATATTTTCCCAAATACAGACAAAGT
>CEVN01151309.1_pt1 | contig 18004 bp, 13 predicted proteins | sample 427041 | NCBI WGS metagenome assembly CEVN01 (sample SAMEA2623463, study PRJEB7988) | marine metagenome | biome: marine biome (ENVO:00000447); feature: surface water layer (ENVO:00002042); material: "saline water (ENVO:00002010), including plankton (ENVO:xxxxxxxx)" | depth 5 m
TCATTGGGTATACCGATATCGTTTCTAGGGGCCTTATGGTTTTTTCCACTTCTAGATGTATCAATTAACATGCTATCCCTCTTTACATTTATATTAGTACTAGGGATAGTTGTTGACGATGCTATTGTTGTGGGTGAGAATTTCTATCAGTACAAGCAAAAAGGGTTTAGCTCAAGAGACTCTGCCATTAAAGGCGCATATGAGGTGTCTAAACCGGTTATATTCGCAGTGCTAACTACAATGGTAACATTTAGTCCAATGCTTTTTATTCCAGGAGCTTCTGGAAGCGTTTGGAAAATTTTCCCTCTTGTTGTTATTCCTATATTGTTTTTTTCATTATTTGAATCTCTTACAATTCTTCCAGCTCACTTAGCTCACTCTAAAGATAAAAAATCTCGTTTTATTATAATTAGAAAGGTCTCTCAAAAATGGGATATTGTTAGATTTAAAGTAGACAAGATATTACAAACCGTTATTGATGATTATTATTCCCCATTTTTACATATTTGCTTAAAAAGAAATGTTTCTACAATATCTGTTTTTATATCAATTATTATACTAGTAATCGGTTTAATTTATAGCGGTATTATTAAGTTTAATTTTTTTCCAGGTTTAGAAGCAGATAATGTTAGAGTTCAAATAGAATATCCCAAAGGTACTCCTCTAGTTCAAACAGAAAAAGGTGTCAATCAAATATCTGACACATTAAAAGAATTAGAAATTAAATATGATGGGAAAATTGATAATACAAAAGGTGTAATTTTAAACAAACAAATTATTATTGGAGCTCAACCTGAAAAAGCAGCTTCATCAGGAAGAGGATCGTCTACAGAATCATCATATTCGGGTTCAAATTTAGCTGAAATATTGATTGAGCTTTCTCCAGGTGAAGATCGAAAAATTATGGCTGAAGAAATAGCTAAAGAATGGCGCGCCATGATAGGTGATATTCCAGGTATAAAGGATCTTACTGTTTCAACAGATTTGTTCTCTCCAGGTGAGGATATCTACTTTCAGTTTACCAGTATGGATAATCAAAAACTTAAAAATATGGTAAAAGATTTTAAAAAGGTGCTAGAGGCTTATCCTGGTGTTTACAACATTACTGATAATGCCGATAAAGGAAGCATGGAAATATTTATCAAACTAAATCCACAAGCGGAGTCTCAAGGTGTGCAAATATTAGGAATTTCTGAAGCAGTTAGAGATTCTTTTCAAGGTACATCCGTTGCAAAGATTAGAGATGGTAGAGATGAAATTGATGTGGTTTTGAGTTTTCCTGATTCAAACAAAACATCTTTAGAATCATTAAAAAATCTTAATGTAAAGGTAATGCCAAATAAGTTTGCAAAGCTTAAGGACATAGCAATAATAGAACTTAAAGAAGGTTTTTCAAGCATTAATAGAGTTAATAGGAATAGAGCTCTATCTGTTATAGCTAATGTTGATAATAATGTATCTAACGCAAATGATATAATTGCTTCAATTGAAAAAAATGATATGCCAATTTTATTAGACAAATATAAAGATGTTAAGTACAGTTTAGAAGGTCAACAAAGAGAGCAGTCTGAGAATTTAGACTCGTTAAAAAACAATTATATCTTAGCATTATTTGTCATATTTATACTACTAGCAATTCCATTTAAATCATACGCTCAGCCATTTATAATTATGTCAGCCATACCTTTTGGTATTGTTGGTGCTGTTTTTGGTCATCTTATTTTAGGAATGGATTTTTCGATATTGTCAATGCTTGGAATTGCAGCTTTATCAGGTATTGTAGTTAATGATAGTCTAGTAATGATGGATTATATTAATAGAATCAATAAACAGGAAAACAATCCAATGAAAGCTGCAATGAAAGCAGGGCCAATTCGTTTTAGACCTATATTGCTAACATCTCTTACCACTTTCATTGGAGTTATGCCTTTGATTTTTGAAAAGAGTTTACAAGCTAAATTTCTTGTGCCAATGGCAGTTTCACTAGGATTTGGGGTTTTGTTTGCCACATTTGTTATACTAATTCTAGTTCCTTGCAGTTATATGTTCGTTGAAAAAATGAAGCTTCTAACAAAAAGAATTTGAACCACATATAATATTAATGTTATCTTAGTACACTTAATAAACGGAGTTTTAATTTAATGTCTGAAAAAATTAATGAAAAAAAATCTAAAGTTTATCCAATTCTAGCGTTGAGAAACACAGTTTTGTTTCCTCATCAAATAATACCTATCTATATTGGACGAAAACATTCTCTTAAACTAATAAAAGATATATCCAAAAAAAGAGATAAGCATTTAATTGCACTTGCTCAAGAAGATGGCTCTATAGAAAACCCGAATACAAAAGAACTATATTCGTTTGGCACTTTGGTTAAGGTAATGAGAATTTTTGATATGCCTGACAATTCTAAATCTGCAATTGTCCAAGGAATAGGACGTGTTAAAATCACCAAATTTTATAAAAATAACGAATATTATACTGCTTCAATAGAGAAAATTGAAGAGCCTATAGTAGATAGTTCTATGTCTCATGAAGTTGATTCTAAAATCAAAAATCTTGTAACAAATTTTAATAAGCTAATTGATTTAGCCCCATATTTATCAGAAGAACAAGCTAGTACCCTATCAACAATAGTTGAGCCGGGGAAAATAGCTGATAGGGCAGTATCCTTTTTAAATATTCAAATAAAAGATAAGCAAAATGTGCTTGAAACTATTGATATATCAGACAGAATAAACAAAGCCATAAAGCTAATATCAAAAGAGATTCATCGTATAGAATTAAGTCAGAAAATATCTTCGGATGTTCAAGATGAAATTACTAAGTCTCAACGAGAATATTATCTAAGAGAACAATTAAAGGCAATTCAAAAAGAGTTAGGTGATGATGACCCCGGAGTAGAATTTGATGAACTGCATGAAAAAATAAAAAAAGCTAAAATGCCTAAAAATGTTTTAAAAATTGCTAATAAAGAACTTAAAAGAATGAAAAAGATACCTTCGCACTCACCTGAGTATACAGTTTCTAGAACTTATTTGGATTGGCTTTCAGATATGCCTTGGTCTATTGAAAGCAAAGACAATAATGATGTCATTAATGCAAAAGAAACTTTAGATCAGGATCACTTTGGACTTGAAAAAGTTAAAGATAGAATCATAGAGCATTTGGCTGTTAGGAATCTTAAAAAAAGTCGATCGAAAAAGGGAGAGGTTTTAAAAAGCCCTATTCTATGTTTCGGAGGCCCTCCAGGAACAGGCAAAACTTCAATTGGGAAGTCAATTGCAAATGCAATGGGTCGTAAATTTGTTAGAATCTCACTTGGTGGAGTCAGAGATGAGGCAGAGATAAGAGGTCATAGAAGAACTTATATTGGCGCCTTACCTGGGCGAATAATAACAAGTTTAAAAAAAGCTGGAACTAAAAACCCAATATTTATGCTAGATGAAATTGATAAGCTTGGTACAGACTTTAGAGGAGACCCATCTTCAGCTTTGTTAGAGGTACTTGATCCTGAACAAAATTATTCATTTAATGATCATTATATGGAAGTTGATTTTGATTTGTCTAATATTATGTTTATTACTACTGCAAATCAAGTTGATAGAATTCCTGGCCCTTTATTAGATAGAATGGAGATTTTAGAGTTTTCAGGGTATATTGTTGAAGAAAAGGTATCAATATCTAATCAGCATTTAATACCAAAGCAGATAAAAGAGCATGGATTGAAGTCAAAAGAGATTTCTTTTACTAATGAATCTATTCAACTTATAATTGAATCCTACACAAGAGAGTCAGGCGTTAGAAACCTAGAAAGACAAATTGCAAATGTGTGTAGAAAAGTTGCTAAAGATATTCTTGTTAAAAAATTCAAGAGTATAAAACTGAGCCCATCAAAAATACAAAATTATCTTGGACCTATATTATTTCATTCCGAAATAGCAGAAAGATGTAAAAATTCAGGTGTTGCTGTTGGCCTTGCATGGACAGCATACGGGGGAGATATTTTATTCATCGAGTCATCTAAAATGCCAGGTAAAGGGAATTTAAAACTTACTGGTCAGTTAGGTGATGTTATGAAGGAGTCAGCAGAAGCGGCTTTTACTTATGTAAGAAGTAATGCTAAAAGACTAAATATTGACCCAAGTTTTTATGAAAAGTATGATATTCATGTGCATGTTCCTGCAGGAGCAATACCTAAAGATGGACCGTCTGCTGGTATTACTATGGTAATTGCAATTATATCTCTGCTTAAAAATGAAAAAGTTAAAGATAAATTAGGTATGACAGGTGAGATATCATTAAGAGGTAATGTTTTACCTATAGGTGGACTTAAAGAAAAAGCTACTGCTGCTCACAGGGCAGGTTTAAACCATATCATAGCTCCCTTCAATAATAAGAGAGATTTAGAAGAGATTCCGAAAAAAGTTTTAAAGGATTTGAAAATTACATTTGTAAAAGATGTCAATGAAGTTATAAAATTATCATTCTAAATGATATCTATTTAGAACGTTTTGAATGAACAGGGCGATTAACTCAGTTGGTTTAGAGTGCCTCCCTTACAAGGAGGAAGTCGGGAGTTCGAGTCTCTCATCGCCCACAATACTTGGAGAGATGTCCGAGTGGCTTAAGGTGCACGCCTGGAACGCGTGTTTAGAGGAAACTCTATCGGGAGTTCGAATCTCCCTCTCTCCGCGCGTTTCAACAAATTTCTTTATAGAATACATATTATACATTAATTTATATCATAACTTTAAATGAAGAACAATATTTTATATATAATTATCACAATTTTAAGCTTCTTGCTATCTAAGGATAGGATAGCTTATATTGCTGATGTTAGCGGATATGTTGAAATATTATCAGAAAATAGTAATTCTCCGATTTTAGAAGCTGTCAATGGTCGATATCTATATAGTGGTGACTTAATTAGAACGTTTAAGAACTCTAATTGTGTTATTATGTTTAGTGATCAGACTTCAATGTTTGCCATCGGATCACATTCAGAGGTAAAGGTTAGAGACATAAAAGAGAATATAAAAAAAATAAATTTTAATTACGGCAATCTATATATAGAAAACACTAGTGAAAATCACCCCTTTTTTATTTTTACAAGGTCAAGTCAAATTTTATCAAAAGAATCATCTGGTTTTGTTAATACATTGACAAATGGTGCAGATGAAGTTTACTGCATCAAAAATAAAATAGAACTTTACAATAAAATATCTAAATTGGAAGTTGCTTTATATGAAGAGAATAAAGTTCTTTCTCTATTTGATGGTAGAGTTGAATTGAAGAAAAGTGAGGAAAATTTCATTCCAGATGATTTAAGTAAAATCATAAAACTTGCAAGTAAGAATATTAAGTCGCCTCTAGCTGAGTTCAATTATGAAATAGGTGACTTGGTACCAAATTATTCTAAGAATATTTACCTAGATACTTATAGCCCAGTTGCGAAGAAAAATTATAGAATATTTGCTGGGGCTGGAATCATCAATTTAAATAATAATATATATTCTTCTCTAACAATGAAAGGTATTTACGATAATAAATACTTTAGTTTTAATATAGAATTAGACCAATACTTTCCTATTGATTCTTCACCAGCGTTAGATACTTGGAATAGCTCAAAAAAAATATTATCTAAAATTAAGTATTTAAATTATAAATCTAATTCAGGATCTATTGTCCTAAACTCTGGAAGATTGTCAGACATTACTTTCGGTCACGGATTAGTTTTAAAAAGATATTCAAATAAGTACAATTATCCTTTGCGAAATAATTATGGAATTAGTTTTAGATATGAAAATAAAGACTTTTTTAATGTAGATATATTTATATCAGATTTAACGAGCTTATTGGATGATGGAGCGCTTGTGGGTATTCATAGCTCATTATTTATTTCAAAATATATACCACTTAGAATAGGTTTTGGATTAATATCAGATTTAAACCAATTTGCAAATATTCAAGATAACTTGAATTCCTCTTTTGACTTTAGAGCTATTAATTCTTTGCAGATTGACTTGTCATACAATTTGTTATCTAAAAAAGGATATAATGTAGATTTGATAAGTGAAATTGGAGCTATTATATTTCCTGATTCGCATTACTACAAGCGTTATGACTCAACCAACGATAATGACTTAGGATCTGGATTAAAAGATAAAAAAGGAACATGGGGTGCCCTTTTTGGTATTGAGGGTAGTTTTCAAGATTTTGTTAAATTCAAAACACATTTCCACTATAATGATCCATTATTTAATCCTGGTTTTTTTAATAATTCATACGAATTTGAAAGAAGTAGGTTGTTAGGCCCTTTTTCTAGTAGCATACCTCAGATACAATCGATGTTTGATGATTTTCAAATTTCAGACCCTGATGGCAATTTAGGTCTAATTGTTCCAAAAGATTTATATCTAGCTTACAAAGAAGACGAAATGGTATTTCCATCCTTTGGAATTACTTTTGAAGGTATTTATAACTATTACAACAAGATTATCACTAATTTTTCAGTAAGTAATTTTTTTGAATATGATTCAAGATCTAATACAGATTCATATTCGAGCATATACTTAGATTTAGTGATTAAAGATAAAATAATTAGAAATGTTGCGGATTTAACTATATACATAAATAGAAATTTTGCACACAACCCTTTCAATTTTTTTAATTCTACTAATGAAAACACAATAATTGGCGCTTCATTTCATGCAAAAATGAAATCTAACTTTAATTTGATTTTTTATTTTGAAAGAGTTAATTATGATTATAACTTTGACCTAGAGTCTGAGTCAATTGACAATATAAAAATAGAAACTATTTACTCCTTTTAACTGTATATGTTTTTAAAGTTAAAATCATACTTATTTATCATGATAGGAATTACAATCTTAGGAATATCACTGGGAATTGTTATTGGTGCTTATTTAAAAAATAATGCCGAATATATGATTTATTTTTCATCTATACTTGCAGGTACTGGAAGTTTTATGATAGTTGTTGGAGCGCTAAAGGATTAATATGATTAATAAGGATTCTAAAAATGCTAAGCTTCAATTGTTGATTGATAAAATCAAAAAAGTAGATTCAAAATATGGCAAGGAGCTTTGTGAAGTTTTATTATATAGGATTGATATTAAGACAAGTCATTTTTTTCAAGATTTTGAATCTATAAGTAAAAAAAGTTTTGATTTATATTGGAAAAAAATATCACTTATTAAAGATAGGTTCGATGTTAATGAAATTAGTAAAACAAATATTAATGAAAGTGAAAATATAATTCCAAAGTTTATTGAGGAGTTTGAAAAGAAAGTTAAAAAATAAAACTGTGCTAGACGGAGAGTTAGCGGTCCTCTCTTCCTGAAATCCGCTATATGCAGGGTTGAATTCCGTTGAGCGGGTTATTATGAGTATGAAGCTGTTTTATATATTGCAATGACCTTTAGAACTTTGTACAATAATATTGTTTCCTAATCCGCCAGGTCTGGAAAGAAGCAACGGTAAGAAATAATTTATGTGATACAAACCACTGTAAAGTAGTGTTATATTAGACTGTAGATTTCAAACAGATAATTCAATCAACGGTGCACAGATAAAAGATATGAGCTATACAGTATTATCAAGAAAATGGAGACCTAAAACCTTTGAGGATGTCATTGGTCAAGATCATATTACAAAAATACTAGTAAATTCGATAAATCAAGACAAAGTTTCTCATGCTTTTTTGTTTTCTGGTCCTCGGGGTGTTGGAAAAACAACTATCGCTCGAATCCTAGCATGTGTTTTAAATAAAGTAGAAAAAGTTGAAAATTCTATCGATATAATAGAGTTAGATGGCGCTTCAAATAGAGGGATAGATGAAATTAGAGAGATAAAAGAGTCTGTTAGATATGCCCCTTCCGAGGGAAAGTATAAAATTTTTATAATTGATGAGTCACATATGTTGACAAAAGAAGCTTTTAACGCACTTTTGAAAACCCTCGAAGAGCCGCCACCAAATGTATTATTTGTTTTGGCAACTACTGAATATAATAAATTACCATTAACTATAATTTCTAGATGTCAAAGATATTCTTTTAAGAGAATACCTCTCAATTCGATTAAAGAATATTTGAAAATAATTTTATCGAAAGAAGGTTTTGAATTTGAAGATAGTGCATTGACCTCAATCGCATTTAAAGCAGATGGTAGCATGAGAGATGCTTTAAGTCTCCTTGATAAAGTTATTACACTTTGTGATAACAGTATAATTAAAGAAAGTATTGTAAAGGATGCGCTGGGCATTATAGATGAACATGAGTACCTTACAATTCTTAAATCTATTTTGGATAGTAATTTTGAATCTGTATTTGATTCAATTGAGAAAAATCTTAGTGATGGAGTTTCTATTGCTAATTTTATCGATGGCTTTAACATTTACTTAAAAAATATTATTTATTATTTTTCTAATTACAGAAAAAATATATCCATATCGAAAAATACTGTTACTTTTTTAAAAAATTCTCATTTCGATATACAAGTTGCATCTAAACTATTAAATGTTAATTTGGAATACCTAATTAAAAACAACCACAATCTTAGCAATATTAGCTTAGAAAACCATTTTATTAAGATATTCTCCTTTGTTAACAGATATGCCGAAACTACGTCATCAATAAATCAAACTACTGAAATAGATACTAAGAATATAAAGAGTATCCCCAAAGGCCAAAATTCAATCAATGAAGACAAACTTGATATTAATGTTCGTAGTACCCAAAAAAACGTAGATCATAATTATAAAGATGCCCAGAATCAGTCTTCAAATCAGGATCGTTCAATAAGTGCATCAAATATTAAAACAGCATATAATTACCTGGTTCGTTATTTCGAAAAAAATGACTATAAGCTTTACTGTGTTATATCAAAATGCTCTATAAGTTCTTACTCTGATAATTTAGTTAAGATAGATTCTGAAGATTTGAGTTCTTATGAGCAAAATTCAATTAATATGGAGATTGGTAAAATAAATGAAAAATTGAATGATATCATTTATAAAGAGTTTAGTCAAAAAACAAAAGTTCAGGTAATGTTTAATCAAGATAGCCAGCGCGATAAGAAATCTAAAGATTTACATGAAAAAAATGAAAGAAATTTGAATCAATCTATAGCCAATGAAAATAAAGAGGAATTTGAGGAGGACGAAGATCATCCTCTATTTGATTCAGTTATAGATGATCTAGAAGGTAAATTATTAAAATAACTTTAGTAGGAGGAATATATGTTTCCAAAGGGTATGGGTGGAATGATGAAAAAGGCCCAGCAAATGCAAAAAGAAATGGTTAAGATTCAAAAAGAGATTGAGGAATTAGAAGCTGAAGGTCAATCTGGAGGAGGCTTAGTTTCTGTATTAGTTAATGGTAAGAAGAAAATTATATCTATAAATATTGATTCAAATGCTTTGCAGGAAGATAAAGATATATTGGAAGACCTTATTTTATCAGCAACAAACCAAGCTCTTGATACCATTGATAAGATTTCAAAAGAAAAAATGGGCCCATTGACAGGCGGTCTTAACATTCCTGGAATATAATGAACTATCCAGAAACTTTATCATCTGTTATTGATTTATTATCAAAACTTCCTGGAATAGGGAAAAAAACTGCACAAAGATTAGCGTTTAATTTGGTAAAATGTGAAAATGTATATGTTGAAGAGCTTTCCGATTCACTTAAGAATCTGAATATATCAATAAAAAATGACCCTATTTGCGGCTGTATGACTGATTTGGATAAGTGTTCAATTTGTAATTCTCACTCGAGGAACTTAGATGTAATTTGTGTGGTCAAAGACGCTCAGGATGTTTTTCATATTGAAAAGTCTGGATTTAAAGGTGTTTACCATGTTTTAGGTGGACTTATTTCCCCGCTCGATGGCATATCTATTGAAGATTTAAATTTTGAAACACTATTGAATAGAATGTCTGGAGTTAGAGAAGTTATATTGGCAATACCTTCTACCGTAGAAGGGGATGCAACTACCTACTATATCAATGATTTGCTAAAGAATGTCAATGCTAAAATAACTCGTTTGGCTAGAGGTATGCCTATAGGTGCTAATTTAGAGTATGTCGATGATTTTACCCTTCAAAACTCAATTAAAGAAAGAAGAGAGTTGGAAGAGTCGTAACTTGAAATATTTGCCCAACACTTTAACCTTTATTAGAATATTGCTAACACCTGTATGTGTATATTTTCTTGTTTTTAATAGCAAGCCTATTTTGGCATTTCTTATTTTTGTAATTGCATCTATAACTGATGCTTTTGATGGTTATTATGCAAGAAAATTTAATGTTATATCTAGGCTAGGAGCTTTCTTAGATCCATTAGCTGATAAAATTATGGTTGTATCTATATTTTTATGTTTTTTTTATTTGTATAACAATGTAGTAGATATTTACGTACTATCCATGATAATTTTTAGAGATGTTTTTGTGACTATTATAAGAATGATAATGGAATACAAGAACCATACTATGGTCACAAGTAAAATAAGCAAGCTAAAAACAGTTTTTCAAATTGTAGCAATTAATGTAATGTTTCTTGCTATTATCTTTGGCGGAGACTCATTTTTAAGTAATCAATCTCAATATTTGTTTATTTTAATGATTTCAACTGCATTTATAACTTTCTATACTGGGGTCCATTATTTTATTTGTAATTATAATAAATTGAGACTCATTTTTAGATTTGATGTCAAGAGTTAATAGTTATATAATATCTTTTTTTGGTATTGGATATCTAAATAGTTTTCAAGGCTCATTTGCTAGCCTTTTTGCAGGTACTGTTTGGCTTTGTTTTATTATTCTTATAAATCCGGGTTTTTATTTTCAAATATTTATATTGTCGATATTGATAATAATTTCTATTAAGTCAATAAATAAATACATGCTTACCGCTAAATCTCTGGACCCTGATGAGATTGTAATTGATGAGGTATGTGGTATAGTTATAAGTTTACTATTTATGAATCTTATTATGCCTCAAACGAACTATTTAAATGATTGCATATACTTCTTTATTGCTTTGTTTATTTTTAGGATGCTTGATGGAGCAAAGCCATCAATTATTTATAGAGTCCAGATTTTAAATACCCCTTTATCAATTCTTTTTGATGATATAATTGCTGGCGTGATAACTCTAATTATTACGATTTCTTTGAGAATTAATCTTGTTTTATGATAATAGATAAAGTTACGGCAACTATTATTAATATTGGGGATGAACTTCTTAATGGACGAAGAATAAATACCAATCTAAATTGGCTATCAGCCGAACTTTATAAAATGAATATTAATACTGTTAAAGGTTCATGTGTGCCTGATAATGTTAAGCTAATTAATAATGAATTGCAAAATGCTTCAAATTCAGATTATGTTTTTGTTACTGGCGGCCTAGGTAGCACAGTTGATGATAAAACAATTGAGGCAGTAAGTCTTTTTATAAAAAAAAACACATATTTTGATAAGCATTATTATGAAAAAATAAAAAAAGACTTTTTAAAGAAGTCTTTGAAAATATCCAAAGTTCTTAAGAAGCAAGCAATAAAGATTAATGATGTCAAGTATTTCGATAATCCGGTGGGATCAGCTGAGGGTTTTGCTTTTAAAGTTAAAGATTGCACATATTTTATCTTACCTGGTGTTCCAAATGAAATGAAATATCTATTTTTAAAAACCATTAAAAGTCAATTAAGTGATAAAGTAAAAAAAATACATTCAGAAGTAATTCAAACTTTTGGACTTACAGAGAGCTATATAAGTTCAGAAATAGAATTTATCATGAAAAAGTACAAGAATATAAAATTCTCTTTTTTGCCAAGTTTTAAAAGAGTAAGTCTGATTTTAAGCTCTGCAAGCGAATCAGATTTAAAAAAAGCAAAAGTAGATATTGTAAAGATATTAGATTTTCATGTATACAGCTTTGAAAACAAATCATTATTAGAAACTGTGGTTGATATGCTAGTTAAGAATCATATAACTATAAGCACATGCGAATCATGTACTGGTGGAAAGCTAGCTTCCTTATTTACTGAAATTGAAGGTAGTTCCCAATATTTTAAAGGAAGTATTGTCGCGTATTCTGACATTATTAAAAGTAGAATAGCTAATGTAGATCCAAAAAAAATTAATAGATTTGGTTCAGTTAGTAAAGAAGTAGCTAAAGAAATGGCTATTAATATTTCAGAAATAATGAATACTGATATGTCCATATCAATTACAGGTCTATCCGGTCCAGGTGGAAGTCAAGGTGTTCATGAAGTTGGGACTGTGTTTATTGCAGTTAAGTATCTAGAAAATATTTTTATTAGTAAATACAAACTTCCTTATAACAGAGAGGCTCATAGATTTATAACATGTCAAATTGCTCTAAATAATGTTCGTTTAATTTTGATGAATAAATGGAGTGATAATATTTATAAATTCAAATGATTAATAAATATATTAATTGTAAATTTAATCAATAAAAAAACAAAAAAGGGTACAATATGTCTGAAGAAAACAAAACTTTATCATTAGCAATAGATCAAATTGAGCGACAGTATGGAAAAGGTTCAATTATGAAAATGGACAACAAAGAAAATTTTAAGTATGAGGGCATATCTACAGGATCTCTTTCACTTGATTATGCTATAGGGGGAGGTATTCCTAGGGGTAGAATCGTTGAGATATATGGTCCAGAATCATCAGGAAAAACCACATTGACTTTACATGTTGTTGCTGAGGCCCAAAAGGCTGGAGGAACTGCTGCTTTTATAGATGCAGAGCATGCATTAGACCCTGTTTACGCAGAAAAAATTGGAGTGAAGACTAAAAACTTATTGATATCTCAGCCTGATAGCGGTGAACAGGCCTTAGATATAGCAGAAACTTTAGTAAAAAGTAGTGCATTAGATGTTATTGTAATAGACTCCGTTGCAGCACTTGTACCTAAGGCTGAACTTGATGGAGACATAGGCGATACTCATGTAGGTCTACAGGCTCGTTTAATGTCAAAGGCTTTAAGGAAATTAACTGGCATAGTCTCAAAGTCTAAAACTACAGTGATTTTTATTAATCAAATTCGACATAAAATAGGTGTTATGTTTGGCAGCCCAGAAACAACTTCCGGTGGTAATGCTCTTAAGTTTTATTCTTCTGTTCGTTTAGATATTAGAAGAATTGGACAAATAAAGGATGGTGACCAGGTTGCAGGTAACAAAACTCGAGTTAAAGTTGTAAAAAATAAAGTTGGACCTCCATTTAGAATGACTGAATTTGATATTATGTATGGTTTAGGTATTTCTTTTGAAGGAGATTTGCTTGATCTAGCTATAAAGGGCGATGTGATTGAAAAAACTGGCTCATGGTTTTCTTATGATGGTCAAAAAATTGGCCAAGGTAGAGAAAAAGTTAAGCTTCTTCTGCATGAAGATAAGAAGTTAGTGAAAGAAATTAGAAAAAAAGTAGAATCATTTTTAGGTTCAGATTAAATAGTGGAAAAACCATTAATCATATCAGTTTTTAGCACTGAATGGTACCTTGCTAATTACTTTTCATTAATGGGCCTGATTTTTCTTCTTTCTATTAGCTATCTGATAGTAAATTCTAGATATATAAGACAAAATAATTTTCAAGTAAAAGTGACTAGATTTCTTGGTTTCTTAATACTAACTAGATTCACATGTTCTCAATTTTATCAGATAATTTATGATCCAATACTATGGGATGTTAATCATAGTCTTCCATTCCATTTATGCGGAATTTCAGGGATTTTGTCTGGTTTTATACTAATTAGATATAATCAATCTTTGTATGAATTTGTTTTGTTGCTTGGTGCACCAGGAGCTATATGGTCTTTTTTGACTCCGCAAATCAATATTCCTAACCCATCATTTATGTACTATGATTACTTTGTATCACATGTATTAATAATCTTTGCCCCTCTATATTTGACATTAATTTTAAATAAATCACCTAGAAAAGGTTCCTGGCAAAGTGTTTTTTTAAACACTAATTTATTTTTAATCCCTGCTGTATTTGCGATTAACATTTTTTTATATTACGGATTAGGATACAAGGATGTAAATTATATATATTTAATGAAAGCCCCACAGGCAGAAAATCCGTTTATATTTGGTAAGTGGCCCTTTTATATTATTGGATTACAAGTTATGGGCTTTATTCATATAGTTTTAATTTATTTTCTGGTTAAGAAATATAATATAATTAGAAGTTATTTTCAGATTAACAAAAGGATTGCATAATATGCTAAAAACATCAAACTCAATTAGATTCATTTATTTCTCAATACTTATTTGTTTCGGCTTATCAAATAATGCCGGAAGCGCAAGTATTGGCAGTGTTACAATTGATGGTAAAATATACAATCAAATTTCATTCAGGCCTGAATTTTCAATGAAAAAATTGAAGCTTGGTCTGGACTTATATTTTTATTTAGATGATGAAGGAGGATTTTATGAAAAGCCATGGGACTTTTCTACAGGAGAAAAAGCATTTGAAAACATTCTTGATAAAATATTATACCTTCAATATAATAATCCTTCAGATAGGCTCTATTTTAGACTCGGCTCAATGCCATCTAAAACCTTAGGATATGGGATAATTGTTAATCAATATAGTAATACTGTTGAATATCCCAATATTCGTAGACTTGGTTTTGAGTTAAAGCATAATGGAAATATTAGCTCTGAATTATTTTTAAGTGACATTAAAAGATCTCCTGGTCTCGTGGCATCCAGATTGACCTTTCCTGTTTTGGATAATAATTTTGACATTGGCATTTTTGCTGCAGCTGATTTTAATATGACTAAAGGTTTAATTGATAGTGATGATGATGGTTACCCAGATTATTTTGATGACTTCCCTAATGATGCTGATAAAAATAATCAGGAATGGGAAGACTATCTTGACAACCCTACATGGTATGAAGAAAATGTAATGGGTGTCTCTGATTGCACTACCAATGACTGTGTTGAAGAAATACTTCAAGATGCTCCAGGTTATAATTCCTATGATTCAAATGATTACTCTGATGACAATATTTATGCAATAGGTTTAGATGCAAGCTGGAAATTTTCAAAAAAATGGACAATATATTCTCAGTTTGCCAAATTATCAGGAGAAAAAATAAATAATGATCCATTAGGCTACGGTTTAGTTCCTATTGCGATAAATGGAAGGGGGGGCAGTAGAAACTTTAAATGGAGCATTAGCGCAGAAGCTAGGTCAAATTCTAGACATTTTATGTATAGTTTTTGGGATCAAACATATGAATTGAACAGAGCACAAGTTATTATTGTAGATGGCCAGCAGAAAATTCAGACTAAAAGAGAGCAGTTAGAAGAGTTTGGTAAGCTAAAAGGATACTATCTAAATACAAACATATCAATGTTTGACTTAATTGATTTTGATCTATCGTATCAAGATATGGAAGGCGAAACTTGGGATGGCTTTCAGTTTCAAGATAATGAAAGAAGCAAGTCTTTACTTGGAACTATTAGTTTTGATACCAGCCGTATTCCTATTCTTTATTTAGCGAGAATATATTACCAAAGAAATAATGATACAGACTTTGATTTATCTTCCCCAACTCTCAATACTATTCATGGTTATGATCTGGGTGTAGAATTATCTAGTGGCGTCGTTCTGGTCTATAAGGGAAAAACTACATATATTAGTGACCCCAATAATCCAGGTGAATTAAAGCCTAATTTTACATTACAAGTAGAAACGCTGATTGATTTATAATGAAGTCATCTGAGATCAGAAAGCAATTTATCGATTATTTTTTGGAAAAAGACCATAAGTTTGTGAGGAGCTCTTCTGTAGTTCCTGTAGATGACCCGACACTACTGTTCACTAATGCAGGAATGAATCAGTTTAAGGATATATTTTTAGATATAAAAAAACCCACCTTTTCCCGTGCTGTAAATTCTCAGAAATGTATTAGAGTAAGCGGTAAGCACAATGATTTGGAGGAGGTTGGCGTTGATAATTTTCATCATACTTTCTTCGAGATGCTAGGCAACTGGTCTTTTGGAGATTATTATAAAGAAGAATCTATAAAATGGTCTTGGGAACTATTTACTAAAGTATGGAAAATCGACGTTAACAGGTTATGGGTATCGGTTTACAAGGATGATGATGAAGCATATGATTTTTGGTCTAAAATTCCTGATCTTGATAATGATAGAATATTAAGATTTGGTAATAAAGATAATTTCTGGGAAATGGGTGAGACCGGTCCTTGTGGTCCCTGTTCAGAAATACATTACTACATCGGTGAAGATATTAAAAATCAAGACCCTAAAGGAGTTAACGTTCTAGATGAGTATAGAGAACTTTGGAATCTAGTTTTCATTCAATATAATAGAGAAAATGACGGCTCATTAATTGATCTTCCAATGAAGCATGTAGATACTGGAATGGGACTGGAAAGAATTACAAGTATATTAAATAAGCAATACTCACACTATGAAACTGATATTTTTAAACCAATAATTGATAAAATTGTTGATGTTTCTGGCAGAGATACAAATTATAAGAACAGCGTACCTCATAAAGTTATAGCAGACCACTTAAGAATGCTTTCTTTTAGTATTGCAGATGGGGCTGTGCCTTCAAATGATGGGAGAGGCTATGTTCTACGTAGAGTTCTAAGAAGAGCTGTTAGATATGGAGACTTGCTAGGAATTAAGGATAGTTTTATGCATTTACTATTAGATGATCTTATTAGTATAATGGGTAAGACATATCCAGAAATTGTTGATAAAAAAAATCATATTGTTAAAACATTAAAAAGAGAAGAGGAGTCTTTCAGAAAAACATTAGACAAGGGTCTTATTAAATTTGAAGAAATGTTAAAAGAGTCTAAGGATAAAAAAGTTTTTTCAGGTGAGAATTCTTTTAGACTTTATGATACTTATGGATTTCCATTAGATTTAACTAAAATTTTATGTGATGAGAAAAATATTAAATTAGATGAAAGTAACTTTGCAAGTCTTATGGATGAGCAAAAGAATAGGGCGCGAAAAAAACAGAAATTTGCCATAAATAAGAAAGATCTTAAATGGAAGATTTTTGAAGAGGTAGATAAAGAAGAATATGTTCCATATGAAGAATCCTCTATTAAAACTCAAATTTATGGTTATTCTAAAAATGATGATTTAATTTATGTTTTGCTTAAGAAAACTCCTTTTTATTTTGAGTCTGGGGGGCAGATTTCAGATATCGGCAAAATTCAAAATAAGAATATTACCTTAAACGTTCTTGATGTTCAAAAAATTGATGACAAAATTTGCCACATATGTAAAATAATTGATGGAAAAATGGATTACTCTGCTAATGACTTTGTTGTGGCCGAAATAGATTCAGATCGTAGAAAAAAAATAATGTCAAACCATACAGCAACACACCTTCTCCATAGGGCATTAAAGAATGTATTGGGAGACCATGTTCAGCAAGCAGGTTCATTGGTATCTGATAAAAAATTGAGATTTGACTATACTCACTCAGAAAAAATATCAGATTCAGATATTAGTTTAATAGAGACTGAGGTCAACGAAATAATAAAGAAAAATATATATCTCAATAAAGAAATTAAGCCTTATGATATTGCAATAGCTGATGGTGCTGAAGCGCTTTTTGGTGAAAAGTATGGTGATTTTGTTAGAGTTGTATCTATATCAGATTATTCCAAAGAGCTTTGCGGTGGAACTCATGTTAATCTGACAGGTGATATTCGCGTCTTTAAAATTGTATCAGACTCATCGCTTTCCTCTGGTGTCAGGCGATTAGAAGCTCTTACTTCTGATAATTGTTTGAACTATTTTAATGATAAAGCTAATATTTTAAGTTCTATATCAAATATATTTAATTGTGATCACTCCAAGGTAGAGAATAGTATTACTAATCTTATTAATGAAAATAAGGACTTAAATTCTAAGTTAGCTCAAATCGAGA
>CEVN01066407.1_pt1 | contig 17992 bp, 17 predicted proteins | sample 427041 | NCBI WGS metagenome assembly CEVN01 (sample SAMEA2623463, study PRJEB7988) | marine metagenome | biome: marine biome (ENVO:00000447); feature: surface water layer (ENVO:00002042); material: "saline water (ENVO:00002010), including plankton (ENVO:xxxxxxxx)" | depth 5 m
AAATTTAGAAGAAGATATTAAGCAACTTCTAACCGCATAATAACTGCGTTTTCCTGACCGCTTTTTGTTTTGTAGTAATTTTCTCTAATAAATAATTCTTCAAATCCATTATTTTGATAGAATTTTCTAGCTCTTTTATTTGATTCTCTTACTTCCAGAAGAATTATATGTAAATCTGATAATTTTGCTCTTTTGAAAAGAATATTAAGCATAAATGTGCCAATACCCTTGCCTCTTAACTCCTCTATCACAGCAATATTCTGTAAATGACATTCATCTAGCACTGTATTGGCAATACAAAATGCAATAACTTTCTTTTCAGATGATATTACAAAACTTATAGAACGACTCTGTAAAGTTTTAAGAAAGGTTTCCTGCGACCAGGGTGTTATATTCGAAGCAGATTCTATTTTTAAAACATCTGATAGGTGATGTTCTGAAAAATTTTCAATCGTATAATTATTCGCCGGTGAATTTTGGTTTTCTTTTTTCGACAAAAGCTTGAACGCCCTCTATATTATCCTTGCTGCCAACTAAATCGTCTTGAAGTCTAGCTTCTTCTTTTAACTGATCATGATAAGACCTATCGAAGCTTTCCCTCATTAGTTTTTTTGTTCTCATTAATGCTATTGGTGCAAAATCAGCATAAACCTTTGCCATTTCTAAAGCATCATTAAGGGCATTACCATCGTCAGAAATTTCAGCGCACATACCCAATTCTTTACATTCTTCAGACATTACTCTCTGCGCCTCAGATGCCATTCTAAAAGCTCTTGTATAACCGACAATTCTTGGTAGCAGCCATGTTGAGCCTCCATCTGGAATTAAACCAATTTTTGAGAATCCAATTTGAAAGAAACTTGATCTGCCCATGATAACAATATCTGAGCTCATAAAATAAGCGCAACCAATACCTGCACATGGACCCTCTACTGCTGCAATAACAACTTTATCCATAGAAATTAGATTATTAAGTCCTACATGGTATCCCTCATTAAGTGCTTGCTCTACACTTTCCCATCCCATCGAATTTCCAGTAGGGGTTAAATCTGCTCCAGCACAAAAACCACCGCCATTTCCGGTGATAACTACTGACTTATATTTTTTGTCTTTAGCTTTTTCAGTGAATTCATTAAATAAAAGAACGGTTTCTGGATCTAATGCATTCCTTTTCTCAGGTCTATTGAGACTAATTACAGCAACTGATCCATGCTCTTCAAATAAAACTTTTGGTTCACTCATTTATTTCTTCCGCAATTAAATAATTATTTGTTTTTGTCAATATTACACCCAACCTTTGTGCGTCTTCTCTTTGGAATTTTATTACAGGATTAGACTCTTGTCTTGATTGAAAGAAAGATTTCTCTATTTCTTTCATCTGACTTTCATTAGGTGTGCTGAAAGATTGTTTATCAAGCCAAATTCTAATTAATTCTGCTCTTTCAAAGTAATCTAAATTTTTTAGTTCATCTAATTTTAAACCGTCTTCATCTGCAACTCTTTCAAGAACAGTTTCAAGATAAGATTCATATAGAATATTTTGTTTTCTTATAATATTGGCCATTCGACTGATGTTTTTTTTAGCTCCAGGCCACTTTTCATAAATTTTTGGTATTACAGTGTTTCTGAGGTAATTTCTACTGAATGAATTATCGTGATTTGATTGATCAGTAATATAATTCAACCTCTCTTTATCTAATAATTCAATAATCTCTTTTTTAGTTAAATCAAATAATGGTCTTAAGACAACTTTTGAGCCTAATGTGCTTTGTCTTTTTATTCCAGATAATCCTTTCATGCCTGTTCCTCTGAAAATTCTAAATAGGATTGTTTCTATCTGATCGTCCAAGTGATGCCCAAGAATAATGACTGTATTTTTACCAAAAGAATTAAATAGTGCTAATCTTGCGCTTCGGGCTGCAGCTTCAAAACCTTCTCCTTTGGCTGTAACCTCTACTTTTTCAGTCTGAAGATGAATTTCTCTGTCTTGACAGAATTTTTGGCAATGTTCTTCCCATGCATGACTTTCAGACTGAGATTGATGATTGATATGTAGTGCTAATAATTTATTTTCGGAATTACTTTCCGTTAGAAAATTAAATGTTTTATGTAATAAAAGAGTTGAATCTGCTCCTCCACTAAAACCCACTATAATTTTGTCTGCTGAGAACAAGATATCTTTTTCTGTTTTAGTAAAGAAGTCCATTTTAGACTCCTATGTCAGCAAATTTCTTGTATCTTTCTCGCGTTAAGTCTTCTATTGAATGATGAGATAAACCTTTAAGTTCATCAAGAAAATATTTTTTTACATTCTGATAAGTTTTTTCATGGTTTCTATGAGCTCCGCCAATAGGTTCATCAATAATTAAATCAATTAGGTTTAACTCTTTTAAGCTTAAAGCATCAAGTTTTAATGCATCCGCAGCTTGTTCAGCATTCTTAGAAGTTCTCCAAAGAATTGAAGCGCATGCTTCTGGTGATGCAACCGAATAAATAGAATATTCGAGCATACCTATTTTGTCTGCTAAACCAATACCAAAACCTCCACCTGAACCTCCCTCACCAATAACTAAATTTATAATAGGTGTTTTTAAATCAGACATGACTTCTAAACTTTTCGCTATAGCTTCATGTTGTCCAGAATGTTCTGCTTTAACTCCTGGGTATGCACCTGGAGTATCGATTAATGTAATTACAGGTAAGGAAAATTTTTCTGCAAGCTTCATCAATCTATTTGCTTTTCTAAACCCTGATGGATGTGGCATTCCAAAATTTCTATTTACTCTTTCTTCAGTTTCTCTTCCCTTTTCATGGCCAATAACAACTACTGGAGTATTTTCTAGAAAAGCAAATCCGCCGATTATAGCCAAATCATCATCGTTAAGTCGGTCTCCATGCATTTCTTCAAACCCATCAAAGATATTTTCTAAATAATCCTTGGTGTGAGGCCTATTTGGATGTCTAGCAACTAGAACTTTTTGCCAGGCACTTAAATTTTTATATATTCTTTCGGTTTCTTGATCTGCTTTTTTTTCTAGTAATTTAATCTCCTCAGCTAGATTACTTGGTGCGGGTACAACTTTCTTTAATTCCTCGATTTTTTCGAGGCAAGTATATATCGGCTGCTCAAAATCTAAATATTGTTCCATTACTAAATTAAAGTGTAATTATCTTCTCCAAAAATCTCATCAATTTTTTCGAACGTACTATCCTCAAGGGAAATCTTAAAAGTGTCAACTTTTATTTCACTGGAGATATTAAGGTTCTCATCTAAAAGATTTAAAATCACTTCCATTCCATCTGGATCATTTAAATTCTTTATTTCTTTAAATTTCCCATTACCAAGCTGCTTTAATTCTGATCTGGGAACATTTATTTTTATTTTGGAAGTTACTACACTTCTAGCTATATCAATAGGAAGAATATCTGTTAGTCGTATTTTAATTCCTGCATCATCTAAATTCCCTCTTCTGTAATCATCAGTAATAATATTTCCCTTTAACATTGCTATAGAGTTTTCTTTAAAAAGTGATTTTTTTAAATCGTATAATTCGATTGGTACAGAAACATCTATCACGCCTGTTTCATCAGAGACTTCAAGAAAAATAAAGATACTAGTACCCTTTTTAACAATACGTTTGCTATTAATAAGCACAGGTATAAATTTTTCATTATTTGAAGTCATGAGTTTTTTTATTGGAGTAAGTCTTGAGGAGAGCGTTCTACGCAGAAGTGAAATAGGATGTTTGCTGTAATAAAAGCCAAATGACTCTAATTCCATTTTTAATTTTTCTGAATCAGAAAATTTTTCTAAGTTGAAGCCTGAAATTTCAAGATCTTGTGGAGTGTCAAACATATCAACTACACCAGATTCCTTCGATTTGAATTTCTGTTCTGATGCTTCAAGGTATGAATTTATAGAACTCACTGCTTCATCTCTTGAGCATAAACAATCAAATGCACCTGCTTTAGCCATACTTTTCAGTGATCTAATCCCACCTTTTCTCAAATCTACTCTTGTTGCAAAATCCATCATGCTTGTAAATGGTCCATTTTTTCTTTCTATACAAATTTCTTCAGAAAATTTTCTTCCTACACCTTTGAGTGCTCCCAAAGCATATTCAATTTGATTCTTTTCATTAACAATGAAATTCGGATAAGAGCTATTAATGCTTGGTGGCAAAATCTCAACTTTCATCAACTCACAATCTTTCACATGTGGTTCTAATTTATCAGTTTTATCTTGTTCAGATGATAGTACAGCAGCTATAAAATGTGATGGATAGTGAGTTTTTAGATATGCTGTTTGATATGCTATCAAAGCATAAGCTGCTGAGTGTGATTTATTAAATCCATACCCAGCAAATGTTGCTATGTTTGCAAAAATTTCCTCTGCTTTTTTCTTTGAAATATTATTATTTTCACAACCTTTAACAAATACACTTTTTTCCTCTTCCATAACATCTGCTTTCTTTTTACCCATTGCTCTTCTAAGATTATCTGCATCTCCAAGTGAATATGAAGCTAACACTTGTGCTGCTTCCATAACTTGTTCTTGATATACAAAGACCCCATAAGTTTCATTTGTAATCTTTTTTAGTAAAGGATGTTGATAAATAATACTTTCTCTTCCATTTTTTCTATTTATGTAATCACTTGCCATGCCAGATTCGAGAGGACCAGGCCTAAATAAAGCTACTGCAGCAACAATATCAGCAAAATTTTCAGGCTTCATTTTTTTAAGAACATCCTCGATCATACCTCTTGACTCTAATTGAAAGAGGCCTTTGGTTTTTCCAAGACTTAATAATTTATATACATTTGGATCATCATAAGGGATCTCACTTAGCTTAAAATTAGGTTTAATTGTTTCTATTGAATGAACAGCATTGTTTATTACTGTTAAAGTTCTCAAACCAAGAAAATCAAATTTTACAAGTCCTATTTCTTCCACATCATACATATCAAGCTGTGTTGCCATTGAATTTGTCTCAGGATCAAAATGTAGTGGTGTAAATTCATGGATATCATTTGGCGCTATCACTACTCCTGCAGCATGTTTACCAATACTTCTTGCACAACCCTCTAATTTCAAGGATAAATCTAAAACTTCAGCTGCTTCTTCATTTGTTTTTCTTAATTCCTGTAGCTCTGGTGATTGATTTTCAGTTGAAGCTTTTTGATCTTCATCTACATTTAGCACTTGTCCTAATTTAATTCCAGGTGTAAGTGGGATCATGTTGGCTAACATATCTCCAAAACCATATGGCTTTCCAAGTATCCTAGTTACATCTCTTATTACACCTCTAGCAGCCATTGTGCCTGTAGTCCCAATTTGAGCAACTGAATTTTCTCCATATTTTTTTTGCACATATTCAATAACTTTATCTCTTCCTTCTATGCAAAAATCAATATCAAAATCTGGTAAAGACATTCTTTCAGGATTAAGAAACCTTTCAAATAATAAACCATGTATAAGAGGATCAAGAGTTGTTATAGATAAGACATAAGCAACTAGGGATCCAGCCCCTGAACCTCTTCCTGGACCTACTGGAATATTCTGTCCTTTAGCCCAGCTAACAATGTCCATTACAATTAAGAAATATCCTGGGTATCCCTTTTCAGTAATAATTTTTAGTTCTTTTTCAAGACGTTCACGATAAAGATCTTTATTAAGTTTTGAATTTTTTTTGAGGAAATTCTCCAATTTATTTTTTGATATGTCTTCCAAGTAATCTGATAATGATTTTTTTTCATCTATCTGATATGAAGGCAAATAATACTGGCCTTCTTCTAAAAAAACATTGCAAGATTTTGCAACTTCATTGGTATTGTTCAGGATTTCATTGCTATGCATAAGCTGCATTTCTTCAACTGTTTTAAAATACTGTTCAGATGAAACATTTGGATTATTAATTTCATCTTTAAGTAAGGTTGAATTGTTTATTGAAACTTTTGCTTGGTGAGCGAGATGATCTTTTTTTGATAAAAATAAGACATCATTAAAACCTACAACAGGAACCCCTTTTTTAAACGCATAATTACATAAAGTATTTGTTGTTGTGCTATAACCACGATCGTCAAAACATGAAGCACCAAAAAAGATATTATCCTTAAAACTGGATAAATAATTTTCTACCTTAATATGTAAATCTGTATGATCATCTTTGCCTGCTAAATACTCAAGATGATCGCAAGAAGTTGGCATAATACAGATAAGATCATCTAAATTTGCAAGAATATCTCTCTCTAAGAGGCATATTTTTCCTTTTGCTGACTCTGTAAATGCTTTTGTGCTTAATTGAAATAAATTTTCTAATCCTTTTTTATTTTTTGCCAATAAGACAACATTTGAATAAAGGTTTTCGCTAATTTTAATATCGAAATCTACACCGCATATAGGCTTAATGCCTTTTGAGATTGCATAGTTATAAAATTTAACAAGACCAAAGAAAGAATTTTTATCTGTTAAGGCAACTGAATCCATATTGTTTTCAATAGCTTTGTCTACTATTTGATTTGTTCTAGGCAATCCACTAGAAATGCTGTAATGTGATTTAACTTGAAGATGGACAAATTTACCCATCATTAAATTTTAAAACTTTTTCGATGGATATTTGATAGTCCATGCTCATTAATTGCCTTTTTATGCTCTTTGGTTGGATAGCCCTTATTATTTTCTAATGAATATTGAAAATAATTAATCCCATAAAGCCTCATTAAGTTATCTCTAAAATATTTTGCGTATATTGATGCTGCAGCTATTTCTTGATGCAATTCGTCACCTTTAACAATTGCTCTGGCATTACATATACCATCAGGTATATATAGGCCGTCAATTAATACCAAACCTGGATTAATAGGGAGATTATAAATAGCTCTTTTCATTGCAAGATGAGTTGCCTTTAGAACATTAATCTTATCTACTTCAAATGCTGTTGCTATGCCAATTGCAACATGACAATTTTGTTTTATATATTTATATAGCTTTTCCCTTTGATTTTCGCTAAGTTTTTTTGAATCCTTGAAAATAACTGAAGGCTTTTTATTTCCAAAACAAACAGCAGCAGAAATAACTGGGCCAGCTAAACAGCCAACTCCTACCTCATCAACTCCTGTAGTCCTCATATATCTCATTTGAAAATGCAGAAAAATCTGTTTTCACTATTTTTCTTTTTACTTCATTTATAATTTTTTTCTTCATATCTATATTATTGAGATTATTTTTTAGATCTTCTGCTATTGCATCTTTAGTTGCTTGATTTTGAATTAATTCAGTAAAAATTTCTTTTTCAGCGAGAATATTAGGAATACCAGCAAATACTGATTTCATCAAACTTCGATAAATTAAATAGTTGAGCCAATTAGTTTTATAAATGATAGTTGTAGGAACTTCTGCTAATAAGCCTTCTAGTGTTGCTGTTCCTGAGCACATAACTGCTGCGCTAGATCTCTTTAATATTTTGGATGATTCTACTTGTTCACAACTTATTTTTGGTTCATCTTTTATAAAAGTCTCAACTAATTCTTTAGCAGAACTGTCGTAGGTTGGAATCAATGCAGTATAGTCATTTTCTTCATTAAATTTTCTAAATCCTTCTATCATGACTGGCAAATTCTGTTTAATTTCTGAGTTTCTACTTCCAGGCATTAAGCAAATAATTTCTTCAGTATTCTCATCAAGATAATTATCTTCATTTTCAATTAATGGATGACCTATATAAAAAGCTTTTTTTCTTACATTGGAACAAAAATCTAACTCAAATGGGAATAAGCAAAGCATATAGTCTATAAACTTAAAATTTTTAACTCTTCCAGATCTCCATGCCCAAACAGAGGGACAGACCACTTGAACTGTTGTTATTCCTTTTTTTTGTAATTTTTTATGAATTCCAAAATTAAAATCAGGAGAATCTATACCTATAAACATATCAATTTTCTCTTCTACAAATTTATCAATCAATTTGTTTTGAAAATTTTTTATATTTAGATAATTAATTATAGGGTCAACAAACCCCATTATTTTTAATAAAGATCTTTCATTGGATACATTGAATTTCTTTAAACCCCCATCACCAATCCCACAAACTGTTAATTCAGGAAATTTCTTCTCTAAATTATCAAGTATTTTCCTACCAAGAAGATCGCCAGACGGCTCTGCAGATATTATTCCAACTTTCAACTATCTTAGTACTCCCCTTGAAGAGGATTTTATTGAATCAACAAATATTTCAATATTTTCATCTTGCTGACATTCATTAGAAATTTTTTCTAGAGCATCTTCAGATCTTAGACCTTCTCTAAAAAATATCTTATATGCTTTTTTTAAATTTGATATCTGCTCTTTGGTGAATGATTTTCTTTCTAATCCTATTGAGTTTAAGCCAGCTTGTTTTATTGGATTTCCTGCAACTCTAGTGAATGCTGGAACATCCATACTTATTAAAGACCCCATTCCTGTAAAAGAATAAGATCCTAACACGCAAAATTGATGCACTAAAGTATAGCCACCAAGAGTGACATAATCACCTAAACGGACATGGCCCGCTAGTGCAGAATTATCAACTAAAATATTGTTATCACCTAAAACACAATCATGAGCAATCATAACTCCTGGCATTATCAAATTCTCATTACCAATTTTTGTATACCCTAGATCTGCTCCAGTGCCTCTATGGACTTTTGAAAATTCTCTAAAAACATTTTTATCGCCTATTTCTAATGTTGCTCTTTCGCCTTTGAATTTTAAGTCTGGTGTATCCTCACCAATGACTGCAAATGAAAAAAATTTATTTTCTTTTCCTATATTTGTTGGCCCTTTTATTACTACATGCGAATTTAGCTCACACATATCTCCAATATTAACTTCTGGACCTATAACACAATAAGGTCCTATTAATGCTGAATTACTTATAACTGCTGTTTCATCAATAATTGCTGTAGGGTGAATCTTACTCATCTAAACTTCCATCTGCACATAATATCTCCGCAGAACAAACTAATTCAGAGCCTTTATAAGCTTTAGAATTAAATTTCCAAATTTTTCTTTTGTTAGTTATGAATTGTGTTTCAAATCTTAAGGTATCTCCTGGCATTACTTTTTTTCTAAATCTTACTTTTTCGACTCCGCATAATAAGTATACCGATTTATCAGATGCTGTTTGTTTCATAATATGTGACCCTAAGATTCCACATGTTTGTGCCATAGCTTCGACTATTAATACGCCTGGCATAATTGGGAATTCAGGAAAATGGCCTTTAAAAAAAGATTCTTTAGGTGATACATATCTTTCTGCAACAATATGCTCTGCACTCAAATCTAAAACTTTATCAATAAATAGAAATGGATCTCTATGAGGTAATAATTTTTTAATTTCTTCAGCATTCATATTATTTCTTCAATTTTGCAGCAAATTTTAATGAATCTTTATGTTTTTGAATTGGCATGACACCACTATAAGATCCTGGCTCAGTTAAAGATTTAGTAACTAGTGTCTTTGCTAGAACAGTTACATTATCAACAATCTCGATATGGTCAACTGTTCCAACTTGACCACCAAATTTGCAGTTTTTCCCGATTCTTACACTTCCTGCAATGCCTACCATACCAGCCATTACAGTGTTGTCACCAATACAAACATTATGAGCTATATGAATATGGTTATCCATTTTGACTCCATTCCCAATAATAGTATTTCCTAATGCTCCTCTATCTATTACAGAATTTGCCCCTATTTCTACATTAGAGCCTATTTCTACACCTCCAAGATGTGCAATTTTTTCCCAATTTTCACCGTCAGGTGCAAAACCAAAACCATCACTACCAATAACTGATCCAGAATGAACTATCGAATTATCTCCAATCTTAGTTCCTGAATAAATAGATACATTGTCATGTAAAACAACATTATTTCCGATTACACAATTACCATTGATGAAAGTATTTTCTCCGATTTGAACATTCTTTCCCAGTATGGATTTAATTGTTTTATTTTTATTTTTGTAACTTTCAAAAAATAATTGAGAGGTTTTTGCGTACGCAAGATATGGATCATCAACTAAAATAAAATTATTTGTTTGACTTACATCTTTACAGATATCTTTAGTTGTTATGACTGCTCCTGGATTTGAGCTTAATTTCGAAAGATATTTTCTATCTTTTATATAGCATATCCCACTATCTGAACAAGAAGCAGAGTCCTGAATTGAATTTATTATGAAATCTTTTGCGCCTAAAGATTTACCATCAATTAATTCGGCAAGCTTATCAAGAGAAATTGATTCCATTAAGTAAGGTTACTACTATTCAGACTTTTCTGCTAAAGCGACATCAAGTAAAGCAGTAACTTCATCAGTAATATCTAAATCAGGATCAGCATAAAATAGAGCTTGAGGAGATAGAACCATATCCATATTTTTAGCATTTATCAGCTCGCCAAGAATTCTTTGGAAATCTGCTGAAAGTGCTGCAAGTATAGCCTGTCTAGTTTCTTGGGCTTTATTTTGCAACTTTTGTGTTAAAAATTGGATCTCAGTCTGCTTATCTTCAAGCTTTCCCTGCATTTCAACTTTTTGTTGATCAGAGAGTGTCTCTTGATTTTTTTCAAAATCTTCGATAATTGCTTGGCCTTCTGTTTGTAGTAACTCAAGTCTTTCCATATCTGCAACATAATCTGCATCTTCAGACATTTTCTTTGCTTCAGATTCTGCATATTGAGTATTCAATATTGCTCTTTCTGCATCTAACACATATGTACCTTCAGCAGATAACGAAAAAGAAAAAACTGCAAGCAGACTTGCAAATAGTAAATATTTAATTTTATTCATAATAAATCCTTAAGTTTGGCTATTTTAGCCGACTTTTTAACAAGAATCGAGAAATATTTTAGAACTTATTACCAACTGTAAATTCAAATCTCTTAACTCTGTCTAATGGTCCATTATTGAAAGGTATAGCAACATAGACACTTATTGGACCAAATGGTGTAATTGCACTTCCACCAATACCATAAGCACCTCTTAACTCTTTAAAATCTGGTGCAAAACATTCAGTCTGATAAGCAAGACAATTTGTTGAGAATACGTTTCCTAAATCAACAAAAACTGCTGTTCTAAATTGACTCTGGTCTTCAATGAATGGAATCTTGAATATAAGATTAAGACTAGTTTCTAAAATAACATTACCACCAATAGGTCTATTGATTCTATAGGAAGCATATTGATTGTAGTATGGGGTGTCAGGCTCACCGTCATAGTCATTGTCTATCAACGGCGGACAATAATCATCTGCAGAGACATATCCATAACATGGAACAGGAGTTATTCTAGGTCCTAAGCTATTAGCTTCATAACCTTTTACTGAATAAGGGCCACCTGCATAAAAATTTTCGTAGTATGGAGGAATATCAGTATCACCAAATGCACCAGTGTAGCCAATTCTTGATGCTGCTTTAAATACAAGATCTTCTCCTATTGGTAAAGGTTGATAGTATTCGTTTTTATAATCTATTCTGAAGTAATTTAGTGAAGATCCAGGCAAAGTTGTCTGTAATTGGACCTGATTTAACGTACCAGCTGTTGGGAATATACCTCTATTTAGTGTTGCTCTAGTCCAATAACCTTGAAATTTCAGAGTATCAAATACATCTCCTTCAGATTCGAGAAAATCAAGAATTTCTCTTGCTGCCATGCCGCCTGATTGTAGTTCGGTATGATCATAAGCTATATTAAAACCAAGTCTTTGAATCTCAGAAATTGGATAGCCAAAACTTACTGCTAACCCATAACTCGAAGTGTTGTAATCCGTAATACCAAATGATGAATAATCAAATTCTCGATAGTTAAGAGTATATCCTCTGCTTACTCCATCAATTGTGTAATATGGGTTTTCATATTGAAGGAATATATTCTTCGAGTAGTCACTTATCTGCGTTCCAACTCCTACAGTATTACCGCTACCAAGGAAGTTTTGCTGTTGGATATTAAAATTAAAAGAGAATCCAAATTGTGAATAACCAAAACCACCTATAACGTTGCCATATTGTTGTTCTTCAACTTCAAATATCACATCAACCAGGTCCTCTTCACCAGCAACTGGAACTGTTTCAACATTTACAGTCTTGAAAAAACCAGTTCTTTCTAATAAAAGTTTGGATTGTTCAATAGCTTGGTTTGATGCTGGAGCCCCTTCAAATTGCCTCATCTCTCTTCTGAGAACTTCATCAGTAGTGAAATTATTACCTGTGAAAAGAATTCTACGCGTATAATTTTTTCTACCAGGATTAAAAACAAAGGTAATGTCAGCAGTTTTATTATCCTCATCAATGGTAGGCACACCTTCTACTTCAGCAAATGTATATCCTTCATTACCAAGAATATTTGCATAAAATTCTTCGTAACTGGTAATAAGCGACTCAGAATAATAAGTATCTTCAGGGATATTAATAAAACTTTCAAAAAATTCTCTTTCAAGAGGCAATTCTCCAGATATTTTTATTTCCTTAAGAGCATATCTATCGCCTTCACTAACCACTAAAGTTATAAATAGCTCTTTCAGATCTTCACTAATCGAAACTTGAGATGAATCCAATCTAAATTGTAAATAACCTCTATCTTTATAAAAAGATTCTAAATTCTCTAAATCTGATTGAAGTTTTTCTTTTGTATACTTATTGTCATTTGTAAATACAGACAAGATAGACCCTTCTGTGAGTTCAAAAACTCTTCTTATTTCTGCGTCTGTAAAAGATTCATTGCCGATTATTTCAATAGATGATATTGCAGTAGATGATCCTTCATCAATATCTATATCCACTTCGACCCTATTTCTTGGCCTATCTTTTTGTTTAACTTCAACTGTAGCCCCATATCTTCCTTGTTGTGAATACTGTGCTTGCAAACCTCTTGTGATTAAATCCAATGTAGCCCTCTTTAAGACTGAGCCTTCTGATATACCTTCAGATCCCAGAGCTCCTAACAAAGCTTCTGTTTTAATTGCTGAATTACCGTCAATTCTAATTGAAGAAATGGTTGGTCTTTCTTGAACTTTAATATAAAGAATGTTTCCTTCTGCTCTTAATTGAATGTCATTAAATTGACCTGTAGTGAATAAAGTACGTATTATTCGCTGGTAGTCAGTCTCATCAATTCTATCCCCAATTGTGACTGGAACTGTATCCAAAACACTACCTAGAGATACTCTTTGTAGTCCTTCAATTCTTATGTCTTCAATCAGAACAGAAGAATTTACATAAAAAGTAAGAGTAAGCAGAATTGTTGATATAAATTTTTTCAAAATAACCTCATAACATCATTAATAATTACAAAAACAAACAAAGTCATTATTAGTAAATAACTTAGATTGAATAACATTGCTTTTAGTTTCAAACTTATTGGTGATCCTTTTACTTCCTCAACTAAGATAAACAATAATTGGCCCCCGTCAAGCATTGGTAGTGGTAAAAGGTTAAATGCCCCAAGACTTACATTCAACATTGCTAATAAAAAAAGGAAAGGTATTATGCCTAAACTTAAACTGTCGCCAGCTGCTTTTGTGATGCCCACAGGTCCACTTAGACTGTCTAAGCCCATACTTCCGGTTAGGGTCTTATACAAGAACTTGAAGATATTAACTATCCAGAAGGCAGTTTGATTCAGGCCATAACTTAATGAAGAAATAAGATCATTTCTTTCAGGCGCTAACCTTATACCATATGACATTCCCTCAGTTTTGGATGGCAAATTAACTGCAAGTATGTTGTTATCTCTTTCAATGCTTATTGATAGCTGTTTACCATATTCATTTAAAAGTTCATTAGTTTGGTATATTGAAAAGGCTTTATTTGAATTAACCCCCAATATGATATCGCCTTTTTTTAGTCCGGCTAAATCTGCAATACTCCCCTCATCTATAAATCCAATTCGTGGTAGATAATCTACACTCGATGATATTGAAAAATAAGAAGATGGTGCTTGGTCTTGGTCAAATTTTAAATTTTCGACATTTTCAATAAATTCAACTGATTTTTGGTTCTCATAATCAAAAAGCCCAATTCGAACTTCACCTGTTAATCCAGTTAAATCAAGTAATTTTATTTCAAAATCTTGGGCATTTTTAATTGGATTGTCATTTACTGATACAACCCTATAGATTTTATCATCATCAAATTTATCTATTTTTGCTGATACTAGATCAGATTCTTTTGGCATAAATAGACCAACTAAAATAAATGTAAATAACGCTAGAACGAAATTAAATATAGGGCCAGCTAAAATTACCAATGCTTTTTCATAAGAAGGTCTATTAGCAAGCACATACTTTTTTTCTTCGGTAGTTAATTTGTTGTAATTATCAGGATCATTTGGATCATGAAAAGCTACATAACCTCCAAAAGGTATCATTGATAAAGAAAATTTAACCCCTTCCTTGTTAGTCCAATTATATAAATCACGACCAAAACCTATACTGAATTTAAGTACCTTTATCTTAAAAAATCTTGCTACTGAATAATGTCCATATTCATGGAATGTTACCAGTACTAAGAAAAGAATTAATGTTCCAACTATATAAGTCATATTAAATTTTATTTAAATAATCCAATATTTGATTTTGATTGTATCTTAAGTCTTCTAGGCATAAGATTTCTTTCTTTTCTATCTCAAAGTAATGCCTAAAAATCAAATTATATATTTCTCCAAATTTGATTTCTCCTTTAAGATATTTTTTAACTGCAAAATCATTTATAGAGGCAAATATAAGACCTCTATTGCCACCATTCTTCATTATATCTTTTGATATCTCTATTAATCTTTCTCTATCCTTTGGAAAATCTAAAATAGTTAACTTCATATCTTCTTTGAACATATCTAGAGAGAAGTCTTCTTTTGTTTTTTCTGAATATTCACCTAGCAAACCAAAAGATAATGGAATTGACATGCTTGGCAACGACATTTGAGCTTCAACAGAACCATCTTTTAGTTCTACCAAGGAATGAATAATACTTTGTGGCTGAATCAAAACCCCCAACTTATCTGGATTAAGATCAAACAAATATTTTGCTTCAATTAGTTCAAAACATTTATTTACTAGCGTTGCTGAATCAATAGTTATTTTATTGCCCATATCCCAATTTGGATGTTTTAAAGCATCTTTAGGTTGTTTATTTTCTATTTCTTGTAGCGATTGCCCAATAAAAGGGCCGCCCGATGCAGTTATAAATACTCTATTTATATTATTTTTTTCAATACTATTAAGTGAATTCATAAGTGAATAGTGTTCTGAATCTATGGGTATTATCTCTGTCCCTGATTTTATAGAGCTATTTATCAAACCTTTACCATAAACAACTAAGCTTTCTTTATTTGCCAATAAAAGCTTTTTACCAGATTCTGCAGCAAGAATAGTCAGTTCTATACAATCAAAAGATGATATAGCTGATAGATATATGTCACTGTTTTTTTCTTTCAGATGACTTAAAACATCATTCATGTGGTCAAACATTTTAGTCTCAGGAGGTAATAATTCTTTTAATTGATTTGATGCAGCCAAATCAGACATAAAAACATATTCCGGATTAAACTCATTAATAACTTCCAAGGCCTTTTTTATGTTCGAATTACATATAAAAACATCAAAAGAAAATTGTTCTTTATGTTGTCTAATTATTTGTAATGCTTGAGTACCAATTGAACCAGTAAATCCGAATATAGATATACTTTTCATTTGCCAAATCTCCTCTGCCTTTCTTTGAATTCATCCAGTATCTCAGTAAAGTCATTTTTTGAAAATTCGGGCCACAACTTATCTGAAAAAAATAGTTCGGAGTAACCAATATTAGCTAGTAAAAAGTTACTTAATCTTTTGTCACCACCAGTTCTTATAAAAATGTCAATTTCATCTTTTCCTACTTGTGTTGCTTCTAAAAAATTTTCTTCATTTAATTCAATTTTACTTTCGTAAATAGTTTTTGTAGCTTCTAAAATATCTGAAATAGCTCCATAATTAAGGGCAATTGTTAATGTAAGTCCTGTCAAATCTTTGGTTTCATTTATGCATTTATTTATACCTTTTTTTGCTTTGTTTGGAAGTTCTTCAAGATTACCTATGAAATCTAATTTAATGCCATTCGCTTTTATCTCGTTTAACTTAACGTCTACGCCAAAGTTAATGAGATTCATCAAAGCATTTACTTCAAAATTTTCTCTGGACCAATTCTCTGTTGAAAATGCATAAACTATAAGCCTTTTAATATTTGATTTTTTTGCTGTTTTAACGATTTCAATTAGTGATTCAATACCCTTTCTGTGCCCAGAGGGTATTGGTAAATTATTTTTTTTTGCCCACCTCCTGTTTCCATCCATAATGATGGCAACTGTTTCTGGAGAAGACATTAGATTGTTAACAGATCCTTTTCTTTAGATTCAAGGGATTCATCAACAGAGTTTATGTATTTCGAAGTAATTTCTTGAATGTCTTTCTCTGAATCTGAAATATCATCTTCTGTTAATTCTCCTTCTTTCTCAAGATTTTTCATTGCAGCCAGAGCATCTCTTCTTATATTTCTAATAGCTATTCTTCCATTCTCAGCTTCTGCTTTAGCTTTTTTCGTAAGATCTATTCTAGATTCCTCAGTTAAAGGTGGCATAATAATTCTTATTACATCTCCAGCAACTGTAGGGTTTATCCCAATATCAGACTTTTGTATTGCTCTATCTATTTCTTGAACTAATCCTTTATCCCAAGGAGAAAGACTCAAAGTTTTTGAATCTTCAACTGTAATTGAACAACATTGATTTAAAGGGGTCATTGTTCCATAGTAATCAACATTTATACCATCCAACATTGCTGGATTAGCTCTACCAGTTCTTATTTTTTTAAGATTATCAGTAAAATTTTTGAATGATGAAGTCATTCTTTCTTCGCATGAATCTAGAATTTGTTGATATTTGTCCATAATGCAGTTTACCCCTTATATTTCCTTATTATTTTATTACAAAAATAGCTCTGTTATGGAACTTGAAGCTATTGGCCGACTTTTTTTCTTGCAAATGAAAGTATAGATGCTCCATTCAAAATATCTTTTATTTTTCGTTCAGGATCTTTTATGAATGGTTGCTCTATTAAAGAGTTCTCTTGTTTAAATTTATTTAATTTGCCCATAACTATTTTTTCTTTAATATTCTCTGGCTTATCCTCATCTTCTATAGTTGCTAAAGCTATTTCTTCTTCTTTATCCAAAACTTCTTGGTTAATATCCTCAGCAGAAATTGCTAAAGGGTTATTTGCTGATATTTGCATTGCAATATCTCTGCCGAGATCTGGTTGATCTTTATCTAGCTTAACCAAAGCAGCTAATTTCTTATCAGTATGTAAGTATGAATAGATATAGCCACCTTCATTAGATATTTTTTCGAAGTATGAGATTTTAATATTCTCACCTATTTTTTGAATTATTTCTAAAAGTTGGTCTTTGTATGAATTTTCTAGAGCATTTAAGTCTTTGGGGGGTTTTTCTGAACAGAAAGTAACTAAATCCGATAAGAAAACCTGAAAATCTTCATCTTTTGCAGCAAAATCAGTTTCTGTATTTACTTCAATAATAAAATCTCCTTCAGTTGTTTTGCCAACTAAAATAACCCCTTCATTAGTTTCTCTGCTAGATTTTTTTTCAGCCTTTATTACACTTTTCTTTCTAAGAACTTCTATTGCTTTTTCTATATCGCCATTTGCCTCTACTAATGCAGACTTACAGTCCATCATGGATATACCAGTTCTCTCTCGTAATTCTTTAACAAGTTGTGCTGTAATCATTATTTAAGTTGTGAAAGTATTTCTTCAACAATTAAAGCTTTAACTGCACTTTTTTTAATTTTCAGTTGATTTTTTTCAGCAAATTCGACGAGCTGAACTTTAGTAAGTTTTGTTAGCTCAGCCTTTGATGGTGACATTTCTTTAACTTCTTCTTTTGTTTCTTTAACTTCTTCTTTTGTTTCT
>CEVN01004870.1_pt1 | contig 17967 bp, 22 predicted proteins | sample 427041 | NCBI WGS metagenome assembly CEVN01 (sample SAMEA2623463, study PRJEB7988) | marine metagenome | biome: marine biome (ENVO:00000447); feature: surface water layer (ENVO:00002042); material: "saline water (ENVO:00002010), including plankton (ENVO:xxxxxxxx)" | depth 5 m
GGAGGCAGAGAGACAGATCCTCATCATGATCAGCCATATTGGCCAATCAAAGAAAGTAAAACCATTACTGCTTGGATTCCTATGTGTGAAGTAAATGAAAATAATGGGCAGTTAGGTTTTTATGCAGGATCTCACAAAAAAGATGACAAAAGATTTATAGATATCTTCTCAGGTAAAGTAGATGAGGAGAAGTTTGTTAAAGAGACAAACTTGGAATCTATCAAAGTCAGTTATCAGAACATGAATATAGGTGATGTATCCTTCCATCATGGTTTAACATTTCACAGAGCTAAACCCAATCTTTCTAAAGAAGATAGAGTGGTTCATACAGCAATTTACTTTGCTGACGGGTGCACTAGGGGAGATAATAAATTTCACTTCAGTGTTGATAGGCCCAATATCAAAGTAGGTGAGATGATTGAAAGTGACGTTACTCCAATCGCCTATCCAATTGCAAGTATGCCTGATAGGCCTAGGACATCTATATCAGATGAATTCATGCCTTATAAAATGATGGGATTATTGCCTAAAGATTAAAATATTGCCCTAAGCTTTCTCTTACCAACCTGGTCCATATAACATATCCCTTTTCATTCATATGAAGACCGTCTTCCACGAACAAATCAGGATTTGGCTTTCCGTCCTCTGTGAGCATTGGTTCCCATACATCTACGAAAGTAAGCAATTTATCTTTTTGGGACATTTCAAGAATAGTATTGTTGTAGGTAAGCTCTTCCTCTTTAAGATAATCTCTAGCCACCGAAGGCTTGATTCCGATCACGAAGACATGTGTGTTAGGTAGATTATTTCTTACCTTAGTTAAAAATATCTTAAAATCGTCAATAGTCTCTTCTGGAGTTTTAAGAGCAGCAATATCGTTGGTGCCACAAAAGAATACTATTGCTTGAGGAGTGTAAGGTTTTATAACTTCATTAAAATGGTAGTTTACATGGGCAATATGTGCGCCACCAAAACCTCTATTTAGGACTTTCAAAGGATTCATATCCTCTTCCAGTGAACTCCAAAACCTTATGCTTGAGCTTCCAGCAAAAAGAATCTCAATATTTTCAGGAAAGTTTTCTTTGTCTCCAGCTACAAATTTATCTATATCCTCTTGGTAAAAATCTTCTTTGCTCCAAGAAGATAGATACAAGGCAGTTTTTTTTATATCAACAGTAGATATTTCGGTATTGTTTTTTTCAGCTTGATATTTAATTCTTTCTTCTAGGGTTTTAATATCATCTGAACAGCTTGTTAAGCAAAATACAAACAATAGAAAAATTAAAAAATTTTTGTTCATGCGTTACCGTAATCTGTACTAATCATTCTTATATCATAACCGACGTTATTAGAGATTTCATTGATTTGGTCAGCAGGATCAACCTCAAATATTAAATGCCTATCACCTGGGAAACTGATCCAAGCATTATCGGAAATTTCCCCATTAAGCTGCTCCGGTCCCCAGCCAGTGTAACCTAGCGTAAGAATATAATATTTTGGTCTGTTTCCCCGAGCTATATCCTCAATTGCTTCATAATCAGTGCTCATAAATACTTCATCTGTGACTTTAAGAGAATTTTTCCATATTTTGTCACTGGTATGAAGAATAAATATTGCACCAGGATTTACCGGTCCACCCAAGAAGGCTTGCGAGTTATTTTCTCCAACAGTTTCTATTTGCATGCCTTGAAATAAGTCAGAAAGGTTAAGATTTAGCGGTCTGTTTATAATAAGCCCTAAAGACCCATGTTTGTTGTGATCACACATATAAATTAATGAATCGGTGAAGTAAGACGGACCCTCTTCACTTGGCATAAAGAAAAGAATTTTTCCTTTTAGATCCTGCTCGTCGATACTTATCATTCAGAAGATAGATATAAGTTGTAGAAATGAAATGCACTAATCACCAGAGCATGTTCTATGTCCCGATTACGAATAAGATTTGGAATTTCATTGATGTGTTTTTTTATGATTTCTATATCTTCAGTTCCATCAAGTTTTTGGCTACTTTTTTCTTCGCAGTCCAGTGCTAAATATGTATAGGTGTAGTTCGACATAATCGCAGGATTAGATTCAACCCTACCTATTTCGATTACTTTTTTTCCGACAAAACCCGTTTCTTCTAGTAATTCTCTGATAGCAGCATCCTTAGGATCTTCTCCTGGGTCTATCATTCCGCCAGGGATTTCAAGAGAGCTTTTTTCCGAACCAAATCTATATTGGTCAACTAAGACAACATCATTCTGAGGAGTGATAGGGATAATGTTGACCCATGTCGGTACTTCCATGACCCACACATTATGATCAGTCTTTAATTTAGGGGATGTAACCAGATCTTCTCTCATCTTGAATATTTTATTTTCAAGCAAATAATTAGAAGACTTTTTTTTCCATTTCTTTATCATCGGACAAACTTTAACTTAATTATCTTAGATTATTATCAAAACTTAAATGAGTATAGAGCAGTTCTTAAATTGGATTATAAGCAATCCGGAATTCGCTGGGATTGCTATGTTTCTCATAGGTTTTTTGGAGGCCTTTTTTATTTCTGGAATAGTTTGGCCAAGCGTTATTTTGCTAGTATTTGCAGTGGGTTTGAGTGAGGCAGATATTAAACTATCTTATATTTGTCTTGGATCAGGGCTTGGTGCATGGATTGGCGATACAACAAGTTATTATTGCGGACTTTTCTTTGGTCCAAAATTTAAGAATTTAAAAGTTTTGAAAAAAAGAGAAGATATTTTTATTAGAGGCGAAAACTTCTTCAATAAATATGGATGGGTTGGAATTCTTATAGGAAGATTGATACCAGCAATAAGACCTTTTATTCCATTTATCGCAGGCATTTCATCTATGAGACAGCCCATATTCTTAGCTAGTTCTATATTTGCTTGTTTTATCTGGACAATTGCACTGGCAATTTTAATTTTAGGCATAGATAGTATAATGAACCTTTTCACTTAACTTAGAAATTTATGTCAAGACATCAAGCACTAGATACTTTCGGAAGGTCAGGTAATCCCATAATCAGATCGTCAGCTTTTCAGGATAGAGTAACCTCAGGAGACAGAATGTCTCTAGAAGGTGCAGTAAATAAAACTGGTATTTTACTTTTTCTTACAGTTCTTTCGGCCTCATTGAGTTGGAACTTCCAAGGTCCTTTGATGTCTTTATTATCTTCCGTCGGAATTTTTGTAGGAGTGATATCAGCTATAGCAACCTTTGGTTTCTACTTCTTTTTTATTGGTTGGATTGTGAATCCAAGACCACATCTAGCTCCAAAAACAGGACCAATATATGCAGTTGGAATGGGATTTATGATTGGAATGATCTCTCAACAAGCTGAGGCCATGTTTCCTGGTATCGTAATTCAGGCAGTTTCTTTGACTTTCTTTGTTGCAGCTTCATTGTTGCTTGCCTACAAAACAGGAATTATTAAACCGACTCAAAATTTTGTTTTAATGATATTCGCGGCTACCTTGGGTATTTTCTTAACATACTTAAGTAGTTTCATATTTAGCCTGTTCACCGGAAGTTCTTTCTCGATATTCACTGATACTGGCTGGATGGGAATTGGAATAAGTCTCTTTGTGGTTGCAATTGCTGCACTTAATCTTGTTTTAGATTTCGATATTATTGAGCAGGCTGACGAACAAGGAGCTCCAAAATATATGGAATGGTTCGGTGCCATGGCTCTAATGGCTACGTTAATTTGGTTATATATAGAAATACTTAGATTATTAATGAAACTAAGATCTAGATAGCAAGTATGAATACTCTGATTGCAATCCTCGGCCTTCTATCTGCATTATTATTTTTCTATTTACTCAGATTCAAAGCTTCAAGCAAACAGACCAACAGAAGCAATCGACCTAAATGGTCTAAATACATATCCTACAAAGATGAAGAAAGAGGAAACCAATCCGATGATGCAGATTTTCCGGATAAATAATCTTTCTACATTGCTTCCATAAATAATTTAGTCCACTCTTCTTCTGACGGTAGTCTTGGTGTAGTGGCATTACTGGGATCGGTCATAGAGTGAGCCACTAGATGAGGAATCATATCCTCTGTTATGCCCATTTCAGCTAAGCCTTTAGGCAATCCAATCGTTTCATTGAGTTTTTCTATCTCATCGGCTAGATCAACTGATTCAGCCTTGCCCATAGCTCGAGCTATACGAGCGTATTTATCGCCAACGTGGTCTTTATTGAATCGAAGAATTGTTGGCAGTATAACTCCATTGAGAGTTCCATGATGAAGTCTAAGTTCCTGATCAGCTCCAATGGCATGACTCATCGAATGGACAGCACCTAGTCCTTTAGAAAATGCCATCGCTCCTTCAGTAGACGCCATCATCATATTCCATCTTGCATCTTTATCTTGTCCATCTTTGACTGCCCTTATAAGGCTTTCTTCTCTAACTACTTTTTCTATTCCATCTAAACCGACTGCTTCAGCAGGGGGATCTATTACTGGAGATAGTACTGCTTCAATGCAGTGAGTAAGTGCATCCATCCCCGCACCTGCAGTAAGAACAGGAGGTAGTCCTAATGTCAGTTCAGGATCACAGATAGCTGCAGTAGGTCTTAAGTGCTCGCTAGCAAGAATAAGTTTTCTTCCATCATTCATTATGATGACTGCACCTAAAGATACTTCACTCCCTGTTCCAGATGTTGTTGGAATAGCCACCATCGGCATAGTTTGATTGATTTTCCCAACCCCGCCTTCATTTACTGAATAGTCAACAACATCTCCTTCATGATTTGCCATCAATGCAACAGTCTTGGCCAAGTCCATACTTGATCCACCACCAAAACCAACCACACCGTCACAATCATTTTCTTTGTAAACCTTCAAGGCATCATTAACTGCTTGTTCTGTTGGATTGGCAGGTGTCTCTTCGTAAAAAGACGGAGATAATTCATTCGATAATAAATTTCTAATCTTATCTGACATCCCTATACTGGCTAGACCAGGATCAGTGCAAATTAATGGTTTTTTAATTCCGTGCTCTTTAAGCACTTCCGAAATACTTTTTATGGAACCGTTTTCAAAGTGTGGCTTATTAAGATAATTTAGTTGCATTATTTCCCCCTCATTAATATTGATTTCAACGTTTTAAATATTGTAATAAAGAATATACTTTAAATGTGAAAATTCTAGATGAATCCAAATCTATCCGATTGAAGATTATGGACTTTTTGTCTAGACGTGAGCATTCATCGAAAGAAATCTATCAAAAGATGTCTCGACGTGTCGAATCGATTGAAATGCTCATGGAGGTCATTGAAGGACTTGAACAAGATGGCTTGCTTAGCGATGAAAGATTTGCAGAGAGCTACTTTCAAAGCAGAAAGAGAAGAGGGTTTGGACCTCTTAGAATAAAGAATGAATTAATTCAGAGAGGAGTGAACGAAAATATCTTTTATTCCTTAGACACTGAAACAGATTGGTCTCTCTTCGCATTTCAGGCATTAAAAAAGAAGCTGCATGGGAAATATCCTGAAGATACAAAAGAGATCCTTAAGTTAAAAAAATTTTTAAATTATCGAGGATTCGATTTTAAAGATATTGATAATGCCTTTTTGATGTTAAATCAGGAAAATTTATAAAAGTTTATTACAGTTAAACTATACTTATAACCTAAGAATGAGTTACCAAGTTTTAGCACGAAAATGGAGGCCTAACGACTTCTCTGAAGTTGTTGGACAAGAGCATGTTGTTCAAGCTTTAGGCAACAGTCTAGATAATAATAAGGTTCACCAAGCCTATGTTCTAAGTGGTACCCGAGGAGTTGGGAAAACTACCATCGCAAGGATTCTTGCTAAGAGTTTAAATTGTGAGGAAGGTCTTGACTCCAAGCCTTGCCATCAATGCTCAACCTGTGAATCTATAACTGAAGGTAGCTTTATGGATTTCCAAGAAATAGATGCTGCATCAAATCGAGGAGTAGAAGAGACAAAACAATTACTGGAGACGGTAATGCATATGCCTAGTTCCTCAAGATATAAAGTTTATTTGCTTGATGAAGTTCACATGCTCTCAAACCATAGTTTTAATATGCTTCTAAAGACGCTAGAAGAGCCACCAGAACATGTAATTTTTATTCTCGCAACTACTTCACCAGATAAGATTCCTCCAACTGTTCTATCAAGGTGTCTTCAATTTAACCTCAAGAATCTTACCAACAAACAACTCAGCGAGAGGCTTTCGTTTATCCTATCTCAAGAAGGAATAGTATTTGAAGAAGGGGCCATAGATTTACTTGCCAGAGCTGGAAGAGGCAGCCTCAGAGATTCTCTAACCATCACAGATCAAGCTATAGCTTTTTGTGAAGAAAATTTGACAGATAAAGAGGTAGCTAAGATGCTGGGCACTTTACCTTCTGATGATGTCATAACACTCTTAAAGCTCATTGGCGAAAGAGATACCAAAACTTTATTAATCAAACTTAATGAGATAGGTTCACTAAGTGTCGACTATTTTAGGTTAATGGATATCGTTCTAGAGACTATTCAATTATTAGCCTTTACGAAAGTTTCCGAAGAATTAATAAGTGAAATAGATTTAAATAAGAATGAAGCTCAAGTCTTGCTCGAGCTTTTCACAGAAGAAGATCTTCAGCTTCTTTATCAGATAGGACTGATAGCGAAAAGAGACATGGAATTAGCTCCAAGCTTATCTGGTGGATTCGATATGGCTTTGCTAAGAATGGCCACTTTTATACCAAATGATTTGGTGGCTCCTAAAAAAAAAGTTGAGCCCGATAAAGACCAACAAGTAGCTGTTGATCATTCTCTGTCTGAAGTGATACCAGAAGAGTCAACTAATACTGTGATAGAAGAAACTTCTGAAATTATTGTTACAAGGAAAGATGAAAGCAAAGACTCTATAGATATTTCTTCAGAGAATTGGAAAGAAATCTTTGATCAATTAAAACTGGATCCAGGAACTAAACAATTAGCTTCTCATTGCTATTTTTCGAGGCTAGATGAATCAATAATTTACCTGTCAATGCCGGATGAAAAACTATCTATTTTCAGCGGTAAAGACAGAAAAGAATTACAAGATGGCTTAACAGAATTTTTTGGGACTAAGTGTGATTTATTTCTTGAGTCAGGAGATTATTCTGATGAATCTCCAAATCAAATTAAAGAAGAAGAAAAGAAAAAAGATTTAATCAATGCTCAAAAAGAGATAGAGGAAGATCCTAATGTTCAAAGTTTAGTAGAGGCATTTGGAGCAAAGGTTATTGAATCTACTATTGAGCCAATTAAGTAAATATGAGTAAGGTTAGCCCCCTAGTAGATGGACTTATCGAAGCTTTTCAATGTTTGCCAGGTGTTGGTCCTAAATCTGCCCAAAGAATGGTTCTTCATCTTCTTGAAAGGAATAAGAATGGAGGACTGATTTTAGCAAAAACTTTAGAACAAGCTTTAGAGAGTGTAGACAAATGCTCCAAATGTAGAATCTTTACAGAGTCACCAATCTGTCAGATTTGCTCAAATGAAAAGAGAAATAAAAATCAAATATGTGTAGTAGAGTCAGTATCCGATGTCTTTGCTATTGAACAAAGCAAAGAATATATGGGTCATTATTTCATTTTGCACGGACATTTATCTCCCATAGACGATATTGGCCCTGATGAACTTGCACTAGATTTGTTATTCTCTAGAGCCAGAGAATCAGAAACAGAAGAGATAATATTGGCAACAAACTCTACCCTAGAAGGTGAGACAACATCTCACTTTATTTTTGATAGTCTTAAAAATGAGCAGCATTTAAAAATAACAAAATTGGCTAGAGGAGTTCCATTGGGCGGCGAATTGGAGTATGTTGATCGTGGAACAATTATGCATGCCTTCAGCGGTCGGCAGAATTTAAGACAAGAGATTGAATGAGAATACTTACTGGTCTGATTTTAGCTACGATTTCTAATTTCCTATTAGGTGCATTTGGTTTTTACATAACTTTCAATAGTTTTCTGTCCTCTTATGCTCCTCAGTTAGTGCTTGAAGTATCACTATTGGACTATCTATGGTCTTTTTTACTCAAGTTTTTTGTGATTTGTATACTTACTTGGATCATGCATAGAGTTATGGCTATGTTGGATAACCCAAAAAAAAGAATACTATTTATATTTCTGCTTGGAAGCTCCTTGTCGATCTACAATGAGATAGATTTGTTTTGGTCTCAAACCACCCTAACATGGAGCTTATTTATAATCCTCGGTGAATCAATAAATTGGCTCATAACAGGTTATATACTTTCCAAGTTCATTAGACCTAAACATTTAGGAGCCCTTTAGATTTTATTACCAAATAGATCAACTATTGCATTCGACATCGCCTCCACGCCTGTATTTTTAGCTGGATCAGCATCTGGTAGAAATAGATCTGAATGCAACGAAGGTGAGGTTTTTTTCATTTGGTAAAAGTTTATGTATTTTTATTCACTCAAAGTATCATACAACAATCAACAATTATAAATATAAAGAATAATGACGATTAAATCTGACAAATGGATAAAGGAAATGTCTGAAAAGCATGAAATGATAAACCCTTTCGAACCCGGTCAGATTAGAGTTGACCAAAACAACCAAAAACTTATTTCCTATGGCACATCTTCTTACGGTTATGATGTTAGATGTTCAAATGAGTTTAAGGTTTTTACTAATATTCATTCTGCTACAGTTGATCCTAAAAGATTTGATGAAAATAGCTTTGTTGATATACAAAGCGATGTATGTGTTATTCCACCTAATTCATTTGCCTTAGCAAGTACTATTGAATATTTCAAAATACCCAGAAATGTGTTGACCATTTGCCTTGGAAAATCAACTTATGCTCGTTGTGGAATCATAGTTAACGTGACCCCACTTGAACCGGAGTGGGAAGGGCATGTAACACTTGAGTTTTCTAATACCACAAGTTTACCAGCGAAGATTTACGCCAATGAAGGAGTTGCTCAAATGCTATTTCTTGAATCTGACGAAGAGTGTGAAATCAGCTATAAAGACAGGGGAGGGAAGTATCAAGGTCAAACGGGCGTCACTTTGCCAAAGGCCTAGCTTAGCTCCTCAAAATTCTTAATCTTAATCTCTATCTCTCTATCGTTTTTGTCATAGATTTTAATAATTGAATAGTCTAATTCAGGTGCCAGCCAAAATATTTGCGATCTTTCACTTCCTTCATCAAACTTTCTAGATACCTTATAAGCTTCATAAGAACCCATCGGAGTCTCAATTAATTCTTTAGTTAAATCCACAGAATAACTTCGGGTCTTGACTGCACCTTTCCAATAAACATCATAAGTAATTTCTTCAGGTATTTCTTGTTCGGCCATTCTTCTCAAATCCAATCGCAATTGCAAAGATGCTGAGCTTGGACCTAAAACATCTTGAGATAAGCCAACAATGCCATTGTCTTTATCTTCTGTAAAGGTAACTTCATTTTTATCCCAATCAAAGTCTGCAGAAGCTTTATATCTTCTAAATAAAATTCTTTGATTAAATCTATAAGTTAAGGGTTTAATTTGATTATTTATTAATTCAAAAGTTTCAAATTCCTCTCTTTTTACAATAGAGCCTCCATCCAATAGGGAAGTGAGTTTCCATGAGCCATCATCCATAAGCCTCATCTCTACTTCCATTTCACCGACGTTGCTCTCTAGAATTGCCCTAGAAGGCTTTATGTCATCAGATGTAGCTAAATGACTCGCAAATAAAACAAAAGGTAATAGAAGCTTCAAAAGTTTATTCATCATTATTTTCTTTTATAACTTTTCCATTCAGGACATATATTTGTTTTTGAGCTATATCATTTATTACTTCAGGATAGATTTTGTGTTCTAGCTCATGAATCTTTTCTTCCAACTCTTTAATATCCTGAGTTTCAACAAGAGTTCTTTTTTGCGCAAGAATAGGCCCCCCATCGAGTGTATTATCTACAAAGTGAACTGTAACACCATGATAATCATCCTGATTTTCTAAAACTTTACGATGAGTATCCAATCCTTTGTACTTTGGCAATAAAGAAGGATGGATATTAATCAGCTTATTTTTGTATTTATTTACAAATAACTCGCTCAGGATCCTCATAAAGCCAGCTAAGACAACTAAATTCGGTTCATACTTGTCCAGGACGTTTATTATGGTCTGTTCAAATTCTTCTCTAGAAGAAAAATTTTTATTGTCTATGAAATAATGATCAATGTTAGCTTTTTCAGCCCTAACAAGGCCATAAGCATCTTTTTTGTTGCTTATTACACAAGAGACGTTAACAAATTCATCCTTTTGAAATTTATCAATAATGGCTTGTAAGTTAGAGCCATTACCTGAAATTAGAACAGCAACATTGAAATTACTCATTTTAAGTTAGACAAAATTAATAGGCTCTTCGTTCTCTTCTTTATCTTCAATTCTACCGATACGTTTCGCAAAATATCTCTGATTCAGAGCGCCCAATACATTTTCCTCATCGGCTTCATTAACAGATAAGACTAGCCCAACTCCGCAATTAAAGGTATCAAGCATATTTTCTTTAGGGATATCTGCTGTTTGCATAAGCCATTCGAAGTATTTTCCTGCTGGCCAGTCACTGAATTCATGTTCGATAATGGCCTTTTGATGGTCACTTAACATCCTTGGGATATTTTCTATAAACCCTCCTCCAGTTATATGAGAAATTGCATTTATTGAGACAATTTTTTTCAATGCTAAAATCTCAGATACGTAGATATGAGTAGGTTTCAAAAGAAATTCTCCTATCTCTTCACCTTTCCATTCAGCATGCAGATCTATTTCAAGGTCTTTAATTACTTTTCGTAATAAAGAAAAACCATTGGAGTGAAAACCAGAGGACTCAATGCCAATTAAAATATCATTATTCATAGGACCGTCCTGGCCTATAATTTCATTTTCATTAACTACTCCTAAAGAAAAACCTGCTAAGTCAAAACTATTATCAGGGAAACTGCCAGGATGCTCAGCCGTTTCACCACCTGCCAAGGAACAATTAGCAAGCTCACAACCCTTCGCTATTCCTTCGATAACTGTCGTAGCCGTTTTCACATGCAGCTTATCTGTAACGTAGTAGTCCAAGAAGACAAGGGGTTCAGCACCACAAACTACAAGATCATTTACGCACATGGCAACAAGATCAATTCCAATAGTTGAAAAGTCATCCAATTCTTTAGCTATTTCAATTTTTGTTCCCACTCCATCAGTGCAGGTAACAAGAATAGGATTATCAATATACTTAGGAATTCTACTCAGAGCAGAAAAAGACCCAAGACCGGAGAGGATTTCAGGTCTGCGTGTTTTCTCTACAAAAGGTTTAATTGAGTCGACGAGCTCATATCCAGCTTCAACGTCAACACCTGAATCTTTATAGGTAGCACCAGAAAAATTATTATCTTTTATGTTTTTTTCTTGTTTTTTATTGTTTGTTGTCATCTACTTATGGGCTTATTGGATTTATTTTACCAATCTTATAAAGATACTTCTTGATTAAAAGACATGTTAAGGATTTATTTTATCTTCGCTCTGTTGATAATTGCGCACAGCAATATATATTCGGAAGAAATATATTCTCTCAAAGAAAATTATGAAGTAAGAGAGTCTATAGAAGGTACAGATCAAATTTCCTTACAAAAAGGCATGAAAAGGGCCTTGTCTAAATTAGCTATCAATTTAAGTGGCGATTCAAATATCACCGATAGCAACAAGATTAGGTCCTTATTGAGCTCTCCAGAGAGATATGTAAATCAATATAAATTGATTAATGATGAGGATGAGGGACTGCAAGCAGAATTTACATTTGATGGAAACTTACTAAGAACTTATCTATCAGAATCTGAAATCCCTATTTGGTTATCAGATAAGCCTTTAATCCTTGCTTACATTCCTTGTATTGAAAAAAAATCTATCACTAATGAATTAGAATTTCTTGGTACTTGTGACAAGCTAAAGAAAGAGCTCAATAGACTTTCCATGGATAGAAATGCTCGGCTAGCTTATCCATTAATGGATTTAACAGATATAGGTTATTCAGAAACTTTGAGTTCAGTTTCACCAAGCAGGTTTATGAATAAGCTATCTAGAAGGTATGCCATTGAAGAATGGTTAATTTGTATAATTGAAAATGAATTTGGCATTCTGCTAGGTGATCCGGTTTGTTTTTCTTCAAGACAGAAGAATTTTTCCTCTTTAGCGGATTCATTAAACTCACTCATTAATGAAGTCAATCAAGACAAATCATTAGTTGTAGATAAAAGTAAGCAAAACAATTCTGTTGTTTATTTTGAACAAGTCAAAGACTTTCAAGTCTTAGAATCCTTGCTAAAAGAGTTGGCCGATCAGGTATTAGTTTTTGATCTTTCTCTTAAGGGAATTGAAGGCGATCTGGTTAAAGTTAGGTTATCTCATTACGGAGATAGAAAGGATTTAGAAAGCTTATTAAAGATCCATTCAAGTTTTAAAGAAATAAATACCAATACTCGAGATATAATTTCTTTTTCATACATAGAAAAATAAGGTTAATGTCATCAATTCCTAACTTAATCACCGGAATGAGGTTTGTTCTCGTTATTCCTATTAGTATCTATATTTATCAAGGCAATGACCTCTTGGCACTTATTTTATTTATAGTTGCTGGATTGTCAGATGGCTTAGATGGTTATTTAGCTAGGAAATATAACTGGTTTAGTGAGTTTGGCCAATTTGCTGATCCTCTAGCTGATAAATGTTTGATATTGGCAACTCTGCTTGCATTTGCTTTTTCAGAAAAACTACCATTATGGTTTGTATATATGATGTTATCGCGTGACGGCATAATCTTAATAGGTGCCATGCTTCATTTATTGCTCTTTGAGAATAGGCAAGCTCTTCCAAATAGATGGGGAAAGCATTACACAGGATGGACTATAGCTCTATTCATTATAGTTTTAATACAGTCATCTTTCTCGATACTCCCCTTTTATATTGAGTGGATAGCCATGACTGGAGTTGTATTCTTTATCTTCCTCAGCCTTTCCACATATCTTATGAATGAGGGAAAGAATATCTTCAAAGAGATTTTATGAATCATCTTCCTGATCAATTGAGTCTAAATATAAAACTCGATGACTCCATAAGTTTAGATAAATTTATTTCATGTGAATCTAATGGAGATTCGCTTAATTTTATTCATGCTTCACTTAAACAGGATTCAGTATCTAACTTATTCTATTTATGGGGTAGGGAAGGTGTTGGAAAGTCTTATCTGATGAAAGCAATCAATAAAGAGTACGTCAGTTTAGGAAAAAAAGTTTTTCATTTGTCCTTAGACGATCCACGAGTCACTTCGCATGAAATACTTCAGAATCTAGATTCTATGGATGTTGTACTGATTGAAAGAATTGATTGTTTAGCTAAAGAGGAGGTATGGGAGACTCAAATGTTTTCGCTTGTTAATAGTGCTTTAAAGGGTGAGACGAAAGTCTACTTTTCGTCCTGTATTGTCGCAAAAGATCTGAAAATTGAGTTAAGAGATCTAATGTCAAGGCTATCCTATTTTACTCCAATAGAAATTCCTGAAATTACCCAAGAGGAAAAAGAACAAGCTATAAGCCAATCCTCATTAAGAAGAGGTATTTCACTTGATAAACAGACAGTTTTATACATTCTCAACCACTCCTCACGAAGCCTTTCTGATTTACTAAGGCTTTTAGAAGATCTTGATAACTATTCGTTAAAAAGAAAACGCAAGATAACTAAAACATTGATTAGTGAAATGCTCAAAGAACAGTCTGGCAATCTTCGCAAATAATATAAATCCCTCTTGGGTCATTCAATTTTTCTAGGTCTTTAAGAGTGTCTACTGTCTTCTGGATTAATAAATTATCTTTTATGAAGGCAGGAATATAGTTAAATAATCTTTCCAAAAATTCTTCTCTCCAATTCACTTCTTGCGAGGGATAATAGGTGGTGTAGTCCTCTATTTCAGAAAGTTCAGCAGCCCTCTTGATAGCGGATTCAAGATTACCTAAATTATCTACCAAGCCCAAATCAAGAGCAGTAGAGCCGGCCCAAACCCTTCCTTGAGCTATTTTATCGACTTCTTCTAACGACATGTCTCGTGTTTCAGCCACTAGCCCAATAAATCTTTTATAACCTTGCTCAATATCATTCTGAATTATCTTAGAAAGACCTTCGTTAAGTGGCTGAGTTACGTCACCCGATAAATCGAATTTCGTGGTTCTGACTCCATCACTATTTATACCAATTTCATTAAGAGCCCTATCAATGGTAGGTAATAGTCCAAATATGCCAATTGATCCTGTGATTGTATTGTGAGAGGCCCAAATTTCATGGGCATTGGCAGAAATCCAGTAGCCCCCGGAAGCTGCAACATTTCCCATTGACGCAATGATAGTTAAACCTTTTTCTTTCGCTTCAATGATTTCTTGTCTAATTTGTTCTGAAGCGAAAACACCTCCGCCACCAGAATCGACTCTCAAAACAATTGCTTTCACATTATCATCTTGATGAGCCTCTCTGATAAGTTTGGAGGTTGAATCTCCACCTATAGTTCCTGGAGGTTGTGTGCCATTGACTATAGTTCCTCTAGCAACTATTACTGCTATTTTGTTATCCGAAGATTCAATTTCTTTTTCTGATTGGATTAATTGAAAGTATTCAAAACCAGAAATATTAGCAAAGCTTTTTCCATCTTCAGATTCACCGAACTTTTCTTTAAGATAATTCCTTGCTTTGGGTCTCGGCAATAGCAGATCCACAAAACCATTTTCAAGTAGCACTTCAGAACCTGTGGACTCAGTAGCTGTAAAAATGGAGTCAGCATTATCGATAAAATCCTGAATTTGGCCGGCCGTCATTCCTCGATTTTTTGCAACAACTCCCTTCCAAGAATCCCAAAGCACTTTCAAGTAAGCCATGTTGGCTTCTTTCGCAGCTTCAGACATTTTGTTTCCAAGATATGGTTCTACTGCTGATTTGAAAGTACCCACTCTGAATACGTTGAAGTCAATTTTTAGCTTATCAAGAAATGATTTGTAAAATAATCTAGATCTTCCAAAACCTTGTAAATTAACATACCCGTAATCATTCATTATTATTTCATCTGCAAAAGAAGCTAGGTAGTAACCGCTTCTAGAATAACCGTCTCCTATAGCTGTAATTGTTTTGCCGGAGTCTTTTACCTTTTGAAGAGCTTCTCCAACATCAAATAACACTGCTTGGCCTGTTCCACCTATATTATCTAGTCTAAGCACTATATCTTCTACTCGGTCATCTTTAGAAGCATGATCCAGAACTTCCAATAAATCTCCTACAAACAATTCTCTTGGCAGATTTCCTCTCAGATCATCAAAAGGATCAGACGAGCCTTCTACTTGTTCCACGATTGGACCCATAGGATAAATTACCAGTGCTTTATCTGTTGGGTCTTTAAATTGATCTGAAAACAATGAACCTATTAACGATAGAAGGGCGATTAGAATTGTGATTAAAAAAATTAAGTTTAATGACAAAAAGAAAAGGTCACCTGAAAAGATCCAAAATAAAGGGTTTTGCTTAAATTTTTGAAAGAATGTTTTTTCCATGATAGTTATATTTTTAAGGTTAGAGAAGCAGTTAGCCAATCAGTTTTAAGACATTTTCTGGAGGCCTTCCTATAACAGCTATTGAATTATTTGTAACGATAGGTCTTTCTATTAATTTAGGATTTTCTGACATGATTTGAATCAGTTGCTCATTTGAAAAATCCTGATTTTTTAATCCTAATTCTTTATATTCTGCTTCCGAAGGCCTTAGTAATTCTCTTGGTTCCATATTTAAACTTTTAAGAAGCTCAGCAATTTCCTCTCCAGAAGGAGTTTCCTCTAGGTAAAGAACTATTTCTGGATCAATGCCATTTTTATTCAATAATTCAAGAGTTTTTCTGGATTTACTACACCTAGGGTTATGGTAGATGATAAAATTGCTCATAAATTTATTAATACTTGTAACGTAAACTTAACATTATTATGCGGTCAGTACTATACAGTAAGATTAGGTCTTCTTTTACAGTTATTATTTTCTTAATGCTTATTTCTTGTTCTGAGCCTGATTATAAGCTAGCAGGGGGAGATTCTGGTAATCTTGATAGCTTTCTAGGGAAATGGCTGGTCATTAACTATTGGGCTGATTGGTGCCCACCATGTATCAAAGAAATGCCTGAACTGGAGAGTTTTTATTTGGAAAATAAAGAAGATGTTCTTGTTTTGGCTTATAACTTCGACAGGCTTGAGGATGAAGAGTTAGAAGAACAAATAAAAAGGTTTGCTGTCAATGTGCCTAGTATATTGACCGATCCCGGAGAGCTTTTTGGCTGGTCTTCTCCGCCTAGCTTGCCTGCCACCTATATCTTAAATCCTGAAGGTGAGCTTATTCATACTTTAATTGGGCCACAGACCCAGGAGAGCCTTGAGTCTTACATAGATTGATTTATTTTTAAAAAAATTTCAGGATTGATAGGAACCCCCATAAGAGAAACTTCCCAATGAAGATGCGGTCCTGTAACTCTGCCTGTACTTCCTACATAGCCCAAAATCTCTCCAGCTTGAATGATCTGATCTTGTTCCACGGAAATTGAATTTAAGTGAGAAAAACTACTTATCAATCCATTTCCATGGTCTAAATAAATCACATTGCCTTTGTAGAAAAAATCTCCCGTGAGAATTACTTTACCCTTTGAAGGTGAATAGACAGCAGTCCCTTCTGCAGCTGCAATATCGAGACCGATATGCCTATTTCGTGGTAGTCCATTTATAAATCTTCTTACACCAAACTCACTGCTTATTATTCCATCAACAGGTAAGCCCATATTTTTTTTCAACGACTGAAAGTTAGTAAAAGTATTGATTGCAGCTTGCCCTCTTAAATATTCTTTACCAATTCTTTCTTGCATAGACTTGGGAGGTGTAACTAAGTTTTGATTCTGAATGGTTATTCTGGATTCTCTATAGAACTTATTCTGTAAGTTTACCGAATAAACAATTTTGCCTTCTGACAAAATATTTATTTCATCTCCCTCTTTCTTTGATAGTGGAATTGGCACTAGGACATTTCTTATCTCATTATTCTCTTTGCAAGAAAGAAATTTTAAGCCTTCAACATTTATATCTTTTTCGCTTATGTTTGTCTTTGCAACTAGAGTGTGATTAATCAAACCACCAGGGTAGGGATTAGATTCAGGAAAATCACATATTTTGTCACTGTAAGTGTAAGGAAGTCCCGCACAAGATATTGTTAATAAAGAAATTAAGATTGCGTAACTATGTCTCATCTACATGTTCTACAACTTGAGCGATTACTTGACCTTCTTTGAATCTAGCTTTAATTTTTTGATTAACGGTTAACTCTTTTGAAGATCTTAATATATTATTTTCTTCATCGGAGACAATTGCATAACCTCTAGCAAGGACTGCAAGAGGGCTTACTGCCTCAAGTGTACTTATATCTATTGAATATCTTTTTTTCTTTTCTTCTAAATCTACTTTTACTAAATTTACTAAATCAGAAAATAATATATCTAGTTTATTTTGATAAGCCTGAATCTTAATCTGAGGTGATAATGCTTTTAAATTAGATATACTTTGGTCTAAAGCTCTGCTCTGTTGGAGCAATTGGTTATTCAGAGAATTACGAACTCTGATTTCCAAGTTATCTATCTTTTGGGAAGTCTCTCTAAGTTTGTCACCTGGGTGTCTTATGAGCTTTAATTTAGATTGTAAAAAATCTTTTAAAATATTGATTTTATTCAATAATAACTTAACTAAGTCCCCTTCAATCCTATTTATTGAGTCCGATAGATTTGAGTGCCCTTGACTAATTATTTCAGCTGCAGCGGAAGGAGTAGGTGCTCTCAAGTCAGCAATAAAATCACTTATAGTAAAGTCAGTTTCGTGACCAATTGCACTTAT
>CEVN01159222.1_pt1 | contig 17915 bp, 31 predicted proteins | sample 427041 | NCBI WGS metagenome assembly CEVN01 (sample SAMEA2623463, study PRJEB7988) | marine metagenome | biome: marine biome (ENVO:00000447); feature: surface water layer (ENVO:00002042); material: "saline water (ENVO:00002010), including plankton (ENVO:xxxxxxxx)" | depth 5 m
ACGAATAAATCAAGTGGAGTGTATTTTATGGAGATTGAAATTGATAAAATATACTTAAATATCAAACTTGTAATTGAATAAAATTACAGAGGTTTAAATTTTAAAGGTCTTTATTTTTAATCTTAAATTTTTATTATTGTTTAGTATGAATATTTAAGTCATATTTTTTAGAATAAGTAACTATATGAAAAAAATAGTTCTTTTTTTTTATTTTGAAGAATAAATTACTAAATTTGCCGCCCATTTTAAGTGAACATATAATATGCCAACAATACAACAATTAGTAAGAAAAGGGAGGACTGCACTCACAAAAAAGAGTAAATCACTAGCTTTAAAAAGCTGTCCTCAAAGAAGAGGAGTATGTACTAGAGTTTATACAACTACACCAAAAAAACCAAATTCAGCGTTAAGAAAGGTTGCTAGGGTTAGATTAACAAATGGTAATGAGGTGAATGCTTATATTGGAGGGGAAGGGCATAATCTTCAAGAATATTCAGTAGTTTTAGTTAGAGGAGGCAGGGTAAAAGATTTACCAGGTGTAAGATATCATATTGTGAGAGGTGCATTGGATACTTCAGGCGTAAACGAAAGAACTCAAAGAAGGTCTAAGTATGGAGCTAAAAGACCTAAGAAGAAATAATATATAAATTAAGGAATGAGAAAAAAGAGTGCCAAGAAGAAAATTTTATTACCAGATCCTAAATTTGGTAATACTACTGTTACAAGGTTTGTAAATAACCTAATGTTTGATGGAAAAAAAAGTACTGCATTTAAAGTGTTTTACACAGCAATAGATAACATATCTTCAAAAATTCAAGATGAAGAGGGATTAGTTGTTTTTGAGAAGGCACTAGAGAACGTAATGCCTCATGTTGAAGTAAGATCTAAAAGGATTGGAGGAGCTACTTTTCAAATTCCTCATCCAGTTAGAGAAGATCGAAGAATTTCTTTAGGTATGAAGTGGATGATTGCAGCAGCAAGAAAAAGAAATGAAAAAACTATGGATTCCAAATTATCGGCTGAGCTTATGGCAGCTTATAAAGAAGAAGGAGCTGCATACAAAAAGAAACAGGATACTCACAGAATGGCTGAAGCAAATAAAGCTTTTTCACATTTTAGATTTTAAATAAAACATAATGGCAAGAGACTTAAAATTTACTAGAAATATTGGTATTGCAGCACATATTGACGCTGGTAAAACAACAACTACTGAAAGGATCCTGTATTATGGAGGTGTTTCGCATAAGATAGGAGAGGTTCATGACGGTGCTGCTACAATGGACTGGATGGAGCAAGAGCAAGAAAGAGGAATTACTATTACTTCTGCTGCCACTACTCTTAATTGGGCATACAGAGGCCAAGATTTTCATGTAAATATTATTGATACACCAGGACACGTTGATTTTACTGTGGAAGTAAATAGGTCTCTTAGAGTTTTAGATGGTCTGGTTTTTCTTTTCTCTGCTGTGGATGGAGTTGAGCCTCAATCAGAAACAAATTGGAGGTTAGCAAACAATTACAATGTGCCAAGAATTGGTTTTGTAAATAAAATGGATCGCCAAGGAGCAAATTTTCTTGCAGTTTGTAGAGATGTAAAAGAGATGTTAGGTTCACATGCATTACCGTTGCAAATACCAATTGGTTCTGAAGATTCATTTAAAGGTGTAGTAGATCTAATTAATTTTAAAGGGATTGTTTGGAACGAAGAAGATCAAGGGATGACTTTTAATGAAATAGAGATTCCTGATGATATTAAGGAAGAAGCAAGAAAGTATAGAGCTGGATTATTAGAGGCTGTAGCTGAGTTTGATGATTCTCTTATGGAAAAATATTTTGAAGATGAGAATTCCTTGACCGAGAGAGAGATTCTTGATGCATTAAGAGAGGCAACTATATCTGGAAAGGTTGTGCCAATGATGTGTGGTTCTGCTTTTAAGAATAAAGGAGTTCAAGCCATGTTAGATATGGTTATGGAAATTTTACCTTCACCTCTTGATGTTGAAGCGATTGTAGGTACAAACCCTGATACTGATGCAGAAGAAAGCAGAAAACCTTCATTTGATGCACCCTTTTCTGCTTTGGCATTTAAGATTGCTACTGACCCATATGTTGGTAGATTGTGTTTTACTCGAGCTTATTCAGGAGTTTTAGAACAAGGTACTTTTGTACATAATTCAAGAACTGGAAATAAGGAGAGAATATCTCGTATTTATCAGATGCATTCTAATAAACAAAATCAAATTGATCGCTTGGGTGCTGGTGATATAGCAGCATTAGTAGGTTTTAAGGATATTAGAACTGGAGATACACTATGTGACATAAAAAATCCAATTGTTTTAGAATCTATGGACTTCCCAGATCCTGTAATTGGTATTGCTGTAGAACCTAAAACTCAGAAGGATTTGGATAAGTTAGGAGTAGCACTTGGAAAACTTGCTGAAGAAGACCCTACATTTACTGTTAAAACTGATGAGGATTCAGGACAAACAATTATTTCTGGAATGGGAGAGCTGCATCTTGATATTATTATTGATAGATTGAAAAGAGAGTTTGGAGTAGAGTGTAATCAAGGAGCACCGCAAGTTGCATATAAGGAAACAATAACATCAAATATTGAGCATAAAGAAGTATATAAGAAACAGTCAGGTGGTAGAGGAAAATTTGCTGATATTAGATTTGAATTATCTCCTGTAGATGTTGATTATGAAGGAGAAGGATTGCAATTTGTTAATGAAATTAAGGGAGGTAATATCCCTAAAGAGTTTATTCCATCAGTTGAGAAAGGATTTGAGATGGCTATGGTAAATGGGGTGTTAGCTGGATATCCTTTAAATTCTATGAAAGTAAGACTATATGATGGCTCTTATCATGATGTGGATTCTGATGCCCTTTCCTTTGAAATATGTGCACAGATTGCATTTAAAGCTGCAGCAAAGCAAGCAACCCCAAAAATATTAGAGCCAATTATGAAATTAACTGTTATAACACCAGAGGAGAATATGGGAGATGTAATAGGTGATTTAAATAGAAGAAGAGGACAAGTAGAAGGCATGGATGATAAAGGAGGTGCAAAGGTGGTCAACGCTAAGGTTCCATTATCGGAAATGTTTGGATATATTACAGACTTAAGAACTATTACTTCTGGAAGAGCAACATCAACAATGGAATTTTTTGACTTTGTTGAAGCTCCAAAAAATATATCAGATGAGGTTATTAAAAAAGTTAAAGGAGAATAATTTATAGAACTAATTATGGCGCAAAAAGTCAGAATAAAATTAAAATCATTTGATCATACATTAGTTGATCAATCTGCAGAAAAAATAGTTAAAACTGTGAAAAACTCTGGTGCAATTATTAGTGGGCCAATTCCATTGCCTACTCATAAAAGAGTATATACAGTATTAAGATCTCCTCATGTCAATAAAAAAGCAAGAGAGCAATTTCAATTAACAAATCATAAGAGGTTAATGGATATTTATAGCTCTTCATCAAAGACCATTGATGCATTAATGAAGTTAGAGTTGCCAAGTGGAGTTCACGTTGAGATCAAAGTAATTTAAAAAAGTATAAGATGCCAGGTTTAATAGGAAAAAAAATAGGAATGACAAATATTTTCTCTGATGAGGGAAAGAATATCCCTTGTACAATATTGGAGGTTGGACCTTGTAAAGTAACTCAAATTAAAACTGAAGACAATGATGGCTATAACGCTATTCAATTAGGTTATTCTGAACAGAAAGAAAGTAGAGTGAGCAAGGCTGCGTTAGGACATTTTAAAAAGGCTAATTCTGGTCCATTAAAAAAACTTGTTGAGTTTGTTTCTGATTTTGAAAAAGTTTCTTTAGGTGACACTATTAATGTTGACCTTTTTGAAAAAGGTGATTATGTAACTGTTTCTGGCACTTCAAAAGGAAAAGGTTTTCAAGGTGTTGTAAAACGTCATAATTTTAGAGGTGTTGGTGATGCAACTCATGGTCAGCATAATAGATTAAGAGCTCCTGGTTCAATTGGAGCAGCTTCTTATCCTGCTAGAGTATTTAAAGGGATGAGAATGGCTGGTCAAATGGGTAATGCAAAAGTTACTGTTGATAATTTAGAAGTTTTAAAAGTTTTAGCAGATAAAAATATGATTGTAGTAAAGGGAGCTGTTCCGGGAGCAAAAAACTCATATATAACAATAGAGAAATAATGAAAATACCAGTACATAATATTTCAGGAAAAGAAACTTCTAAGAAAGTAAACCTAAGTAAGGATATTTTTGGTGTTGAACCAAACGATCATGCAATTTATTTAGATGTAAAGCAATATTTAGCCGCTCAACGATCAGGAACTCATAAGACAAAGGGTAGATCAGATGTTAAAGGTAGCAGACGAAAATTAAGAAAACAAAAGGGTAGTGGTGCAGCTAGAGTTGGAGATATTAAAAACCCTCTGTTTAGAGGAGGTGGAAGAGTGTTTGGTCCAGAACCAAGAAGTTATAAATTTAAAGTAAATAAAAAAGTAAAGAGGTTAGCAAGGAAATCTGCCTTATCATATAAGGCTAAAGATATGAATATTATAGTTTTAGAAGACTTTATACTTGAAAAACCAAATACAAAATCCTACAGTGATTTTTTGTCGAATTTTAATTTACTAGATAATAAAACAGTATTAGTTGTTTCAGAACCAAATAAAAATATATTTTTGTCATCTCGTAATTTAAAAAAGGCAAGCGTTGTAACAGCTTCAGAATTAAATACTTACGATGTAATGAGTGCTAATAAGTTGATGATTATGGAGTCTTCAATTGATAAAATTGAGAAAAATTTTTAAGATTTAAGTAATGAGTATTATAAAAAAACCAATAATTACAGAAAAAATGACAGAGCAAGCAGAGATATATAATCGCTATGCTTTTGTTGTGGATAGAAAAGTAAATAAGATTGAGATAAAAAAAGCTGTTTCAGAGATGTATGATGTAACGGTTGATTCTGTTAGAACAATGTTATGTATAGGTAAGAAAAGAGTTAGAGGAACTAAATCTGGAATGATTGTAGGAAAAACATCAACCTATAAAAAGGCGATAGTTACTCTTGCAGAAGGTGATTCTATAGATTTTTATAGCAATATTTAATTAGAAGAAAATGGATTTAAAAAAGTTTAGACCGATAACACCAGGACAAAGACATAAAGTCTCTATTACTTTTAATGATATTACTACGTCAAAACCGGAAAAGACATTATTGTTAAAGAAGAAAAAATCAGGAGGAAGAAATGATACTGGTAAAATGACTATTGAGAATATTGGTGGCGGTCATAAACAGAGATACAGAATTATCGATTTTAAAAGAGATAAATTTGGTATTCCTGCTAAGGTTGCTACAATTGAATATGACCCAAATAGAACTGCGAATATTGCTTTGTTGCATTATGTTGATGGTGAAAAAAGATACATCATAGCTCCTTCTGAGTTAAAGGTAGGTATGGAAGTTGTTTCATCCAAGGATGCGCCAATTAATGTAGGAAATACTATGCCGTTATCTTTTCTTCCTTTAGGTACAATAGTTCATAATATTGAATTACGTCCTGGACAAGGAGCCATTTTAGTAAGAAGTGCTGGTTCATCTGCTCAATTAATGGCAAAAGATGGTAAATATGCTGTTGTTAAGTTAGCTTCAGGCGAGATTCGTAAAGTTTTAATGACGTGTTTAGCAACAATAGGTGTAGTCTCTAATCCCCAACATCAATTAGAAGTTCATGGTAAAGCAGGTAGAAGAAGATGGTTGGGAAGAAGACCAAATGTAAGGGCAACTGTTAAGAATCCTGTGGATCATCCAATGGGAGGTGGTGAAGCAAAATCGTCTGGAGGACATCCTAGAAATAAGAATGGTGTTCCTGCTAAGGGATATAAAACAAGAGATATAAATAAAGCTTCTAGTAAGTATATAATTGAAAGAAGAAAAAAGAATTAATTTATGGCTAGATCATTAAAAAAAGGACCTTTTATTCATTACAAATTGCAAAAGAAAGTTGACGCAATGAACGAATCGGGCAAGAAGTCAGTAATCAAAACTTGGTCAAGAGGATCAATGATATCTCCTGATTTTGTTGGAAAAACTTTTGCAGTTCATAATGGTAAACAATTTATTCCTGTTTTCATAACAGATAACATGGTAGGGCATAAATTAGGAGAGTTTTCTCCTACTAGAAATTTTAGAGGGCATGGAAATAATAGAAAATAAAAAGTAAATGGGTGCGAGAAAAAGAATAAAAGCAGATGAAATTAAAGAGGCAAAAAAGAAAATTGCTTTTGCAAAATTAAATAATTGCCCTACTTCACCAAGAAAGATGAGGTTGATTGCTGATTTGATTAGAGGAATGGATGCAGATAAAGCTCTAGCTGAATTAAAATTAAATCCTAAAGAGGCTTCTGCAAGAATGGAAAAGCTATTATTATCTGCATTAGCAAATTGGGAAGCTAAAAATGAAGGTAAAAGAATGGATGAAAGTAATCTTTATGTTTCAGAAGTGAAAGTTGATTCTGGAAGAATGTTAAAAAGAATTCAGCCAGCGCCACAAGGTAGGGCACATAGAATTAGAAAAAGATCAAACCATGTTACATTAGTGGTTGATAGTAGAATAATACAAACTGAAGCCGAATAATTTATGGGACAAAAATCAAACCCTATAGGAATGAGACTAGGAATTATCAGAGGATGGGAATCTAACTGGTATGGTGGTAATAATTTTGGAGAAAAGTTAGCAGAGGATGTTAACATAAGAAAGTATTTAAAGGCAAGACTCTCAAAAGCAAGTGTTGCAAGAATTGCTATTGAAAGAACTTTAAAATTAGTTACTATTACTATACATACTGCTAGACCAGGTATAATTATTGGTAAAGGAGGTCAAGAAGTTGAGACATTAAAGCAAGAAATAAAGAAAATTACTGATAAAGATATTCAGATAAATATTTTTGAAATTAAAAGGCCGGAACTTGAAGCTACTTTAGTTGCCGAGAGTATAGCAAAACAAATTGAGGGTCGAGTTTCATATAAGCGAGCTACAAAAATGGCTATTGCATCTACTATGAGAATGGGAGCTGAAGGAATTAAAGTTCAAATTTCTGGTAGATTAAATGGTGCTGAGATGGCAAGATCTGAGATGATGAAGGAAGGAAGAACTCCATTACATACTTTTAGAGCTGACATTGATTATTCTCTTTCTGAAGCTTTAACTCAGTATGGTTTAATAGGTGTAAAAGTCTGGATATGTAGAGGAGAGGTTTATGGAAAGCGTGATTTAATGTTGCATTTTAAATCACCTAAGAAAAAAGATGGTGGAAGACGAGATAACAAAAGTAGAAGAAGAAACTAATTTAAAATTTAGAAAATAATTTAAAAAATGTTACAACCAAAGAAAACAAAATTCAGAAAGATGCAAAAGGGCAAAATGAAAGGAAATGCTCAAAGAGGGCATCAGTTGGCTTTTGGATCTTATGGGATTAAGTCTCTTGATGAGTGTTGGATTACTGCTCGTCAAATTGAAGCAGCTCGTATTGCAGTTACTCGTTATATGAAAAGACAGGGACAGGTATGGATTAGAATTTTCCCTGATAAACCGATTACTAAAAAGCCTGCTGAAGTAAGAATGGGAAAAGGGAAAGGTGGAGTAGAAGGCTGGGTAGCACCAGTTAATCCAGGAAGAATACTTTTTGAATGTGATGGTATAGACATGATAACTGCACAAGAAGCATTAAGATTAGCTGCACAAAAATTACCCATAAAAACTAAATTTGTAATTAGAAGAGATTTGCAAAAAAATTAAATGATGAAAACACAAGTATTAACAGATATGCCATTAAATGAACTTAATGATCTTTTAGTTTCCGAAAGAGAGAAATTGGTTAAAATGAAAATGAGTCATGCAGTATCTCCTATGGAAAATCCTATGCAGATTAAGTTTGTAAAAAAAACTGTTGCTAGAGTTTTGACTGAGCTTTCAAGAAGAAAAAAACAAAATATATAAGAGATGGAACGAAATTTTAGAAAAGAAAGAATTGGAGTAGTAGCTAGCAATAAGATGGATAAATCCATTATTGTGGTTATTGAAAGAAAGGTAAAGCACCCCTTATATGGAAAGTTTGTAAAAAGAACATCTAGATTTGTTGCTCATGATAAAGATAATGCTTGTAATACAGGAGATACTGTAAAAATAATGGAAACAAGGCCGTTAAGTAAAACTAAGAATTGGAGATTAGTAGAAATAATCGAAAGAGCTAAATAAAATGATACAACAAGAATCAAGATTAAAAGTTGCTGATAATAGTGGAGCTAAAGAGATACTTTGTATTAGAGTTTTAGGAGGTACAAAAACACGTTATGCATCTATAGGAGATACAATTGTTGGCACAGTAAAAAATGCTATGCCTTCAGGAAATATTAAAAAAGCACAGGTAGTTAAAGCTGTTGTAGTTAGAACTAAGAAAGAGATAAGAAGATCTGATGGATCTTACATACGTTTTGGTGATAATGCATGTGTAATTATTGATGAGAATGGACAAATGAAAGGTACCCGTGTATTTGGACCAGTTGCTAGAGAATTAAGAGATAATAACTTTATGAAGATTGTTTCATTAGCACCTGAGGTATTATAAATAAATAAAGATGGCAAAAATTAAGATAATTAAAAATGATACAGTTATTGTGAAGACTGGTAATTCAAAAGGGCTTAAAGGAAAGGTTATTAAAGTCTTTCCGAAGGAAGAAAAAGCTATGGTTGAGGGAGTTAATTTAATATCAAAGCATACTAAGCCAAATGCTGCCAATCCACAAGGTGGTATTATAAAACAAGAAGCCAAAATTCATATTTCTAATCTTATGTTGATTGATCCTAAGTTAGGAGAACCAACTAAAGTAGGAAGAAAAAGAGATGAAAAAACAGGAAAGTTAGTAAGATTTTCAAAAAAAACAGGAGAAGTAATAAAATAATGGAATATACACCAAGATTAAAGAAAAAGTATCAAGAAGAGGTTGTAGAAAATCTTAAAAAAAGATACAAGTCGGTAATGCAAGTGCCAAAGCTAGTTAAGATTTGTCTTAATCAAGGACTTGGAAGCGTTTCATCAGACAAAAAGCAAATAGAAGCGGCACAGCAAGAGATGACTATTATTACCGGTCAGAAGGCTATGTTAACTCATGCAACTAAGGATATATCTAATTTTAAGTTAAGAAAAGGGATGCCTGTAGGTGTTATGGTTACATTAAGAGGTAATAAAATGTATGAATTTTTAGATAGATTAGTTACCTCAACTATTCCAAGGATTCGTGATTTTAATGGAATATCTGAAAAAGGTTTTGATGGAAGAGGTAATTACACTATGGGAATCAAAGAACAAATTGCTTTTCCTGAGATTAGTATTGATAAGATTAGTAAGATAACAGGAATGGATATTACATTTGTTACTAATACAAATTCAGATGCTGAATCTTTAGCAGTATTAAAAGAGTTAGGATTACCATTTAAACAGAACGATGAAGCTGAGAAACTAAGAGAAATGGAAATAGAAAAATTAAAAGAACTCAAAAAGAAGGAGGTTGAAGAACAGGCAAAATCTGAAGTGGTTACTGATGACAATATTAATGATTCACAAGTAGTAAATAAAGAAGATAGCAATCAGAGTTCTATAGAAGGATTAGATAAAAAAGAAAGTTAAAACATATGGCAAAAGAATCAATGAAAGCTCGTGAGGTAAAAAGAGCAAAGACTGTAGCAAAATATGCTAAAAAGAGAGCTGCTTTGAAAGCAGCAGGTGATTTTGAAGGGTTACAGAAACTTCCAAAGGATGCTTCCCCAGTTAGAATGCATAATAGATGTAAACTTACAGGAAGACCAAAGGGTTACATGAGACAGTTTGGTGTCTCAAGGGTAATGTTTAGAGAAATGGCTAATTTCGGTTTAATTCCTGGAGTTAAGAAAGCAAGTTGGTAATAAATAAAGAATAAGAAAATGTATACAGATCCTATAGCAGATTTTTTAACTAGAGTTAGAAATGCTCAAATGGCAGAACATAAAGTAGTTGATATTCCAGCTTCAAATATGAAAAAATCTATTACTAAGATTCTTCATGAAAAGGGGTATATTCTGGATTATAAATTTGAGGAAACATCTGATAATCAAGGTAATATTAAAATTGCTTTAAAGTATAATTCTCAAACCAAATTGCCTGCAATAAAGACATTAACTAGGATTTCGAAACCAGGATTAAGAAAATATGTTGATTCAACTAATTTACCTAGAGTTATAAATGGTTTAGGAATTGCAATTCTTTCTACATCAAAAGGTATAATTACAGATAAAGAAGCTAGAAATTTTAATGTAGGAGGCGAAGTTATTTGTCACGTTTATTAATAAGATAAAGAATTTAGAATAATGTCAAGAATAGGAAATAACCCAATTACAATCCCTGATAAGGTTACTGTTACTAAGGAAGGTAGTGTTATTAAGGTTAAAGGAAATTTAGGAGAGTTATCTCAAGATGTTGACGCATCAATAACAGTAAATATTTCTGATAATATAATTACTTTAACTCGAGAATCTGATAATAAATATGTTAGATCAAAGCATGGTTTATATAGAGCACTAATTGCAAACATGATTCAAGGTGTTGCTGTTGGACATACTAAGAAATTAGAATTAAGAGGTGTTGGTTATAGAGCTTCAACTCAGGGTCAAAACTTAGATATATCTGTGGGATATTCTCATAATATTGTCTTTGCTATTCCTTCTGAGTTAAAGGTTGTTGCAGAAACTGAAAAAGGGAAGGCTCCAATTGTGACAATATCTGGAATTGATAAACAGTTAGTAGGAGCTATAGCGGCTAGAATTCGATCAGAAAGAAAACCTGAGCCATATAAAGGAAAAGGAATTAGATATGTGGATGAATATGTTAGAAAGAAAGCAGGTAAAACAGCTTCTACAACATAAATAAGAGTAATAAAATGATACAATCAAAGAAAGATAAAAGAAAAAGAACAAGATTCTCTATTCGAAAAAAAGTTTTTGGCACATTAGAAAGGCCAAGATTAGCAGTTTTTCGATCTAATAAAGAGATATACGCTCAAGTAATTGATGACGCTGCTGGTAAAACAATTGCTTCTGCTTCATCTTTTGAAGCTAAAGGAACTAAGATGGAACAAGCAAATATTGTTGGTAAGTTAATTGCTGAAAATGCAAAGAAAGCTGGTGTTAAGGCTGTAGTATTTGATAGAGGTGGTTTTATTTATCATGGCAGAGTAAAAGCTTTAGCAGATTCAGCTCGTAAGGAAGGTTTAAAATTTTAAGAAATAAATATGTTAAGATTAGCACTAAATAAAAGAGTAAATGTTTCTGGAGATATTGAGTTAAAAGATAGATTAGTTGGGGTTCAAAGGGTAGTAAAAGTTACAAAAGGAGGTAGGGCTTTTAGATTTTCAGCCATTGTAGTTGTTGGTGATGAGAAGAGTATTGTTGGCATTGGCTTAGGAAAATCTAAGGATGTTGCTACTGCTATTCAAAAAGGGATTGAGTCTGCTAAGAAGAATTTAGTTAGGATTCCTATTTATAATGGAACAATTCCCCATGAGCAGGTTTCAAAATTTAAGGGAGCTTCTGTATTAATTAAGCCTGCATCTAATGGTACAGGAGTAAAAGCTGGAGGTGCAATGCGTGCTGTATTGGAAAGTGCAGGAGTAAAGGATATACTTGCAAAATCTAAAGGTTCGTCAAATCCACATAATCTAGTAAAAGCGACATTAATTGCTTTATTAGAATTAAGAGATCCTAGAACTGTTGCAATGCAAAGAGGTATCAAAATGGAAAAAGTTTTTAACGGATAATAATAACCATAATGAATAAGATAAAAATTAAGCAGGTCAAAAGCAGAATTGGTAGGCCAAAGGATCAAAGAAGAACTTTGGATTCGTTAGGTTTAAGACGAATTAATGCTATTGTAGAGCATAAGGCTACACCGCAAATATTAGGTATGGTTAAGAAAGTATCACATTTAGTAATTGTAGAAGAATAATAGATATGGAATTACATAATTTAAAGCCGGCGAAAGGCTCTATTAAAAGTAAGAAGAGAACACTTGGTAGAGGAGAAGGATCAAAAAAAGGTGGTACATCTACTAGAGGTCATAAAGGGGCAAAATCACGTTCAGGATATTCAAAGAAAATAGGATTTGAGGGAGGTCAACAACCTTTACAAAGACGAGTACCTAAATTTGGCTTTACTTCGCCAAATCGTGTTGAATATAATGGTGTAAATATTGATACTATTGAAGCTTTGGTTAACTCTAAAAAACTTAAAACCACTATTGATAAAAAAGACTTAATGGATAATGGTCTTGTACAGAAGAATGATTTAGTTAAAATTTTAGGAAGAGGTAAGCTGACTGTTAAGATAGATATTACTGCTAATGCTTTTTCTGTTTCTGCTAAGGAAGCAATTGAGAAAGCTGGTGGTAAAGCAATTACTATAGAAAAGTAACATGAGAAAGATAATAGATACAATAAAGAATATTTGGGCAATTGAGGATTTAAGAAATCGTCTGTTGTTTACTTTATCAATTTTAGCTATTTATAGATTGGGTTGTTTTGTAGTAATTCCTGGTGTTGATCCTTCTCAGCTTTCTGCTTTACAAGATCAAACTTCAGATGGATTATTAGGCTTGTTAAATATGTTTACTGGAGGAGCATTCTCGCAAGCTTCAATTTTCGCTTTGGGTATTATGCCTTATATATCAGCATCTATTGTTGTACAGTTATTGGGTATGGCAATACCTTATTTTCAAAAACTACAAAAAGAAGGAGAGAGTGGAAGAAGAAAAATTAATAATATTACAAGATATTTAACTATTTTAATAACAGGTGGTCAAGCTCCTGGTTATATTGCTAATTTGAAAGCGACACTGCCAGAGTCAGCTTTCTTATTGTCAGCAGGAGGTTTTTGGTTTTCATCAATAATTATTTTAGTTACTGGTACTATGTTTGTGATGTGGTTAGGTGAAAAAATCACAGATAGAGGAATTGGAAATGGTATTTCATTATTAATTATGATTGGTATTATTGCTGGACTTCCACAATCGTTAATGCAAGAGTTTGTTGCAGCATTAGGATCAGCAGGAGGAGGTTTAGTTATCTTTATGGTTGAGATGCTTGCTTTGTTAATAGTAATTATGATTTCAATATTACTTGTTCAAGGTACAAGAAGAATTCCTGTACAATATGCAAAGAGAGTTATAGGTAATAAGCAATACGGAGGTGTTCGTCAGTTTATTCCTCTAAAAGTAAATGCAGCTGGTGTTATGCCTATAATTTTTGCTCAAGCAATTATGTTTGTCCCAATTACATTAGTTGGTTTTTCTGATAACGAAAGTTTACAAGGAGTTGCTGCAGTATTAACTGATTTTGGTGGATTCTGGTATAATCTTATGTTCTTTGTAATGATTGTTTTATTTACATACTTTTACACAGCTATTACTGTTAATCCTAATCAAATGGCTGATGATATGAAAAAGAACGGTGGGTTTATACCTGGAATTAAACCAGGAAGAGCTACTTCTGATTATTTAGATACTGTAATGTCAAGAATTACATTTCCAGGATCTTTATTTTTAGGATTTGTTGCGATTTTACCAGCATTTGCAATGGCAGGAGGAGTTAATGTGCAGTTTGCACAGTTTTATGGTGGAACTTCTTTGCTTATTTTAGTAGGAGTAGTATTAGATACACTACAACAGATTGAGAGTCATTTATTAATGCGTCATTATGATGGATTAATGGACTCAGGAAGAATAAAAGGTAAGTCTTCTGGAAGTATGATGTAGTCATAATTATTAATTATGGTGTATTATAAGACGGAAGATGAGATTGATTTAATTAGAGAAAGTTCTTTACTTGTTGCAAAAACCCATGCTGAGATAGCAGGGCTTATAAAACCAGGTGTTACTACTTTAGCATTGGATAAGATTGCTGAGGAATTTATCATGGATAATGGTGGAAAACCAGCTTTTAAGGATTATAATGGTTTTCCTAACACATTATGTATGTCGCCAAATAATCAAATCGTTCACGGAATCCCAAATGATAAGATTCTTAATGACGGTGATATTCTATCAGTTGATTGTGGAGTATTAATGAATGGTTATTATGGAGATTCTGCATTTACTTATGAAGTTGGTGAAGTTGATCATGATAAAAAGAAGCTGCTTAAAGTTACTAAAGATGCACTATATAAAGGTATTGAGATGGCTGTTTCAGGAAATCATATTGGTGATATTAGTTATGCAGTCCAAAAATATGCTGAAAGTTTTGGGTATGGAGTAGTAAGAGAGTTGGTTGGTCATGGTATTGGAAAGAATCTTCATGAGGCACCTGAAGTTCCTAACTATGGAAGTAATGGAAAAGGTATCCTTCTTAAAGAAGGATTAGTTATTGCGATTGAACCAATGATTAATATGGGAGGAAGAGGAATTTTGCAACATAATGATGGATGGACAATAACAACTATTGATAATAAACCATCTGCACACTTTGAGCATACAATTGTTGTTCGAAAAGAAAATGCAGAAATATTATCAAGTTTTAAAGAAATAGAAAAAAAAATAAATGGCTAAACAAGAAAATATAGAATTGGATGGCACGATTACGCAAGCATTATCTAATGCAATGTTTCGTGTTAAGTTAGAAAATGGGCATGAAATTATTGCACATATTTCTGGAAAGATGAGAAAATTTTATATTAAATTATTAACTGGAGATAAAGTAAAGATAGAAATGTCTCCATATGATTTAACAAAAGGTCGTATAACTTATAGATATTAATAAATAAATATATAATGAAAGTAAGAGCATCAGTAAAAAAAAGAAGTGAAGATTGCATTATCGTGAAAAGAAAAGGTCGCGTTTATGTAATTAATAAGAAGAATCCAAGATATAAACAAAGACAAGGTTAACCATGGCAAGAATTCAAGGTATTGATTTACCAAAAAATAAAAGAGGAGTTATTGGCTTAACTTACATTTATGGTATTGGCTCATCTTTTGCTAAAGCAATTTTAGATGAAGCAAATGTTTCGCACGACAAAAAGGTATTAGATTGGACAGATGATGAATCTAATGCAATTAGGACGATAATTGGCGATAAATATACTGTAGAGGGTGAGTTAAGAGCTGAAACTAAAATGAATATTAAGCGATTAATGGATATTGGTTGTTATAGAGGAATTCGTCATAGAATTGGATTACCCTTAAGAGGGCAAAAAACTAAAAATAATTCTAGAACTAGAAAAGGAAAGAGAAAAACAGTTGCAAACAAAAAAATGGCGACTAAATAAAAAGTAATATGGCTAAAACAACAAAAAAGAATAAAGTAAGAGTTGAAGCTGAAGGTGAAGCGCATATTCAAGCAAGTTTCAACAACATTATTATTTCACTTACTAATAAAGCAGGTCAGGTTATTACTTGGTCATCTGCTGGTAAAATGGGATTTAAAGGATCTAAAAAGAATACTCCTTATGCGGCACAAATGGCAGCTGAGGATTGTGCAAAGGTAGCTCTTGATAAAGGTTTGAAAAGAGTTAAGGTTTTTGTTAAAGGTCCCGGTCAAGGAAGAGAATCTGCTATAAGATCTCTTCATAATGCAGGAATTATGGTATCTGAGATAGTAGATGTTACACCATTGCCACACAATGGATGTCGTCCACCAAAAAAGAGAAGAGTATAATTAATTTAATAATAAGAAGAAATGGCAAGATATATAGGCCCAACATCCAGAATTGCAAGAAGATTTGGAGAACCAATTTTCGGTCCAGATAAAGCTTTGGCAAAGAAAGCATATGGTCCAGGACAGCATGGAAATCAAAGAAGAAGAGGTAAAGAGTCATCATATGGAATTCAGCTGATGGAAAAACAAAAAGCTAAATTCACTTATGGTATTTTAGAAAAGCAGTTTTCTAATTTATTTAAAGAGGCTCTTAGAAGAAAAGGTGTAACAGGTGAAAACTTATTACAGATGTGTGAGATGCGTTTGGACAATGTAGTTTATAGATTAGGGATTGCTCCTACTAGAAGAGCTGCTCGTCAGTTAGTTACTCACAATCATATAACAGTTAATTCAGAAAACATAAATATTCCTTCATATGCATTAAGGGTAGAAGATGTTGTTTCTGTTCGTGAGCGTTCAAAGTCACTTGAAGTAATTGAAAATTCAATTTCAGTTAATAGAAGTCAAATGGAGTGGCTTGAGTTTAATGCTGAAACAAAGGTAGGTAAAGTTATTGCCGCACCAGAAAGAAGTCAGATTCCTGAAAATATTAAGGAACAAGTAATTGTAGAATTGTATTCGAAATAAAAAATAATTAAAAAAAATAAAATATGTCAATTTTAGATTTTCAAAAGCCAGATGAGGTAGTAATGATTAATGAAACAGATTGTCAAGGAAGTTTTGAATTCCGTCCATTAGAACCTGGCTTTGGTTTAACAGTAGGAAATGCTTTGAGAAGAGTTTTGTTATCGTCTTTAGAAGGATATGCTATTACATCAATCAAGATTACAGGTGTTGATCATGAGTTTTCAACGATTGAGGGGGTTGTTCAAGATGTAACTGAAATAATTTTAAATCTTAAACAAGTAAGATTTAAACAACAAATAGATTCTGTAGATTCAGAGGTTGCAACATTAAAGGTTAATAAAAGTGACACTATAACCGCTGGAGATATTGCAAGTAGTTTGTCAAATTTTCAAGTTTTAAATACAGATCAATTGATTTGTGAAATGGATAAGTCTGTAGAGTTTGAAATGGAATTTACTGTTTCAAAAGGAAGAGGGTATGTGCCTGCTGAAGAAAATGAAATGGAAGATAATGTAGTTGGAACAATTGCAATTGATTCTATTTTTACTCCAATAAAGAATGTAAATTATAATGTTGAAAATTATAGAGTAGGGCAAAAAACTGACTATGAAAAGTTAAATATTAACATTTCAACTGATGGATCAATCGAACCTAAGCAAGCTCTTACTGAAGCTTCTAAGATTTTAATTCAGCATTTTATGTTATTTTCTGATGAAAAAATTAATTTAGAAGAAGTCGTTGCTGATGAGTTTGATGAAGATACATTGCACATGCGTCAGTTATTAAAAACAGAATTAACTGAGTTTGGTTTGTCAGTTAGAGCATTAAATTGCTTAAAGACTGCAGAAGTGTTTACATTAGGAGAATTAGTTTCTTTCAAAAAAACAGATATGTTAAAATTTAGAAATTTTGGTAAGAAATCACTTACTGAGCTGGAAGAGTTAGTAAAGGAAAAAGGCTTAACTTTCGGATATGATACTGAGAAGTATAACTAAACGAATTAAAGATTATAGGAAATGAGACACGGAAAGAAATTTAATCATTTAAGTAGAAAATCTGCACACAGAAAATCAATGCTTGCTAATATGGCGTGTTCATTAATTGAGCACAAAAGAATAAGAACAACTTTAGCAAAGGCTAAGGCATTAAGAGTTTATATTGAGCCTTTAATTACAAAGTCAAAGAATGATACAACGCACTCAAGGAGAATAGTTTTTTCTTATTTAAAACAAAAAGAAGCAGTCACTGATTTATTTGGTGAGATTGCTACAAAAGTTGCTGATAGAGCAGGAGGATATATTAGGATCTTAAAATTAGGTAATAGATTAGGAGATAATGCTCAAATGGCTTATGTTGAATTTGTGGACTATAATGAGGATTATACAACTGATAAGCCTAAAAGAAAGAAATCAAGGAGAGCTAGAAAAAAGAGTAGTGATGCTGCAGCTTCTAATATAAAAGAAGAAAAAGTAGAAGAAATTTCTGTAAGTGAGGTGTCAGTAGCAGAGGAATCTCCTGAAAGTGAAGCACCATCAGCAGAGGAATCTC